>SDBT01017221.1_pt1 | contig 11421 bp, 17 predicted proteins | sample 2277101 | NCBI WGS metagenome assembly SDBT01 (sample SAMN10404973, study PRJNA504765) | marine sediment metagenome | isolation source: marine sediment core GS10_PC15, 103 cmbsf | place: Arctic Ocean: Southern Knipovich Ridge | collected 2010 | reverse complement strand
ATTCATGGGCAGCGAGCGTGGAGAGTTGGCCTCCAGTCAGGACTCCAGGGCGTGGAACGGTAGATTGCAGTTCAGGCAGACGATGCATGTCACACCCAGGGTCATCGCACCTTTCGTGGACAGGTTGATTCATTTGGGAGTACTCCCCGAGCCCGTGAGCTACTCTGTGGCGTGGCCTGACCTAAACGCACTGAGTGACCAGGAGAAAGCCGATGTCGCTCTGAAGCAGACTGAATCTCTGGTAAAATACGTACAGGGTGGCGTGGAAGCCATGATGACCCCGATGAATTTCTTGATCAGTGTCTTGGGATTCTCCAAGACTGAGGCCGAGGTTCTGATAGAGGCCGCGATAGCCGCCGAGCCTATTTTGGGTCTGGAAGACGACGAAGAGGAGTTTGAGAACGGTCAAAACTCGGGACGCGAAGATGAAGACAAAACGTAAATACGAACCCACCCCGGAAGAGATCGCCAAGCGGACTGCCAGACTCAGGGCCGGGTGGAGCGACAAGACTAGGCGACTGAGGGGAGGCTCTAAGGAGAAGAGAGATAGTGACTACGTGCCCACGGTCGGTCGCTTCTGCAAGACGCCGGTCGGTGGTTTCGTGATCGAGATGGTCGAGGGTATGAGCGTGGAGGTGGAATGATGATAGATAAAATTCTCAACTCATATTTATCCCTGCTTCCGGGTAACCAGTCTGATGTAGTGGATGCATGGGTATCAGGTTATGTTTTTTCCGTATTCGTCGTATATTTAGTTCATACAGTGTCGAATTGCTTTTTCCCTATGAGGCATAAGTAATGCCTGTTCAACAATGTCAGCTCGGGATGGTTAGTTCAAGGCAAATGGTTGATAGCCTTGCTGCGGCTTGTCGTTGCGGGTCGCTCACGATTAACCGTACTCAGATCGTGCCGAGCAACCCGCTGAAGAGAGACCCCACCAGGACCGTGACGCTGCGAAGGATGTTCGAGGTCGAGCTCAGACGGCGTATAATGATCGTGGCTCGAAAGATCAAAGAACTCGTCGTGGACGAGGACGCCTTCGGTCTGAAGACCCCCAGGGGCTTGACACAGATAGACCCGTTCGCTAACAATCAGGAGCAAGACGATGGCCAATCAACACCACCTGTTGCAGAGAATCGTGGCTCTGGAGGAGAGGGTAGAATCTCTGGAGACTATCCAGAAGAGACTCATGAGCGCGATACAAGTGAAGGAGGACGTAGAGGAGATGATAGAGGAGAAGATGGAACTAAACACATGGGAGGAGGAGCAGCCAGAGGAACGGAAAACGTACAAGGGGAAGCCGACAGAAGATTCTGCCCTATAACCAATACTCAACACGAGGAGAAGGATGATGCGAAGAAAGATGATCAAGACGATGAGCAGGGCAGATTATCTTTGGTTGGCGAATCTGATGTTCGCCTACGGGGTGGGGATAGCGACGGGAGCGTTAATGCAGGCGTGGGCGACTTAGTAACCAACGAACAGGAGCAAGACGATGGATTTAGCAGAAAAGATAAAGATACTCAAAAGATCCCAAGGCTATCAGCCGGAGGGGTCGATGCCCAAGGACTTGAAACCGCCGAAGGAGAAACCGGAAGGGGGAGACTCGGAGGCGATGCTATCACATCTGGAGGGGAGGATAGAGGCATTGACGAGGGAGATGGAGGCGATGCGGAAGGACGTGGACAAGCAGTATTACATAATCGACAGACAGATAGGCCTGGTGGCGAGGATGGAGGAGAAAATAGATCAACTGCTGGAGAATCAAATCAGGATGGAAGGGAAAATAGATCAGTTGTTAGAGAGGGACAAAGCGATGAACAATTACAAGCCCTTCGGTGTCTAACTGTAAACACACGGTGGGCCTTCCAGAGCGACCCCCAGAAAGTAGAGTCGTTTCGCAGGTGGATCTCTACTCAGGTCGAGGCTGACATCCTGGTGGCGGCGGGAGGTGACATAGATAAGGCATACTGGACCAGCTTCGTCGAGGAGGGTTACAAGAAGGGAGCCGGCCGCGCGTTCGACGACGTGCGCAAGCCCGCGCTCGCGAGCGGACAAGAGCAGTTGGACTTCTTCAGAGGTACTAAAGACGAGTTCCTGAGGCAGACCTTCGGCAGGCCGGTCGCGATCGAGAAGGTGAAGCTGCTGGCGGGAAGAGTCTTCAACGACCTGAAGGGCGTTACGGATGAGATGTCCACGAAGATGACGCGGGCGCTGACGCAGGGACTGGCTCAAGGACAGAACCCCCGCGAGATAGCCCGCGCGATGATCAAGGACGGGATCGGGTTCACCAAACGACGAGGCGTGCAGTCCAGGGCATTGACTATAGCCCGCACGGAGATCATCAGGGCTCACGCCGAGGGACAGCTCGATGCACTGGAGAACCTCGGAGTGGAGGAGGTGGGTGTGATGGTGGAGTGGAGTACGGCCGGGGACGACCGCGTGTGCCCGCTCTGTCAGCCGTTGGAGAGCACCGTGTTGAAGATTAAGGAGGCTAGAGGTATCCTCCCCAGACATCCAAATTGTAGATGCAGTTTTATCCCGGCAAACGTGGGTGAGAGCAAGACGAAGCCGCGGAGGGTCGAGTTCACGAACCCGAAGACGAGCAAACTCGAAACGAAGCTGATTGCACCGAAGCGAGGCAAGGCAAAAGTCCAGGCCGCGCGCGACGACTCGATCCGCGCTGAGATCCCCAAGAGCAGCAAGCGGACCGTGGCCAGGCAGAAGGACTTCTCGAAATGGCCCGGTGCGGACAAGAGGATCACGAAGAAACGGCCGCGCAGTGTGTTGGAAGCTCCAGGGGTCACGAGGAAAGTCACGCCTAAGAAACCTCAGGTCACCAGAGTCAAACCGCGTGAAGTAGTACCGAGATTTGAGAATAGAGGAGATGTTTCATTCTCTATTAATGATCAGGTTGTAGTAAATCGTGCTCTGAAGAGAGCCCAAAACGCTGTTGGAAATAAATCCCCTAAAGTAGAACGGATAATTACTGATCCTGTTTTAGAAGAACGGGGGATTCTTGGTACGAAGTCAAGAGATACGATTCATTTTAATGAAAGGATGACAGATGTCTCAAAAAGAAAGGCTCTGGAAGAAGAGTGGGAAGGGGCGATCATAGGGAATAACAGTCTTGAAGGACTTACTACGCATGAGTACGGGCATATAGTAAATGGTGCGGCCCTTAATAATTCCCCAAAAAAATATCAAGCAAGAGTATGGGCTTATGTAAATGAAGAAACTGAGGTAAGAAGTAGTGTCTCAGGTGTGAAGTTAAAGCGATGGGAGTCTGATACGCTAAAGAATAGGAGCTTCTATGCTGCTGAAGATCCTTCAGAGTGGATCGCGGAGGCGTTTGCAGACGCGGTTCTGCACGGGGAAATCGCTGCACAAGCGTCTAAGGAATTATTACTCAGACTGAAGGAGTTGCTTTGATGACTGTCCCAGTTAAACCCCCGAAACGTGTTGTTGCCCGTAAGAAAAAGGCAAAGAAGATAAAAGCGGTGGTTAAATGACTACTTGGAATATGTTTTCTGATGACGTTAAGGAAGAACGCCGCAAAGTTCGAGCTTATGGTGTAGACAAAATAATGAACTACCCAGGGATGTCCGTAGGCAGCTATAAGCAACAGGCTAAAAGGGAATTGGCAATGCGGCTGGAGTTAGAAGAAAAGGTTAAGCATCTTGAGCAGGAAGCAAACACTATGGTTGATCGGTTAGAAGATTTGGAACTGAAATTGGAAATTGTGAGTAGATGCCTGACGACGAATTCACGAAGACCCAGAGGAGTGAATGATGTTAATGACTGTTGACGACCTTCATAAAAAACTAGATGAATTTTTTATGACTCAAAAAAGAGTGGGCTGGTATGAGCTAGCAGCATACCTCAAGACAAATTTAACCTCCATCCGTCACGCTTTGTACTGTACTCATTATCTGATTCAAGAGGGTATATGGCTTCAAAAGAATCCTCAGTTCCCTAACGTATCTCCGTGGTAGATAATGAGTTGTAAAACTTAGAGGAGTGAATGATGACAGAAGAAAGACGACTGAAGTTGTTCTACGTACCGCAAGGAGACCTGATACGCTGGTTGAATCGTGGAGATGATTTTCCTGAGTATATAACGGTACCTGTAAGGTTGGTCGGGGTTCCAGAAGGGTCTAGGGTTCATCACTTGATCGCGTGTCCAGAGAGAAGGGCCATCGGCGTCGTGGTGTCTCATGAGTCGTTCGACGAGGTTCCGGAGGGTGAGCAAATTCCCCGGGAAGACGAAGTGTCGCTTATGGAATATAGACTATTGAAGGTGGTTGATGCCTGACGACGAATTCACGAAGACCCAAACGGCGATCCTCGCGGTGCTTTCAGACGGCCAACCGCACACGCGCGAGGAGTTGCACAAGTGCCTGCCCGACGATATGACGGAGATGGCTGCGGTGAGGGTACACGTCTGCAACATCCGTAAACTGTTGCGGCCTAAAGGCGAAGATATTATTTGTGAACTAAAGAATAGCAAGATACACTACCGCCACGTCCGAATTCTTTCTCACGGCCATTAAACCCTTGCGGGGGTTATCTTTAGGCCATTCTAGTCTAGGTTAACGTATAGGCGTTAAACCTTCTGAGACGGTATTTACTACGGCCGGGGGTGCGGCGTAGTATTCGGGCATGGAAACGCTCGTGGCCAATCTGGTCGGCAAGACCCGGCGAGACACGTTAGACGGTAGAGAGTTCATCGTGGCTCCTCTCACGCTGATCGTGCCCGGCGTGCTCAATGGTTCCAAGGGACCGTTGCTCTACCCCCTCGAAGAGATCACCAAGAACGCTGACGCCTGGAACGGTATCCCGCTGGTGGTCGATCACCCCGTGGGGAATGATGGCTCCCCGGTCTCTGCGCGTAGTCCCTCAGTGTTGAACGAGCGGGGGATCGGTCACGTGTTCGGTGTCAACGTCAACGGTAAGCTTGTCGCGGAGGGCTGGTTCGACGTAGAGAAGACACGTCTGGTGGACAACCGCATTTTGGACTCTCTGAGAGGCGGCGAGCCGATCGAATTGTCCACGGGGTTGTTCACGGACAATGAACGCGCCCCCGATGGGGCCGTGTTCAACGCGATCCCTTACTCTTTTATCGCCCGCAACTGCCGTCCCGATCATCTGGCGATCTTGACTGATAGCAAGGGAGCGTGCTCCGTAGCCGACGGCTGCGGCGTGTTAGTGAATAAAAGACTATTGGAGAATTTTGAGAAAGCTTACAAAGAGAGTTCAAAAGCTTATTCATCTTTGCTGGTGAACGGGGATCTGACGAAGAACCAGGCCGTGTTGATCGGCTTCGTGGGCAGGACGGACAAGCATATCCACGGGGTAACTCTCGATGAGTTTGGTAACGGTATTGCTCATCTAACGAACAGCCACATCCATCTAGTTGACAAATTCTCGGTGAAGTCAAACGAGGGGCACAGTCACGCACTTCGTAAACAATCGTTAGTCGATAGCGGTGTCCAGAACACACAGAAAGAAGGAGAAGATACGATGCTAACTGAGAATCAGAAGAAAGAGGTCATCGACGGTCTCATCGCCAATACTTGTTGTTGGGAGGAGGCTGATCGTGAGGTGCTCAACGGCTTCGGCGACAAGAAATTGGTGGCCATGAAGGAGCACGACGAGAAAGAAAAGCGACAAGAGCTGGTCGCGAACGCGGCACAGAAAGGATTCGAGGACGCCGAAGGGAACTCCCACGTCTACAACGCCAAGAGTGGTGATTGGGACATGACAAAGAAGAAGGAACCCGAACCCGTCGTCAACCAGGGACTTCAGACCAAGGTCAAGACTCTTGACGAGTGGCTCGCCGACGCACCGCCCGAGGCGAAGAGCGCCGTTCGCAACGCCATGAACATCGAGAACCGTGAGAAAGCCCAGATCATCACGCAGGTGACTGCCGGCTTGGAGGGTAAGTCGAAGGAGACCGTGATCAACCGTCTGAAGGATCGGCCGCTGGAAGAGTTGCAGGATCTCGCGCTGCTGAACCCCAAGCCCATCGAGGCAGTCGTGCCCGTGGCGTCTTACCTGGGTGCCGCTACCCCTGTCGGCAACGAGCAAGAGCCTCTGGACCAGGAGGACATTCTTCCGTTGCCAGTTATCAACTGGTCAGAGAAGCAAGCGGTCTGAGACCGTCACACGTAGTCCACAAAAACAACTTAAAGCGAATAAGGAGAAACAGTCATGTCTCAGGGAAACAACATCATCGTCAGTGGTAATTATCGCGGTCGAAGGTTCGAGGGAACCTTGACCACTGGCCTCACCGTCACGGCGGGCATCGTGGTGAATATGCTCAACACCGCCAAGGTGGGTGGTCGGTTCTTCTGGGAACCGTTCGGTGAGACGGGCGCGTCCAGCAACAACGGTGTGGCCGCGGACGGAGACCAGAGGTTGATCGCGGTGCTGTTGCCCGACAGAGATCAGGGGCAACTCGTCACTACGACTATCGCCACGGGCAGCAGGATCTTCCTCTACTGTCCCCTGCCCGGTGAAGAGTTGAACTTGATCTTTGAGAACCAGAGCGGTACCGGGGACGACGCAGACATCGCCATCGGTGATCAGCTCATGGTCGACAACGGAACCGGCAAGTTGCTGGTCGCGGGTGGTTCAGAGCAGGCTGAGCCGTTCATCGCTGTCGAAGCCCAGACAGACGTCGCCGCCGACGTGCTCACCCACGTGATGTTCACCGGGTATTGAGCCGCCGGAAATTACTAGACATTCCCCAAGAGATCCACGAAAAGGAGATATCAGATGTTCGTCGACTACGTTCTCAACGGTCAGAGTCACGGGGAGGTGGGCAACATTATGTCTGCCATTCGTTTTGACCCTGGTCTCAAACGGCCCTACATCGATGACCGAGGACAGAACTGCGTGACCGTCAATACCGGGCGAGCGAGGTACGACGACGCGCTCGGTCAGATGGTCCCGATCTTCGAGAAGCGGCTGGTCGCTGAGTTCGTTCACAAGGGCGTGATGGCCCCCGTGAACAACGCCACCACTCTCCGCAAAGACGAGTGGAAGATGTTCGACCAGGTCGTGCTGAAGGCCACCCGTCAGCGGCTACGGGCGTGGGGTGACATCGCGTCCCGTAACTCCTTCAGCATCAACGGGATGTCCAAGATGATTTTGGAGCACGAGAGGATGACGGATGTCGGTGAGGCACAGGTGGACATGGACGGGATCTCCGAGGGGAACAGTGACACGCCGCTGGTCCAGCTCGAAGGTCTGCCGTTGCCGATCACTCACTCCGGATTCACCTTCAGCGCTCGCCAGATCGCCATCTCGCGGAACGTCGGGAACTCTCTCGACGCCACGATGGCCGAGATGGCCGGCCGCAGGATCGCGGAGAAGATCGAGAAGACCTTGATTGGTGTGACCACGGGCATCTCGTACGGGGTATCTACTCCCTACGACAACACTCCGACGGTTTATGGGTACACCAATCACCCGGACCGGATTACTAGTTCTGGTGGCGTCACTACACCGACATCCACGAACCAGGCCACGACGCTGGCTGAGGTGTTGGCGATCATCGATCTTGCCAAGGCCAAGAACTTCTTCGGTCCCTACATGCTCTACACGACGAACGACTGGGACCAGTTCATGGACAACGATTATGCGGTTGGTGCTCCGGCTGCTGGCCTCGCGGCCCCGTCGTTGACTCTGCGAGAACGTCTAAGGAAGATCGACGATATCATCGACGTGCGACGGCTGGACTTCTGGACGGACACTACTGCACTGTTGTTGGTGCAGATGACTAGCGACGTGGTGCGGGCGGTGAACGGGATGGACGTCACGACCGTTCAGTGGGAGTCCAAGGGCGGGATGCAATTGAACTTCAAGGTTATGGCGATCATGGTCCCGCAGATTCGGTCACAGTTCATCGGCACGGACCAGACGAACGCCGCTGCGAGGTGTGGAATCGTCCACGCCACTGTGTGATAGTTGCTTGCCTCCCCTACAGTGGTCGGTCGACCGGTCATCGGCCGATCACAAGGGGTGGGCTTTACTGTCAATACTTGACATTTTTCAAAGAGGAGTGACAAGATGGCAAAATGTGAAAGAAGGCTTTATACTCTTGAAGACGGCAGCAGGAGGTACGACGAGGAGGAAGCTCTGGTTTTGCATTTGGGGTTACAAGAGCTTAATATACTCCATATCGTCCTGGGGAAAGTTCTTAATTTACGGGGACTCTTCTCTGCTGAAATGGAAGACCCACGTATAGACTCAATTCTTAAGGCTATGAATTCTGCCGAGGTAATTGAAGTTGATGCCCCGGTTTGCAGCTAACCTTTAACAGGAGTGATGAAAGATGGCAAAGTTCAGACTGCTTCGGGGCGAACACGTAAACATGAAAACCATGAAGACTTACTTGCCCGGGGCGATTATCGAGAGTGACCAGGACTTGACGAGAGGGGGCAAAGACAGGCAGAAGTATGAGTTGATCCCCTCGGTGGAGCCTATGGATGAGACCAATGCCTTGGAAAAGATGACCGTCCCGGCACTCAAGAAACTAGCTGAGGAAGAGGGAATCGATCTGGGTGACGCAGTACTGAAAGATGAAATCGTAGAGACCATCAAACTTGCTTGCGTTTGACCCAATATGACACCCCACAGGAGTGACTCTGATGGCGTGGCGTGTTACAGAGGAAGATGTCAGGGGGATTATCGAGACTGACGGGAATATCAGTCTCGCCCCGTTCTTGAACAGTGCCACGGCACTGACGGACTACATCTCGTCTGAGGACAGTGACGGCGTTCTCAGTGCCGCCCTGTTGATCGAGATAGAGAAGAACCTGGCGGCGCACTCCTACGCTCTCAGAGACCCGCAGTATCTAGCAAAGAAGACAGGTGACGCAAGCGCTAAGTTTCAGGGAGAGACTGGGATGGGTCTCGACTACACTCCGTGGGGGCAGATGGCTAAGCAACTCGACGTGTCGGGCACACTCTCGACTCTGGGGAAGAAGAAACCGGGCATGGCGTGGTTAGGACTGCCCCCGAGTAAACAGACGGCTTACCGGGACAGAGACTGATGCCTTTGACTGAAAACGAACAACAGAATATGAAGTCTAGTGTCTACAACCTGACCAACCAGATGGGGAACATCGAGAGACAGGTCGTTCATCTGGTAGAAGTGATCAACAACCAAGCCGCCGAGATACACGGGATGAAAGATGAGATCGAGAGGCTAAGGCAAACTTGATGTCCCTGGAAAATTCATCACGACACCAGAAAGCGGTATTGTGGGCCGCGAGTGCGGCGAACGGTGTGCACGACTACGGTGTACCGAAGGTGAGTGCGAAAGTACAGATCCTAGTCAGGTGGGAAGAGAGACGACAGGAGGCTGTGGACCCGGACGGAAACACCATAGCAGTTGACATCGTAGCCGTAGTTGACCAGGACATCGTGATCGGGAGCATCCTGTGGTTGGGAGACATAGATGACGTAGCGACTCCACCCGTGGACCTCAAGCAAGTGGTCACGTTCAGTAAGCCACCAGACATCAAAAGCAGGAACTTCAGACGAGTGGTGGGGTTGATCCGACACAGTAACAAACTCCCGACGCTGGTATAGAGAGAACATGCAAATCCGACCAGTAGTATTCTCCGACGTTCACTCAGACCTCCCTGAGGGTAGTCTCTTGCTGTGGAAGTGTGGTCGTTTCTTGGACGGGCCGTTCCGCTGGTTGGTGAATCGATTGATCAGTCGGCCAGACCGATCAGACTGGTCACACGTGGGGCGAGTGTTTCGAGACTGTGAGGGTGCTCTCTGGTCCTTAGAATTCCTTCAATGTGAAGGCCCTGTATGCAAGAGACTGATCAACTACACCTGCGAATACCCCGGGCGGATTGACGTGTTCACCCCAAACTTGCGTAGGTTCCCAGACTACGACGTTTCCGAGGCGGTCAAGGCGATGCAGGATCTCATGCTCAAATTTCATGGGCAGTATGGTTACAAGAACATAGCTAAGGTCGCCTGGTCACGCATATTAGGGTTGAGGTTACTGTGGACGTGGTCAACAGACGACTATGACAACGGGCACAGACCACCGCACTGCTCGGACGCGGCGTCACGCTGTGATCAGGTCGCTGGAGTCGACCCTGTTCCCAACACGCCGAGCTGGGCCACGACGCCCGCGGACTTCGGTCGGTCGTTGCTTTATGAGTACAGATACACACTCTATTGGTCAGCCGCTCAGATCCTTAGTACAGAAAGAACGGCAGCATAATGAATCAATTTTTGTATAGACTGGCTTTGATATTGATATGGCTCGCGGTGGCAGTGATCATGTCATCTATTGGCTTCGCGATTGCTACTGCCGAGGACTTCATCGCCGTTGATATTCCAACTGAGCAGCGAGTCCGTTTTAGAAACCCGGACGGTTCATGCGTACAGTGTTCTATCGGGATGGTCGGCGTCAACATGAACCTCCCGGCGGCTGAGATGCTTCTGTGGAACAGCGAGTACGGCTCACGAGTCCGCGGCGGCTCGGGGCCTTCGAGGGTAAGGTCGTATTGCAATGCCCGTGGTATCCCGGCTTACAACATCACCGGAAACACGATGCCATGGATCGAGTGGGCTCTGAGGACCGGCCGCGGTTGTGCGATTCAATGGAACAGTAATCACATGGTCACGGCAGTGGGGATCTCGACTGACGGGCAGCGGTTCGCGATTTGTGATAACAACAGTCCGCATCGGGTCGACTGGTATTCTCGATCCGAGTTTACTCGCAGACACACCCCGTGGGTAGTCGTCTTGCGAGGACCGTCTCCGGCTAACCAGTCTCCGGCGTATTATCCGTGGTGGAAGATAAAGTGATCGCGTCAGACAGAAGCAACTTCAATTCCATTTTGACCTATAGAAGGAGAGTGAAGCAATGAGAAGTCTTATTTTTCTACTGTTGGTGGTGATGCCCGTTGCGTTGATTAGTAGTTGTCACGTAGATGACTGCTGTGCTCAAGGAGTTGATCTCAGTGACGTGCAGAACTACGGCGACGGTGTGGAAGTGTTAGGGGTACCTGGCATCGAAAACTACCCCGACGTAGGAGCAATTTTAGGGAGTGTCCCTTTAGACGATTCAGGCAAGTGGCATCTGACGTTGTTCACACAACGGGGTTGCGTGCCTTGCGAACAACTGAAGCGTGACTTTGAGCAGAATAGATCGTTGAAGTCCATTGCCGCATGGTGCCACTTCAACGTTTATGTAGTCGATTCCCAGAGCCAACGGTTTCGGTTTCAGCGATTCAAGGTGACGAGCTTCCCGACGTTGATTCTTTACCCACCGAAGCAATCGCCGGATTTTCCGTTTATGACCGTGGATCGGATGACAGGCTACAACGGAGACGCCGACGGCTTGGCCAAGCGGCTACTCGATAAGCTCAAAGCATTCGT
>SDBT01017220.1_pt1 | contig 11422 bp, 8 predicted proteins | sample 2277101 | NCBI WGS metagenome assembly SDBT01 (sample SAMN10404973, study PRJNA504765) | marine sediment metagenome | isolation source: marine sediment core GS10_PC15, 103 cmbsf | place: Arctic Ocean: Southern Knipovich Ridge | collected 2010 | reverse complement strand
AAAAATAACAATAATAGGTATCAACATAATCAGATAATAGTTGTACGTGCTATAGCGAGATGATCGTTCCATTGCAATATATATACCCAAACTAAAACAGTTCAAAATCAAGCTCAACACACACAAAATCACATTCAAATACACAAACGCGATAATAATAAAACAAAACATAACCGCAAGAGAAGAAAGCTCGGGGTATGCTGTTACCAAATAAAGATGCGACATATGCTGAATACTCACCAACATATACCGTGCAATAAATAACATTTGAGAACCAGCTATGCATACGAGCAAAACAATACCTATAAGCGCTGAAACAAAATAAGCAAACGTATCTGAAAGATATGCCGCAAGCAACTTAGGCCATCGCCAGGGTGAAGTAATATTAAGTGGATTAATCGGAACATGCCGTCCCCACCCAAACAAAAACAGAAAGAGAAATATCAAACCAACAATATCAATATGCGCCACAGGATTAAGCGTTAAAAGGCCTACATATTCAGCCGTATCATCACCACACTTTTTTGCTACCCACGCACGAAATGCTCCCGCAACGGTTACTACAACCACATATGCTAAGAAAAATGTTATGACACTAATTAATAATTCTGCCGTTCGTACACTAACCATATACTATCCATGAAGCGTAATATCTATTATAAAACATACTTCTTATCGTAAATGATATACGAAAATAGGTCAATTGCTCCCCAAAATCAAGGATGCCCTACACCTCGACAAACAGGTTCCATTTGATACACTAGGCATCGATTGCAAAACATTCGAAAATAAAGGAGAAGAATGGAATCTCGTCAAGAGCATCAGTATATTCCGTTAACATATAGAATTATTTCACCCTTCATACTTATACTCGCAACGATTGCCACCTATTTCCCCTCTCTTAATTATGATTTTCAATTTGACGACATTGCCAACATTCAAAAACATTTTGAAATTCGGCACAACTCGTTCATAAAGCTTTTTTTATCTGGCAGCACGCGTTGGATTAGTTATTGGCTGAATGCGTTATATTATAAGATCGATAAGTTCAATCCGTTTTATTATCGTGTTGGCAGTGTAGCTATTCATACCATAAATGGTTTGCTTATTTTTTTCATTCTTCAAGCAATACTCACTCGCCTACCACGATCCTCATTTTATAAACGAAACACATTATCTATTTCGTTTATCACTGCACTGTTATTTCTTTTGCATCCCGTACAAACGCAAACTGTTTCCTATGTGATTCAGGGACAACTGGAAGGACTTGCGCTGATGGCAATACTGAGTATTATTGGTTGCTTTATCTGGCAACAATACACAACATCATCCTTCATGAAATATTTTCTTATTGTACCGATTATCATCCTGTGTATCGCGTCAGTTGGAACCAAAGAGATTGCCATCGTTACACCAGCGCTTGTGCTGCTTGTTGATTGGTTTTTTGTTGCGCACGGTTCCTGGACAGATCTTAAAAAACGGTGGTGGGTACATTGTATTATCACCGGCATTATCATTACTGCCTATGTTTATTTATTGGGTCCTAAATTTTTTGCCACACTCTTTTCCTTAAACATGCAAGCTGAGAATAATATTGGCAATATCATCACTGAACGATTCGACGAAAAAATAAATCCTCTCCATTTCTTTATCTCTCAATTTAAAGTTATTCTGCACTACATTTGGATCTATATTTTTCCTCTTTTTATCAGCGTTGAATACGATTGGGTACTTTCAAAAAATGTTGTATCCCTCGATTGCATCATTCCATTTATTGCATTGTCTATTCTTACTTTTCTCGTATATAAACTTCTGCAACATGATAAAACAAATATCATAGGGTTCGCTGCGCTTTGGTTTGCCATCACGATTGCACCACGATCAAGCATTATGCCTTCACCCGAGTTGTTAGTTGATTATAAAACGTATACCACATCGTTTAGTCTGATTTTCCTTCTTACTATTGCACTCGTATGGGCATTTGAAAAAATAAAACGGCTTATCGGTTCACATAGTATTGATACATACAAACTTCCGTATGTAGCCACCACATTGCTTGCACTCGTAGTTGGATATGGAACCGCACAACATAACACTATTTGGAGCTCTGGACGTAATTTTTGGGGAAGTATTATCCAAAACGCACCCGGAAAAATACGCGCTTATAATAATTACGGTGTCGCACTTTCTCAAGAAGATGGCAAATTTCAAGAAGCAATTCCCTACTATTTGCACGCAATAAAAGCTGATCCAAAATATCGTGACCCATATAACAATCTTGCAGTTTCCTATGCATCACTCAAACAGCTTGATAAAGCAATTGAAACACTCAAACAAAGTTTACGTATCAATCCATATTACCCAGAAGCACACAACAACATTGCTTCGTTTTTGATTGAAAAAAAGGATTATGTACAAGCTGAAAAAGCGCTTCGTGATGCAATCCGATTGCGACCATACTACGGAAAAGCACATTTTAACCTTGGTCGAATTTATATGGAAACAGAGGAACTGGAAAAGGCGTGGGAATGTTTCAAAAATGCATGTACACTCGCTGATCTTGATAATGAAGGAGGATTTATCGGATATGCCCAAAGCAGTTTATATTTAAAAAAATATGATGATGCTATCTTTGCATGTCAAAAAATTCTTGAGATCAATCCACATAACGAGGAAGCACGATTCAATCTTGCAAACTGCTATTTTATGACAAAGCAATTCGACAACGCCGCCCTGATATATGAACAAACGCTCAAAGCAAATCCTCAGGATGCAAAAACTTTGTATAATCTCGCAGAAACACATTTTAGTGCCGGAAAACCACGAGAAGCTCTTGCATGTTTTACCCGTATCAAGAATATCCCCGGCATCAGCCAAAACGTATTTCTTCGCATTGCACGCTGTCATGAAAAACTCGGCAACACTCGTCTGGCCAAAAATACCCTTGATGAATTACTGCAACACAATATTCCGACAGAGAATCGCCAACAAATTGAGATTGCTCGCAATAGGCTGGTTGAACGATACAAGTTGAGTTGATTTCACCCTTTTTTTGCCAGCAACCACATAGTTTAGTACCATGAAACGTATATCGCACAACACTCAAACAACGCAGTATAATGGATAAAAAGTATAATTATTTGCAAGCAGAGCAAGATCTGCAAACACAATGGGAACAGGAAAAAGTATATAGTCATTACAATAATCCTGGCATACCGTATAGCATAGACACACCTCCACCCACCGTTTCGGGCTCTCTACATATTGGCCATGTGTTTTCATATACCCAAACTGATATTTTAGCACGACACAAACGAATGAACGGTTATTCTGTTTTCTATCCATTCGGTTTTGATAATAATGGACTTCCTACTGAACGATATGTAGAAAAATCAGCAAAAACGAGTGCGCATAAAATTGGGCGATCTGCATTTATCAAACTGTGCCTAGAAAAAACAAAGGAAGCAGAGCAACAATTCAAAACATTATGGCAACATATCGGATTATCAGTTGACTGGGAGTATTGGTATTCAACTATCGCTCCAGAATCACGACGCCTCTCACAACTTTCCTTTATCAAATTATATAAAGATGGCTTTGTATATCGAAAAGATGAACCAGCACTCTATTGTACTACTTGTCGCACCACGGTTGCGCAAGCCGAGCTGGATGATCAAGAATCATCATCATTTTTCAATACCATTATTTTCAAAGATGAAGATGGTAATAATTTGCCGATCGGCACTACGCGCCCAGAACTCCTTTATTCTACAAGCGCACTTCTATATCACCCGGACGACAAACGATACCAACATCTAAAAAAGAAAAAAGCCTATGTTCCAATTTATAATACAGAAATACCGATTTATGCGGATGAACTTGTTGCAATTGATAAAGGAACTGGACTGGTAATGGTATCCACATTTGGAGACCAAACCGATATTTTTTGGTACAAAAATCATAATCTTCCTTTGCGCTTATCCATTGGTCTGGATGGCAAATGGGTATCTGAAACGGGTCTATTAGCTGGCCTCAAGTTGCATGATGCAAGAAAGACAATACTTGAAGAACTGAAAAAGCAAAATTTGCTTGTGGATCAAAAACCAATTAGCCACGCAGTGAACGTGCACGAGCGATGCAAAAAAGAGATTGAATACACCGTGCTCACACAATGGTTTATTGATATTTTAAAAAATAAAGAGACATTTATTAAGCTGGCAGATAAAATTCAATGGTATCCAGCATTCATGAAATCTCGTTACATCAACTGGGTTGAGAACCTCAAATGGGATTGGTGTATTTCACGACAACGATTTTATGGCATTCCGTTTCCCGTATGGCATTGCATTGATTGCAAAGAACTCCTTTTTGCTCACGAAAAAGATCTACCCATTGACCCACAAGAAACATCCTATCCCGGAAAAACCTGTTCCAAATGCAAAAGCAAAAACATTGTGCCTGATACCGACGTAATGGATACCTGGAACACATCGTCATTAACACCGTATATTTGTTTTGGTCTATTTAAAAAACAGGATGACCCTTTCGGCAAAGATGCACTTACATTTCTTCCCATGGGCATGCGGCCACATGCGCATGATATTATTCGAACCTGGACGTTCTATACCATTGTAAAAGCATGGATGCATAATAAAACAATTCCATGGGATGAGGTAGTTATCTCTGGTCATGTACTGAGCAATGAAAAAGAAAAAATTTCAAAATCGCGATCCAACAATCCATTGGCCCCTGAAAATTTATTAAAACGTTATCCAGCAGATGCAATTCGATATTGGACTGCAACAGGAAGCTTAGGGCATGATATTAGTTTTTCAGAAGCACAACTAAAGGTTGGTCAACGCTTAACCACCAAGTTGTGGAATGCGTTTCGATTTGCACAGCCCCATCTTGCAGATTTTACACCCAAACAAGCTCCTACATCACTAGGGATTGTAAACGAATGGCTTCTTGATACGATTGGAAAAACATTCGAACGATACCAAGCAAATTTCGAAAAACATGAATTTAGCCTTGCTCTTGATGCAATCAATACATTTTTCTGGTCAGATTTTTGTGACAATTATCTTGAACTGATCAAAAATCAGTTATTCAATCCACAAGAATATGATGCAGAATCAGTGTATGCAACGCGATGGACATTGTATCAGGTAGGGTTGCGCATTTTGCAGTTATATGCACCTTATATGCCATATGTTACTGAAACAATATATCAACTGCTTTATCGTCAAACCGTTAGCACATCTTCTTTACATCAAACAAAGTTCAGCGCAATACAACAGGCATATAGTTTTGAATCTGCACAGAAAAACATGAACCTGATTATTGAATTAATCACCAACGTACGCAAACTCAAAACAGAACACCAATTATCACTCAAAACACCACTCGAGCAACTCATTATATATGCAGACAAAACGGTAAGCTCACAACTAAAGGACCATGAACAGTTGATAAAGGGTATCACGCAAGCACAAACGATCGCGTATTCAGAACAATCAATTGACGCACAAAAATTAGAAGCGGTTGAGGATCAGTGGCATGCACATCTAGTAATACCCTCGTAACACAAACGGGATACTATGATATTGATAGAAAATAATCAGACCGCAGTATCAACCAACACTAACCAATTAAAAAAAGATGCTGCACAAATTCTTTCCTATCTAGGCTATGCTGATTTTGATCTTGGCATCATGCTTGCTGATAATCAAACCATGCAGGCGTATAACAAAAAATATAGAGATAAAGACGCCCCCACAGACATCCTCTCATTTCCTTTTTATCCAAATATCAAAGCAGGACAACTGATAATTGCACAAAACGAAGAAGTAAAAAATCTTGGTGACATTATTATTGCACCAGAATTCGTGCAAAACGATCTGCTTCGCTGGAATCAAACGCTTAAGGAACGCATGCACATCCTTTTGATTCATGGCATCTGCCATCTTTTAGGATACGATCACATCAAAGATGAAGATTTTAAAATTATGCAGGAAAAAGAAAAAGAGTTATTAGAACACATACAATAGCGACTAGCGCAATTTAAGCAGTTCGCCTTTTTTAAATGCTAAGATCAGCAAACCAACCAAATTCGGTATAGCAACAATCATTACCAATGTATCCATTATCATCCAGAGAAGTTTCATTGGTATCAATGCTCCAACAAAAATAAATGCCACTGAAAATGCCATATAAAAACGAACAAGCATTTTGTTGTCTTTCACTAAAGTGCCAAAACATCGAACCCCGTTAAAGCTATTCCCCACCACGGTGGTTAACACAAATAAACTGACACTCAAAAGCAAAATGTATTGCCCTATTCCTGGCGCATTTAATTTAAATACTTCATACACGAGAGTGCTTCGAAATGCACCAATACTCCAAATGCCGGTTATCAATACAAGCAAGCCCGAAAGACACGACAAAAACGCATCCGCCAGCATCGATCCCATTGCAAGCACACCTTGATCGGTTGGATTTTTTGTATCGGCAAGCGCATGCGGAATAGATGAAGTCCCTAGCCCTGCCTCGGTAATAAAAACACCTCTAAAAATACCTTCACGAATCGCACGAAACATGGTCGCTCCAAAAAATCCACCTACCGCTGCCGATGAGGTAAATGCACAACTAAACACTAGTTTAATTGCACGGTATGACGCAAGTGGATTGCGTACCAAAATAGAAAGCGAAAATATCACATACAAAACAAACATGATTGGAACTAATTTACTCGCAAAATCACCCACACGCTTCGCGCCGCCAGCCAACACAATTAAAACAAAGGTTGCAAGCGATAAGCCAACCACCCAATGAGGAACACCTTCGAGTGCCAAAATATTAGCTAACGTATTTGCTTGTCCGCCAGACCAACTGACAATAACAACGATGATTAGATAGCCATACCAATTAGATAAAAAGGAACTAACTGATTTTAAATATTGAATGGGACCTCCTAAAATAAATCCATCCGGCAATGATTCACGAGTAGCAAGCGCAAAAGTAACTTCAGAATATTTTGTTACAGCGCCAAAGAACATATAAAAAATTAACCAAAAAAGCGCACCAGGACCACCAATCATAATAGCAAGTGACGGCGTTACCACATTTCCCATACCAATCGTGGTTGCCATTGCAGTAAAAAGTGCATGAAACGGATTAATCGTTTCTTTTTTCTCTTCCCCTTTTGTCCCTGAAACACCCTGGGTGATTAATTTAAAAAATCGTGGCCATGCTCTGATTTGCACAAAGCCAGTTTTGATCGTCAAAACAATACCTACACCAAAAAAGAAAATAACTGCAGGGAAATCTAATACGTGATTATTTAACCAATCAAAAAAATCATACACTGTGATCATCATATTCCTTTATAACGTATCGTAATACGGTAATTGTTGTCGTAAGATGTTATCGATGCTTTGATAAAAATGAAAGCGCCTGACGCAACAATTGATCAAACTCTTGGCTCGATTCATGATTATTATTGCGTACAAAATTAACAGCCTGCGTTACCTCTGTACGAGAATAACTTAAGGCCTGTAATGCTTCTCCTACCATGTTCCATTGTTGGTGGTCCACACCCTCTAAAGATACCCCTGACTGCAGAAGCTGCTGCACCTTGTGCTTTAGATGCACAATAATATGCTCTGCTTTTTTTATCCCAATCCCACTCACCTTACTCAATGATTTTTCATTGCCGGCGTACACTGCCTCTAAAAATCCCTTTGCCCCCAAATCAGCAAGTGCTGCAAGCCCAAGACGTGGACCAATACCAGAACAACTTATAATTAATAAAAACACTGTTTTATCAAGTTCTTTGGCAAATCCATACAGCGACGGCCCCTGCTCCTGATTCCAGTGAAGATACACATATACAATTTGCTTTTTTTCCTTTGGAAACAACGATTCATCTGGAACAAGAATATCAACGCCAACCTGATCAAGTAGTAAGGTAACAGACTGCTTTCTGGTTGAGGAAACTATTCCAGTTAACGAATAAATCATAGTCATTTTCCCGTATATAGATATCTTAAATACCATACCAATGTACATGAAAAGATGTATAGTTGGCAAGCGGGTACAAATAGGGGCAATATTTCACTATTTATTGACAAATACTCATCCCGTGATACATTTGAAGATGTTCAAAATGACACGATTTTGCGGGAATAGCTCAGTTGGTAGAGCGTTGCCTTGCCAAGGCAAAGGTCGCGGGTTCGAATCCCGTTTCCCGCTCCAAAATACAAATCTTAACCTGATATACTCAGCGTTCGTTTTTAAATACTACACATATCACGAACAACGCCCTATACATAAATCGAGTCATTTCATTGGTATAACTACGTTAGAATTAGGATATTATGAAATCTATTATGGAAGAAGCATCATCAATTAGCAAAGCGATTGATCAAGCATGGAATCGAGCAGGAAGACCATCTGATTTTTCAGTGAAAGTGTTTGAAGAATCAAAACGAAATATGTTTGGGCTTACCACCCGTCCAGCAAAGATCGCTCTTTTTTTTGATGAGAAATCAGTAGCTCTCCCCGTAATTCAAGAAAAAAAACAACCTGGTTTCAAAAAAGAATCCCCAGTTCAACACCAAAAACCTTCCGCTCCATCTAGACCATATAAGGGCACATGGGCACCTGAGATGGTTGATTTTATAAAAGAATGGGTTAGCCAAACGTTGCATATCATGGGTTTGGGTAATATACAATTTTCTGTTTCTACTTCGGGGAATCTCATAAAATTCAACTTTAAAAGCTCTATTACAGGAAAAGAGACAAATGATCGCCTCCTGTTTAGCAGTATTGCACATTTGGTTATGACAGCATTACGGCAAAAATATAAAAAACCACTGCAGAATCTAAAAATCGTTCTTACGTGTGGCTAACGTACAACGATACCGAGGGGGTTATGATAATGGTACGTCAAGAAGAAGCAACTATTATCGCTCAATGCACACCAAAAGGATCTGGTGCTATTGCACTTATTCGTATATCAGGCAGTGATGCTTTGCGTGTCGCCAATACAATTGGCAATCTTGCATCTGGAAAAAAACTAACCGCAGTTACAACACACACAATTCATTACGGATCAATTCGCAATGAAAACAAAGAGCGCATCGATCAAGTTCTTTTCATGGTTATGCATGCCCCAAAAACGTTTACCGGCCAAGATACGGTTGAGATAACGTGTCATAATAACCCATTCATCATAGATGCTATTATTATCTGCGCACTCAAAGCTGGTGCTCAATTAGCACATGAAGGCGAATTTACCAAGCGGGCAGTAGTACACAAAAAAATTGATCTCGTGCAAGCTGAAGCAATTAACGATCTTATTCATGCCAATACACAACAGGCACTCAAGTTATCGCTTTCTCAGCTCAATGGAACACTTTCTCGTTGGATTCAAGAAATTGAACAAAAACTACTGAAAGCAATTGCTTTCAGTGAAGCAAGTTTTGAATTTATTGATGAAGAAAGCAAAGAATTTGGCCCTACAATTAAACAAATCATTTCAAACGTCCTTCTTGATATCAAAACCATAAAACAAACATTCGACCAACAAAAGCAAATTCGCCAAGGGATTCGCATTGCATTAATCGGATCCGTTAATGCTGGAAAATCTTCACTATTTAATGCATTGCTTGGCCAAGATCGAGCAATTGTCACCGATACCGCAGGAACAACAAGAGATGTTATTGAAACGGGTATCTATCAAGAAGGAAGTTATTGGACACTGATCGATACCGCAGGACTACGACAAACTGAACATACAATCGAACAAGAGGGAATAAAGCGATCCCGCCAAGAAGCACAAAAAGCCGATATTATCTTGCTCGTTGTTGATGGTTCGCGTCCACTCGATACTCAAGAACAAACAGTATATCAAGATCTTTATAAACAGTACCAACATAAAATTATTCTTATTCATCACAAAGCAGATTTGCCACAACATGCTTTTACAATCGAAAATAAACAGATAGATGGAATCGCAACATCAACAGAACAAACACACACTCTCCAAATAGTCAAACAGGCAATTCAAACAAAAATAGCTCACTTATTTGCCACGCTTGAATCGCCATTTCTTTTAAATCAGCGCCAGTTTCATTTACTATCACAATTAGAAACAAACCTTACAACGACTCTTCCGTTATTACAGGGAACAATTCAATATGAACTCCTTTCATATCACCTGAGTGATAGCCTAAGTCAATTAGCGGAACTAACCGGCAAGAGTATTAGCGATAAGGGAATGGATGCAATTTTTAAAGAATTTTGTATAGGAAAATAACGTATGAAAAAATTAATTGCGGCGATCATTGCTATTTTTTTGTTTACTGGCACAACGTTACTCTATCTCATATATGATCAAAATACACTGCAAAGTGATTCTCCTTATCACTGCACTACTCAAAATAAAGATAAGAAAAAAATATTAATCTTATCCAGCGAAGGCGGAGGTGGACACATTTCTATGACACAAGCCTTAACGAAATATCTTGAACCCGAATTTTGTGTCGGTGATATAAATATATTCTCTGGCATACTTCGCTCTATGGATCCTTTAGGCAGGATGAGTAGTACATTTTCTAGCGTTGATCTCTACAATACATCCCTGAAAAAAAAGTGGCATACCATTATTAATCTTTTCAAACCTATTGGTGCATACTATTTCAAAGCGCGAAAGAAACAAGTTATCTCTCTCTTGCAAAACTATTTTATAAAATATAAACCAGACCTGATCATTTCAGTAATACCACTTGTGAATGCTGAGATTCTTGAAGCAGCACAAAAAGAGAATATCCCTTTTGTGCTTATCCCTCCTGATCTAGACTCAGGCGATGCTACAACAGGAACAATTAAAAAACCCTGCTACGAAAAATTTCGTCTCGCTCTTTCCTACGATGATCCGGAAATATTTGATCGATTTAAAGATCTGAAACATTTGAAAGAATATGCATCAGTTACAGGCTTTCCGGTAAAAAAAGCGTTTTTTTCTCCTATGAACAACAAAAAAGCAATGCGTAAGGATTTTAATATTCCAGAAGGAAAACCGGTAATTCTTTTAATGATGGGATCTCAAGGATCAAAAGAGATTAGTGAATTTAGTTGGCAACTTTCTAAATTAAAAGTTCCTGCACATCTTATCATCGTGCTGGGAAAAAGTGAACATTTGCGACGATCACTACAAAGTATATGGTTTCCAAAACATATCACGGTAAGTATTCTTGGATTTACAAATCGCATCCCCGAATTAATGAATATATCAGACCTTCTTATTACAAAGTCGGGCTCCATAACCGTTAACGAAGCAATATATGCACAAGTACCAATACTTCTTGATGCCACTACAACGGTTTTAAGATTGGAAGCATTTAATCACAAATTTATT
>SDBT01017219.1_pt1 | contig 11422 bp, 6 predicted proteins | sample 2277101 | NCBI WGS metagenome assembly SDBT01 (sample SAMN10404973, study PRJNA504765) | marine sediment metagenome | isolation source: marine sediment core GS10_PC15, 103 cmbsf | place: Arctic Ocean: Southern Knipovich Ridge | collected 2010 | reverse complement strand
CTCTCCGATGTGATTGACGAGGTTGTGCCTTCCGGCTGCAACGGTGTCCTTGTTTATTCCAAAACTGTAACCGCCGGAAAGAAGCACGAAGTCACCCAGACCGAAAGTGGCGTCGACTGCAAATGTGGGGAAGACCCTCATGTATCCAAAGAAATCACCCAGCTGCGCTCCCTCTGAAACGCCCTGAGCTTCGTCGTCTTCGAAGAGGACATTCCAAACGCTCACTCCCAGCTGGGGGTGCAGCCTGAGATTCAAGTAGTGCAGCTCCACTGGGACACCGAATGCGAGGGTGTGTATCTGATACGTCGAAGGCACCTCTCCCCCAAAGGTCGGATTGTAGATTCTCACGGTATCGTTTTCGTAACTCAGAGACCAACCCAACGTGCCGCTGAGACGATGGACAAAAGAGGCCTCACCGTGAAGCGTGATGTAAGACGTGTCGAACATGCTCGTTGCCGAGATATTCAAGGTGTCTGCATATTGACGCGCCAGATTGTTGTAGAGCTGAGCCGCATTTTCGTAGGAAGGATCGGCGTAAAATACCTTCTTGTAGCTCGCCATTGCTGCACTCCAATCGCCGTTCCTCTCAAACACGCGTCCCAACCCATACACCGCCTCAACATCCCACGGATCGATTGCCAGGACAAGCTGAAGCTGCTGGATCGCGGCATCCAGGTTTCCCTCTTCGATGTAGTACTCTCCCAGCTCCCTGCGAATAAGATAGGTGTTCTCCTGCAGGAAGTAGGCCTTTCTTACAAATCGCCTCTCGAGAAGGTTGTGAAGCGTCTCGAGATCCTTTCGGATACGGCTGACCTGTTTTGTCGATTCCCGGGACAGCCTGTCCAGCTCGCCCTGCAGCGTAGCCGCTTCCACCACCAGGTCTCCAGGAACAATGCCCCTGTCTTCGAAATCAGCCTGCATCTTTCCAAGCAGCTCTTCGAGGGAGATCACATCGGGAAAGTCCGTTTCAACTTCGCCCTTGACCTCTGCGAGGCGCGAAGCAGCATCGGTTGGTTTTTGGTTCCAAATGAGGTTCTGTATGAACGCATATTGATACTGCGGAAGAACCGGTTCGGACTGAGTCAAATCCTCCAAGAGACTCTCGGAGACCTGCAGGTTTCTCTCTACGAGGTATATCTTCGAGAGAACATAGTTAGCCAAGCTCAGACCGCGCTCAGCTGTGTCTTTCAGCTCGGATACGATCAGGTCCCTGTTCCACTCCCACTGGGTCGCCTCAACGATCTTCCGAAAAGCCTCCTCCTCCTCCATCTCCCATGCCTTCATGGTTTCCAGCTCGCCAATCTCTCCCGAGTAGGCTGTCTCGAATCCGGAGTACCGTTCTAAGGCAAAGCGTGTTTTGTCCACGAGGGACATCATCTTTCTCTCATCTCGCTTGTCAGGTGATCGATATCGACCCAACTCGGAGGAAAGCTCCTTTTTTCGCTCGTTTACAAATTGGGGAAAGCCGTTGAAGTAAGAGAGATAGGCGTATCCTCTGTTCAGGAGATTGAATAGCTCTGAAGCCTCTCCATCCATCTCGGTCAGGCTTCTGAAAGCGTAAGTGGCCAGAATATTGAGGTATTCCTCTATCGCTCTACTCCGCAGGCCGTTCCAGAAGTAGGTCTGAGCCAGGACCTGCCGCAGCTCCAGATTGTCCGGATCGTCTTCCAGTTGTTTCTTGTACTCATCGATCACCTGCTCTTTCAACCTCTGCTTTGTACGAAAGACTTCGAGAAACCTCGTGAGCTTTTCCGACGGCTTGAAGGCCCTTTCGATTTGCTTGCTGACCTCATCGGCCTTCTCCTGCTGATCGTTTCTATAATAAATTTCCTCCAACTGGACATAGGACTGCAGGTTTTGCGGAAAGAGCTTGATGAGCTGCCGGTACACCTCTTTTGCTCGATCCGGGTACCCGTTCACCTTAAAAGCGTGCGCAAGATCCTGAAGGGCTCGGTAGTCCTGGCCGGCGGTCTTTTTGGCACGGGCAAATATCTCATCTGCCTTGTCTTCTTTACTGGCCCAAAGATAGGTCAGGCCGAGATTTGCAAGCAGATCGATGCTGTCAGGAAACGTCTCCAGGCCGCGGGAGAAAAATTTAACAGATTCGTCGTACCTCCCCGTCCAGGCAGCAATCTTGCCGGCTTCCATCCATACATCCAGCTTATTTGGGTCCTTTTCCAGGAGCTCCCAGTAGAGCTTCAGCCCTATTGTGACGTCTCCTCTGTATATGTAATTTTTCGCCTGGAGCATAAGCAGCACCGTGTTATCCGGTTCCAGCAGTGAGGCTCTTTTCAGGTACTTGATGGCATTAAGATGGTCTCCCAATAAAGCATAGATAAGGGAGAGCTCCAGGTAGGAAGTGGTGTTCTTCGGATCGTCCCTTATGCCAATCTCATAATCCTCGAGCGCGCGGAATGGATAGTCAATGATACGGCTTTCCATATTGCTTGGGAAAACACGTGGAACCGGCTCCCCCACGACCCTTTTGCCTTCTACTTTTTTTACAAGGAAGAAACAGTCCAGATAGAAGTAGAACCTGCCGTCGTAACGCCGTTTTTCACTGACTTGAAAGCTAACGGTATGCTGTCCGGCTCCCAACTGAACGTCATCGATGCGGGACCAGTAATAGGATGGCGCATAGACCTGTACAACGTTGACATCCTCTCTGTAGACCGCCTTCAGCTCCTGCCCGTCGAAAGAGTACTGAAAGGGTGATGCGTATGAAGGAAGGAGCTCGTCGCTGGGTCCGGGCGGAGAGCCACCGTACCAGAGCTCGTACGTGCCCCCCTCCTCAACAAAAAACACAAAATCCGCATAAAAGGCAGATCCCCACTGAACCTCCAGGCTCCGGTTGAGCTGAAGAGTTCTGGAACCTGAGCAGCTGTAATTCAGTATAGGCTGCTTGTTGAAATTTGTTGAAACGGCGTCCTCGCCCTCGATAAAAACAATGTTTGGATTTTCTTGCTCGAACACCGGTTCCAGACCCTCACCTCCGGGTTTCTTAGGCTCCGCTTTCTGGCCTTCAGTCTCCTTGGGCTGATCCGCCTGAGCTCCGCTCTCCTGGGCTCCGAGGGTGATACAGGCTATCAAGGTCAAGAAAATTAATACTATTAAACCTCTTATTATTGGTAAATTTCTCATCGTTCCTTCCCTTCGAGGTTTCCCCCCCATGTTGTTTTCTCGTGGAGTTTACAATATAATTAAGGCGGCAATGACATCTCTAAAATCCGTAAATCCATTCAAAAGGGGCGCCGAGCTCCTCCTTCTCTCTCTGATTATCGGTGCTGGAAATACTTTCTTTCAACACTCCCCGGGTTTCTTTCAAGAATTCTTCAACCCCTTTATCATACTATCTCTCATTGTTGCCGCCTATTACGGTAAATACTATGGATTTTTGAGCCTCTTTTTCTCTGTTTTTGTCATCGCCCTCCCGCTACCTCTATCACTCGATTTGATATATGGGCAGGTATGGCGCCCTGCCTACTGGAGGAACCTCCAGAAAGTAGCGTTGGTGCCTTTGGCTCTAACCCTCCTGGGCATCTACACCTTTGGTATCATCCGAGATTACTACGTATCCCAAATCGGGCGGTGTAAGAACCGCCTCAAAAAAATCTCGCGCGAGGCGGGGCTGCTGAAGAGAAATGCGAAAGCCATAATGGCTGTAAATCACGAGCTGGAGGGGAGGGTCTCCAGACAGCAGGATTCTATTACCTCTCTGCACTCCAGCATCCAGGTGCTATACTCCCTCAATCTCAATAAAGCCCTCTACTCAATTCTGGAAATCGTGAATAAGTTTACCGGTGTGAGGAAGGCATCAATTTGGGAGCATTATCCCGAATCAAAGGATCTGAGACTCGCGGCCCACCTGGGTTGGAGTGAAGAGGAGGTGGCACGGACCATTATACCGGCAGAGAAGACTATCGAAGGATGGGTGCTGAGAAACGATATGCTGTTCTCCGTCAGAATGCTTATACAGCACGCGAACCTCGCAAGGATGGATAGCAGCAGAAATCTGCTGACCCTACCCATTACTGCCGGAACCAAGATCTGGGGAGTGCTCAACATCGAAGAGATGCCTTTCATAAAATACAACCAGTATACGGAAAAACTGCTCTCCATGATCCTGGCCCTCGCTGCACCCGCACTGGAAAAAGCGATTGAATATGAATCCGTGATCACACAGAAGGAGATTAACCCGGAGACGGGTCTCCCTTCCTTTTCCCATTTTTATTCTCTCTTGCAGAAAGACCTGCAACGATTGACGGTGCAGAAAGGCACTCTCAGTATCATCATCATTGAGCTTCTCAACTTCACCGATCTTTCAGCCGATTTTGGAGAGAAAAAAATCTATACCGTCATAGGCCAACTCGCCGAGCAGCTCAGAATTGCTTCCCTGAACAGGGCTAATCTCTTCCATTACAAGGCGGATGGCCAGCTGGTGATACTGTTTCCAAACCTCGACTATGACGGAGCCTCTCTCTTCTGCCTGGATATACTATCCACAATCAATGAGTACCAGTGGAATATAGATGGGCAGGAGATCGCTTTGGAGACGGCTCTGGGCTATGCAGCAGTGGGCGATGAACAGATGGACGCGGATAAGATGCTGGAAATTTCCGAAAACCTACTGGAAATGCAGAAAGTGTAACTGTGATTGGATTCGACTATTTTCGGATGAATAAGAGGGAGTTCCGCCCCAAGACTCCGGCAACGGCTCTCAGAGCCTACGAGACGCAGATCCTTCCCGTCGAAGCCTATCTGTACCAAGGTACTTCTGCCAAGCCCCTTGACGAAGAGCCCTTTGATTTTGATGAGATAGAGAGGGTGCTGGCCAGAGAGGACCTCGATCTTCAGACGAACCTGCTCCTGAAAGGGATCTTCGAAAAGATGATAAAAAGTGAGGACGCCGAGACAGCCCTTTTTGCTGCCGAGAGCATCAACCTTCTGGAGAACAGGTACAACAAACGGATAGAGTCCTTTAAAAGGCAGCTGATGGAGCAACAGGAAGACGAAAACACTCTGAGTGATCTGGCCCGTACCTATTTCGAATTCGCCCAGCTCCACGAACAGGTCGGAACCATCAAGAGCTTCTACCTCAAAGAGTCATACTCCTATATCCGCATAATCTCTCAAAATGAATATCTCAAGGACAACCACGTCGACCTTTTAGTTCGGGTGTTGGTTCAATTAGGACTCTACGAACAGGCCCTAACCATACTGCAGAAGTACAGGAAAAAGAATGATCCTTTCTCTCTCCTGCTCGAGGCGGAGATCGAGTTTAGCAGATGCAATTTCAATAGGATTTTTGAAATCTGCCGGGAACTGCTGCAATGTGAAGATCAGCTCAACAGCGATCAAAGGCTCCTCGTGCAGTACTGGCTGGGTTCCTGATGGCAGATGTAAGGGTCTGTCTCATTCTGGAGGGCTCTTATCCCTACATTACAGGCGGTGTATCCTCGTGGATGCACCAGCTCATAACGGCATTGCCGGATATAGACTTTTCTCTCTTCACCATATCACCCCGCCTGGATCAACCCCTTCGCTATGAGCTTCCGCCCAACGTTAAAGAGCACAAGGATATAGACATCGGAGAGCGTTTCCGATCAAAGAGGAAACCCAAGAAAAAGAAAGAGCTGTTAAAAGAGATAGAGCAGATCCATAGAATAATGGAAGGGCACTCGGCTCCCAGCCTCGATATCATGATGGAACTCATGCCCGATGAGTATTATCTCTACTCCGATGCTCTGAGGAGTAAAACGGGGTGGCGGATGATCACGGAGAGCAACAGGTCCAATAATCCCGTCTACCCCTTCTCTGACTACTTCTGGGCCTGGAAAGCCTCTCATGACATGCTGTTCACGGTTCTGGGCACATCCCTGCCAAAGGCAGATATCTACCACGCTGTTTCTACGGGTTATGCAGGGCTCGCAGCCACCGCTGCCAAGATACGAGAGAAGAAACCTTACCTTTTAACAGAGCACGGCCTGTATCACAAGGAAAGAGAGATGGAGATTCGGAGGGTGAGTTTCATTAAAGGCTATCAGCGGGATATGTGGATAAACATCTACAACAGTCTGAGCAGGCTAAGCTACCGCTACGCCGATCTGATCATATCTCTGTTTGAATACAACCGCCTCAAGCAGATCGAGTTAGGCGCACCGGAAAAGAAAACCATGGTCATTCCCAACGGAATCGACACACAAAACTTCGACATCGAGAGACAGAAAAAATCAAACGGCTTTCATGTGGGTTTGGTCGGCCGGGTCGTGCCCATAAAGGATATCAAAACATTCATCTCCATGGCAAAGATCCTGGCGGATCTCATACCAGGATCAGTTTTTCACTGTATTGGGCCGACGGATGAGGATCCTGAATACTACGAAGATTGTAAAATATTAGTGAACAGTCTCAAGCTTTCAAAACAGTTCCATTTCACAGGGAGGGCGGATGTGAGGGAGTATTACGCCTTTTTGGACGTGCTGCTACTGACAAGCGTCCGCGAGGCACAACCCCTCGTGATACTGGAGGCATATTGCGCCGGTGTACCTGTTGTATCCACCCGGGTGGGAAATGTGCCGGAACTTCTCGATTACGACGAAAGGCTTCTTTCCCCCCCGAAAGACCCAGAAAAATTGGCAGAAGGGGTCAGGTATATCCATGACAATCCCGAAGAGATCGCCAATCTTGTGAAGAAGAATAAGGATAAGGTCCATCGATTCTATGACAGGCACGATCTGCACAACAACTACAGAGAAATCTACCGCGATTTGAAGGGGCAATAGGAATGGCAGGTATTGGTTTTGAGCTTCAAAGGCTTCTAAAAAAGGAAAGCATTGGATCGTTCTTCAAAGTCGCCCTTGCCGGTATCATCATAGTCGCGGGACCCTGGCTTGTTGCCATATTAGGCATTTTCCTGATAGATAGGATCGCTCATTTTGCTCTGCCGGAACACCAGAGCCTGTTCATGTCCGTCATTATCTACACCTACGCCGTCTCTCTCTTTCTCTTTGGTGGTCTGCACTACGTCTTTACGCGGTTCCTTTCGGATCTCATCTACCTGGAAAAGAATAGAGAGGCGGGATCTGCGCTGGTATTCATTTGTGTTGTCATTGCTCTACTGGCTTCGGCAATTGCCATCCCGGCCCTATGGGGGATCAACTTGCCCAATTTATCCCATCCCATCCTGTTCAAGGCGGCGGCTCTGTGTTTTTTCATTGCAGTCAACGTGCTGTGGATCCTCATGATTTTCATATCCCTCTCGAAACGCTACATGGTCATCTTGCTGACATTTCTGACTGGAATGGCCTGCTCAGTGATGGGCCTGAGGGTCTTGGGCAGGATCTATGGGTTGGGCGGAGCCATGCTGGGATTCTCATTGGGCCAGCTTCTTACCGTGGCGCTGCTCGGAGCGCTGGCGTTGTGGGAATACAGACCCGCCCGCTTCCTGGCAACGGTTAAAGAGTTTTTCCTGAATATTCCCAGGCACGGATACCTTCTGCTTGCAGGGCTATTCTACTACTGGGGAATCTGGATAGATAAGCTCGTCTTCTGGTTTTTTCTGGGCAGCCCTATCGAAGGAACCCCGTTCAAACTGTTTCAGGTTTACGATATGCCCGTTTATCTATCCAATCTTGCGATGATACCCGGTCTTATCTATTTCGTTGTGATATGCGAGACAGACTTCTACGTTCGCTTAAAGGAGTTTCTTCAATCCCTGAGCAGCGATGTGTTTATCAGGATACAGGAAAAAAAGTACGCCCTTATCCGGCAAATCAAGGAAGGGCTCTTCGAACAGAGCGTATTTCAAGGTATCCTGACCCTGGTCCTCTTCCTCCTGGTCCCTGTCTTAACAAACAGAGTGTTTCAGGGCTCCATCAGCACTCTCATAATGAGGACAACCCTGGTTGCGGTTCTTCTTCATTTTATATTTTTAACCCTCATGACCTTTCTCTTCTATCTCGAGCTCTACAGAGAAGCATCGCTGGCCAGCTTTACCTTTTTCTCCGTGAATCTAATGGGAAGTCTGGTAACCGCTCGATACGGGATCTCGAGCTTCTGCGGACTGAGCTATCTGGCCGGTGGATTGGCCGCCTCAGTGGTCGCCTATCTTATACTCCTCGCTCAAGTCCGAAACATAGACAGACGGATCTATTCTCAGTACGGTCTTCGGTAAATGATTCAGTTGCTTGGAATTCGTTTGAGAGAAGAGATTATCCTACTCGGTTTCTTCTCCTTAATGCTGGCCACCTGCAACACAATCCCGGCTCAGGGGGAACCGATCCTTCGTGAGGTTAATGATTTTCTCATCCAGCTTCAGGAGATCACTCTCGCCGCTCTCGCCGCAGCCGAATACGACCTACTTATCATAGACTATTCAGAGAACGGTTCGGCTTCCGGAGAGTGGTCCCAAAAACAGATCCAACGTCTCAAGAAGAGTAAGGGAGGCAAGCAGGTTCTGGCCTATATTTCAATCGGCGAGGCGGAACGCTACCGGTTCTACTGGCAGGACGGATGGGCTCCCGGAAACCCCGGCTGGATGGGTAAGGAAAATCCCAACTGGACTGGCAACTACAAGGTTAAGTACTGGGACTCGGAGTGGCAGAAAATTGTATTTTCCTACCTAGACAGAATCCTCGACCAGGGTTTCGATGGTATCTATATGGATATAGTGGATGGCTACTGGTACTGGGCTTCCGAAGCTGTTGAGAGCGGCGAGGACGAGCAGCTTCCCTCAGCCCGAGATGCAGCCGACCGAATGGTCGACTTTATCCTGGAGATCGCGCAATACTGCAGGGATGGACGCGGAAAGCAGAGTTTCATCCTCTGCCCCCAGAACGCGACCGGTATCATAACAGACGCCTCCAAAGATAAGACTATTGCTTTTCTATCGGTGATAGATGCCGTCGGGGTAGAGGATGTCTTCTACCACGGGAGCCGGGACGAAGACAACCCATACAACCCGCAGGAAGATGTTATTTCCCACCTGCGTCGATTTACATCTAACGGCAAAAGGGTCTTTAACATTGAGTATCTCACACCGGGAAACAGGCGGGCAGTGGATCGATTCTACTCTCTTTCGAAAAAGAACGGGTATGTACCCTTTGCCGCGGAACGGGCACTCGATCATATCAGAATCAATCCCGGACACGAGCCGGATTAGCCGGCTCTTGGCTCAGTCAGACGGATTTCTCAAGAGTACATCTATTGGGTTCTACCCTATCACTTCCCTGTATATTGCTAATCGTCTGTCGACGATATCGTTCCAAGAGTACTTCAGAGCTTTTTTATGCGCGTTGTCCCGGAGCTCCTCGTATTCCGTATCCGTCATTTTCAGGATGTTCAGAACTTGCTTAGCTATCTCTTCTATATCTCCCACAGGCGTCACTGCACCGACTGCGAGCTCAGCCAATCCCCCTGTTTGTGACGCCACTACGGGAGTTCCACAACCCATGGCCTCAAGGGCCGCAATTCCAAATCCCTCTGACCGAGAAGGTAAAACGCTGAGTCGGGCAATATTGTGAAAACTGGAGAGAATCTCATGAGTCTGATGTCCCATTTTGACGACATTTTTAAACTCATATTTATTCGGCCAATCGCTATCCAACACATCTTCGAACTTACCGGCTCCAAATAAGAGAAGAACCGCCTCCCGTTCTCTCTGGATAATCTTGTTCGCCATCAAAAGATAGTCAACACCTTTTGTTTTCGAAATCTTACCCGCAAATGTGATGATCGGCGTGTCCCTGTACTCTTCAAGCTTAAACTGCGCCAGCAACTCATCACGATTGACTTTTTTGGGATAAAACAGACTTTGATCATAACCGTTTGGGAGAATGGCAACCCTATCCGATTCAACGGGGTATAACTCCAGAACCTCTCTTTTAACACTCTCCGATATAGCGAAAATAAATGAAGCGTTTTTTGCAGCTTCCAGGGCATACTCCCTCATCCTCTCATCATAGCGAAAACCGATCTGGTCGCTGTGGTGTGCCACCGAGATGTACCTGTGCCCTTGCTTCTCGATAACATAGTCCATGATCCAGATATGCTGGCACTCAATGATATCGGGTTGGAAGTCCGCAATTATTTCCTCAGTGAAGTTTCCAAAATAGTGCATATAGGCTTCCAGTTGAGATTGAGTCAGGTCTCTGAATGTCCAGGCGTGACGGTAATTCCGGGGGTGCGGATCGGTTATGATAAGGGAAAAGGTGTAGAGATGTTCACCGTTATGCGAAAGCGGGAACTTCAAAATACAAAACTTGTCCGGGTTTCTGTAGTACCTGTAAAAGTCAGGGGATTTGAATCCGCTGTCCGGAAATATAACCTGGACCTGATGGCCCCTCTCTATGAGGCTGTTCATCACCCCGTCTACAACTGTCGCACTCCCGGTGCCCCACGGGCCGGTATTAGTAAAGAGAATTTTTATGCTAATCCTTTTTGTTGAGAGAGCCACGAAAGCGCAAACGGAAGTTTCTGTTCTGGCATCCTCAATCTCACTCTTTGCTGTAGTTGGAGATATAGCGCTTAGCAACACTCTCCCAACTAAAATTATCGAGAGCCAGGCGGCGAAACTTCTGCTTCAATCCCGGGCTTCGGAGATTTCCGCTTTTTATATTATCAATGATATTGGTGGCAATGTTGAAAATCATCTCCTCGTTTATGTCGACTCGAGGCATCTGATTTATTGCATGGACGGACTTTGCGAGCAGATCGACAATTTCTTTAAATCCGGTTTGGTTGGAGATTATTGGCAGCACTCCACAGGCGAGGGCCTCGATCGAGACCATTCCAAAAGCTTCAGGGAACACCGATGGGGCGACAAAACCGTCTGCACAGGGCAGGAGATAGCCCAACTCGTTGTGACACATTGCGCCGAGAAAGTGCACATGCTGAGATATCCTATTGTCAATAGCCGATTCAAAATAGCGTTTCACCCCTTTCCTGCCTGCCAAGGCCTCCAAAAACTTGAAAGGCTTCTTGATTATCGGATTATCACCCGGACCCATCCGAGAGATACTTCTCTCAACAAGATAGCGGAAAAGCTCGCGCCGCCCGGAATCCAGAGCGTAGACCAAGGCCTCCAATTCTTCACGGTAGCTGCCAAATCCAACGAGAAGGAGATGCACGTTTGGGATCTGCTCCAGTACGATAGGGAGCGAGCTGATGACCATCTGAATGCCCTTTGTCCAAAGGAATTTCCCGACAAATAGAAGAACCCAGTCACGCTCCCAATCGATCCGGTCAAGGGTATTTGCTATATCCTTATCAGGATGTCCCTGTGCGTACCTCTTATTGTATTCTTTTACTAGGCCATCAACCTCCTCCACGGACGATGTCTGATCGAGATCGGAAAGAAAGCTTTCCTTTTGATCGGTTGTCTTGCCGTTGGGAAGCACGATGATTCTCTCGCTTAGAACAGAAC
>SDBT01017218.1_pt1 | contig 11423 bp, 22 predicted proteins | sample 2277101 | NCBI WGS metagenome assembly SDBT01 (sample SAMN10404973, study PRJNA504765) | marine sediment metagenome | isolation source: marine sediment core GS10_PC15, 103 cmbsf | place: Arctic Ocean: Southern Knipovich Ridge | collected 2010 | reverse complement strand
GAATATGTGAAATATAAAAACGATTATATGAGAAGGCGCACGGACAGAGGTGGCAAAACAAAGGGTACGAAAATCTCCCCCTATCAAGGCGTGAGTATAAAAAGCAACTGGACTAAATCAGTTAATATGTTATTAACCGGACAGCTTATCTCAGGACTGAAGTATTTGAAAAGCAATAGAGTTTCTTTGTGGATGACGTATAGCCCCCAAGATAGAGATAAAATCAAAGGCAATGAAGACTTAGGTAGAACCGTTCGCGGGTTAAACGCCAAAAACATCAAGAAAGTAAAAAGGGCAATGATTAAAGAGTTTAACGAGAACAAGAGAAAGTTAAAAGACATTGTAATAAACGTAGGCAAATAAAATGAAATTTATATATGAACACTTATGGTGGTATTGGTTTGCTTATAAAACAGAATTGTTTGTATTTATAAGTATAGCAATTATCGGCTGGTTGATTTATTGTTTTGTTAGGCAGCAGGGTTTTGGTGTTGGATGAGGAAATAAATGGCATACAAGGTATTACATAGAAAGAACAAAATTATTGGAATTATTGATTACGCTATCCCAAATAAGCGCATCAGGGAGTTTGAGTGGGACGATGTAGTTTTATATAATGAAGACAAGAATATTTCATTACCAATGTGGCAAGATACCTTAAGACTGGCTGTAACCGAATTTGATTTAGACCCAGAATTTAATAAATGCAATACGGGAAAATAAATATTGATAGTGAACAGATTTATACTTATATTGTTTGCAAAATTATGAAAGAGTTAGAACTCATATTAAAAGAATTAGGAATGTCTCCTTCAAGTGGGCACGGCGAAACTGTTCTCATCTGGAAAGATGGAGAGATAGTAGGGATTGAAACATTGAATCGACAATTATCAAAGTATATAAATTGACTAATCAAACATCGAAAGAATTAGTGCTGCTTTGGCATTTAGAACATCAACATTCAAGAGAAGATGATATTGTACTTTTATGTGGTCTTCGTATGGATATGGAAACATTGAGAGGTTTTTATAAAATATTAAAAGCAGATAATGGAAGAGAACATTTGGAGTGGGCAACAGCTATTACATACACGGGTTCTAAATTGATTAAGAAAATATTAAATAAGATTTTATATTTATACTTCCGCAGGAAGACTTGTTAGGTAAATCCTATGCAAGCGTGCTGATTTGAGAAGATTGGCATAAGTTGACGAACCGCCCATAGGGGCTAACTTGCTATTAAATAAGCTCATTAGAGCAGACGGATTAGAAAAACTAACCGGATTAACAATGGTTAAGGACTGGGGTGTCCCCAATCGAGCTGTTGTTGGTCCGGTTTTTCTTGTTTAAACAAAGAGGTTAACATTATAATTCACGCAGAAAATATGACAGGCACAGCTTCAAGCGGGGCACTATCAAAAAACACAGTCGCTGCTCTCCAGGGCATTGCGAGAGAAATAATAATTAGCCCCGCTACTTTTACTACGCAGTATAACTTTACAATCACAAACGATAATTCATTAACGATATTTTCAAGCGATTCAATAACAGGCGATTTCATAGAAGAGACTGCCTTACCATTAAGGGGTGTAAACACAGTAGCAATTACATCAGCGACAGTAGATGAATTATTCACAATAGCATTGGTATTAGAGGAATGAAATTATGATGAATACTTGTTTAAATATTAAGCTTATGAATTGGTTAAAAGAAAATAACAATATAAGCTTTTATAATTATTGGTTATGGAGATTTATGAGGCGGCTGTATCTGACCTTGCAATTTAAGATAAAAAATAAATGACCCTAACTCATAAAATAAAGTTAGTCTTTTGCAGAATCACTTGGTGGTTTAGACTAACAGAGAAAGCAAGAAACCATTATAGAGCAGCACAGGACTTTTATTATTTACACGATTTATACAATACAATTACAGCGGCTTATTTAGAAGCAGATAGAAAAAGAACAGAGCAAGAGAAGATTCATAAACTAAAAGGGCAGGTTGAGTTATTAGCGACAATTCTGGACATAAAACAGTAGAGGCGAGAATACCTAACACCCCTTTGAATGTTTCAATGGGCAATGTAGTCGGCACTACTTTTATACACAAATTTGGCATAGCACCAGACTTCGATACAGACGATAACGAAGTAGAGATTTGGGATGGAGCTAACGATGCTGCTCCAAACTTAATGACTTATACGTTTTCTACAACTGCTGATATAGACAGGATTTCAAGCTCAGAAGGTGCTGATACAGAACCTATTGAAATTCAAGGGTTAGATACCAATTACGATTTAGTAACCCAGACTATAACATTAACAGGACAAACAGCAGCGGTGTTGACAACAGATTTAGTAAGAGTTTTCAGAATGATAAATAGAGGTTCGACAGATTTAGTCGGGACTTGTTATTGTTTTAAGAATGTAGCTACGACAGGCGGTGTTCCTAATACGTTAGGAAACATAAGAGCAATAATTATGATTGGTAACGGACAGACATTGATGGCAATTTATACAATCCCAAACGGGAAGACAGGTTTTATGTTAAGTTTTTATGGCGCAACGGAAGGGGCTAAAAGAACATCAAATTATAAATTAAGACTTTACGATAGACCATTCGGCGAGGTGTTCACCTTAGAAGAACATCACGCATTAGTTGAAGCAGGGACAAGCCATTTCAACCATCGGTATGCAGTCCCAACTCGATATGAAGCTAAGACAGACTTAAAAATGACAGCACAAGTAACAGCAGCGAATATAACAGACGCAGCCGTTGGTGCTGGTTTTGAATTGATTTTAATAGATGATTAATAGGAGAAAAAAATGAAAATAATTAAATGGTTTTTAGCAATGCTTTTTATAGTATTACTTTTAACAGTCGTTACATACGGACAGAACCTTATATATGCAGCTCAAACTTGGGCGACTACTGAAATAAGCGATACAATTGATTTGGGCATTGACACAGAGAAACTTTTGCAAGATTATGGCGGTGGGAATGAAGTCCGGGCGGTCGGTTTATGGTTTGATGGGACTTGGACAAACACAACCTTTACTGTCTATGCTTGCACCACATTGGCAGGAACGTATGACCCTGTAACGAATGCAGACGGAACCGCCTTAACTATTACGATGGCATCTAATACTTGGGTATGGTTAGAACCAAGAACTTTCGCAGGTATAAGATATATCCGCTTAGTGGGAAGTGCTGAGGGCGGTAATAGAACTTTAGTGGTTATCAAGAGGATATACTAATGTGTTTAACGATTTAATTTTAGCTTTTCATAAAGATATGCACGATAAAAGAAAAATAAGAATTGACGAACAGAAGAAACAGTATGTTTACTACTCCGGCAATTCATACGAAATTAAAAGATACCTTACAACGGCATTGGAATTATCTTATCGCCAGAGCGATATAAATGATATGCAGTTACAGTGGGTTAATCTTACTAAGAAAATTATCAATCAAATGGCTGTTGTTTACCGTGACCCTGCGATGAGGCATATAGCATTTATAGAGAAAAAGATTAAGACCGAAAAGAGTAAAGATGGTGATGGCAACGAAGTTGTAAAGGAAGTCAATGTAAACGAAGCAAAAGAGAAAGAACTCACAGAAGAATATAATGAGTTACTTCCGAGCGATATAAATATCCAGGACAAGAGAGCACACAGATTAGGCGCTTTACATAATACTATTTTCACACAAGTAATGTTGAATGAAAAAACAGGGAAGATAAAATATAAAACCCGTTCTTCTTGGTTGATTGATGCAGTCTTTGACAGCAACGGGGATGTAATCGAGTTTAGTTATAAAAAATACTACATAGGAAAAAGCGGAGAACCAGAAGAGTTTAGAATTTATTGGACTGATGATAAGTTGTTTATGAGAGATACGAATGGTAATAAAATGAATCTGCCTGTGAGGGGAAGTGATGATGCACGCAAACCCCGTAAGACCGATAAAAACCCTTATGGTATAATTCCATTTGCAAAGTTTGTAATCGAAGACTGCGAAGAATGGGGCGAAGGGAAAAGCGATATTGTAAATGTTAATGAGCAAGTAAACTTGTTACTCACCAAGCTTGTCAGTCGTGATTTAATACGTGGCGAAGGTGTAATGGTAGCTACGAATTTAGACTTGGATAAAAAAGGCAAAAGAGAAGATGAGGTAACGGAAGTCAAGGCAAGTGTTTCACACCCTATAACTGTTGAGGGTGTACGTGAAGATATGGTTCAGCCACGATTAGAATACGTGAGCACTAATCCACAGATTCAGGCTGTAAGAGATTCTATTGATTGGTATATAATGTTCATCGCTGGTCTGAATGGATTAAGAGGCGCTGATATAATCTCAGAGATTAAAGACACCTCAGATTATCAGAAAATAATGGATGCTGTTGACCAGATGGAATTAAGACGTGACGATATTGAGCCACTAAGGAACTATGAGAAGGAAAGATTTATTATTACAAAAGCAGTAAACAATAGTTACGTAGGCACAGCGATTGGGAATGAATTCAAACTAAAAACCATTAAAGACGATGTTAAACTAAGAGTAGATTTTGCTGATGTAGTAGTTCACAAAACCCCTGCTGATTTAATAATACAAAGAGACTGGGAACTTACTCACGGCTTATCAACAGAAGTAGAATGGATGATGGAAGATAATCCCGATTTAACAGAATTGGAAGCAAGAGAAGAAATACAAAAGAATAAAAAAGAGAATCGTGAAAACGAATTAAAATTTAATAAACCTGTTTCAAGGTTAGAACAAATAGCCAGAGAAGGCGTAATTTCTACAACTCAACCGGACTTACCGGGTTAACAAATGGAGTAAATAATGGAACTAAAAGAATTGATAGGTGAGGAACTTTACTTAAAAGTCGCTGAAAAACTTAATGGACAACAGGTTATCATCGCCGCTAAAGATGAGAAGTACATTAAGGATGACGGGTCACTCGTAACCGTAGATAAAATGAACGAGGTAGTTACACAGAGACTAAGCGAAGGAATCGAACAGAGAAAGATTTTAACAGAATCTAAGGAACTTCTTCTAAGTGAATTGGAGGAGTTGAAATCAAAAAACAAGGGTAACAAAGAACTACAAAAAACAATCGATGATATGAAATTGGTGATTGAACAAAAAGACAAGGATATGATTTACACTAACAAAAAAAGTACGTTATTAAACGACTTAGCTAAGGTATTTACACACCCTGAATTAGTAGTAGCTCAATTCAACATCGATTTGCTTGAAGTAGAAGGTGATTCTATTAAAGGATTTAATGAATTAGTTAGCCCTGTAAAAGAAAAATACTCTGAATTAGTTGGTGTTAAAAAACCAGTTGAAGGCGACGATGGCAATGCCGCAGACACAGGTGAGTTTACATTAACACCACAAGAAAAGAAGGCTGCATCAGACCGGGGATTATCCGAAGAGGATTATCACGGAGTTTTGCAGAAACAAAAAGAATTAAAAACAAATACAGTAGATAAACTGAATTGGTAAAGGAAACAAAATGGCAAGCTTAAAATATAGATGCCTAACTCCTAATGTGCAAGTAGAGGAACAGTTGTGCAAAGCAGATGAAAAGTTCTTCCACGAAGGTTCACATTTTGTAATACTTAACGGCAGTGGATTAGCAAGGGTTTGTATTGAAAATGAAGCATCGATTTATGGATGGGCGCTTGTGCCACAAGGCAGAGGAGATGGCTCAAGTGATGCTTATTGGCAGGCAAACTCAGGCGGTACGTCTAAGATTATGGTTGTAGTAGATGAGGATGCCAGATTCTTAGTGCCGTTAGACGATACAATAACAAGAGCCAACATCGGCAACGCAATGGACTTCATACTCCCCGCATCAAGCAATGGAACAGTCCAGAAAATTGATGTCGGAGAAGCAAATCAAGTTGTTGTAAGATTAGTCGGTCTTGGTACTTCCCTGAAGGGCGGGACTACATCTGACGGTATAGTTAAAATAAATACATTCCAAGCTGATACATAAAAAGGAGATTATAATGGCAAGTTTAAAATATAGATGTCTTACACCTAACGTACAGGTAGAAGAGCACCTGGTCGCAGCAAGTATGAAATTCGCCCACGAGGGCTCGGCTTTCTGTTACCTTGATGGAAGTGGGTTAGTAACGGTCGCCGATGTCGGTGAAGATGTGCTTTACGGATGGGTACTCGTGCCGAAAGGTATGGGTGCAGGTTCAGACGCTTCATATTGGCAGTCAAATTCGAGTGGGACTTCAAAGGTTCAAGTTATTGTAGATAGAAAGGCGAGATTCTTAGTGCCTTTAGATGCTGCTATAACGAGGTCTAATCTTGGTGATGCTTTAGATATAGCAACACCCCCATCGAATAACGGTGCACAGCAAACATTAGATGTGGCAACCACTGATGATGATGTAGCAAGAATCGTAGGATTAGGCACATCGGTAAAAGGTGGAACTACAACTGATGCAATAGTTAAAATATTCACGTGGCAAGCAGACACATAATTAGAAAGGTAATATAATGGCAGTAGGAAGAGACCAATTTACGAAAGGCATAGTACGAGATATGTACGCCTATTCGTTAGAGTCATACCCTCAAGTAGCTCCGGTTTACACAGAATTGTTTGAAGGCTTCAATTCAGAAGGCGCATTCGAGCAGTCAACAAGTGCAATCGGGGTGGGACAGTTAGACCTTAAACCGGAAGGCGAACCAATTGTATATGATAATGCGATGGAAGGCTTCACAGTTCAAGGAAGAAACGATACATTCGCAAAGGGCATAGAGTTCACAATGGAGATGGTGATGGATATGTCTCCTACGAAAATATCAAATATGGTTACTACATTCGCAAGCAAATACACAGAGAAGTACATCGTATCAAAAGAAGAGTATTACAGTGACTTCTTTAACAAAGGCGGATTCACAGCGGGACACGATATATTCAATGGTTCAGTTCCCGGTAATACAGACGCCTCAGGCGATTTGGCTTACGATGGAGAACCATTCTTAAATTTAAGTGATAATCTAAGACCATCTCATCCGAGCGGTACAGATACTTATTACAACGGATTGGCTTTAAGCCTTACAGAGACTAACATTCAGACAGCTTATGAGTTGATGACTCTAACGAATGCAGTTGATGCAAGAGGCGATAAGATGTCAATTCAACCAGATGTTTTGTTAATTCACCCTTCACAGAAGTGGAAAGCCGATAAACTTATGGGCTCTCCGTTACAGGTAGGTTCAGCACAGAACGACCCGAACACAGTACAGAGTCTATTGAGAGTTATCCCGTGGAGATACTTAGACACAGCAAATTTCTGGGCTATTGGTAAAGCTAAATCCGGCATCAAAGCATATAACAGAATGCCTTTAACTTTTGATTTCTTCAGAGATGAAGACACTAAAGGTTTCAAGGCGAATGTTGTTGCACGCTGGGGCGGCGAAGTCAATGACTTTAGATACTGGGTTGGTTCAAACGCACCAACATCATAAAATAAGGAGATGTAATGACTAAGAAAGAATTGTTAGAAGAAGCTCAGGAATTGGGTTTAGAAGTAACTAAAAAAAACACCAAGGTTGAGATTCAAAAAGCATTAGATGAGGCGATAGATGCCAAAAAGGTTGTTGTGCTTCTCAAAGGGGAGAGCATAGCAGAGGTTATTGCACCTCCGAAAATTAACATAGAGACCGAACCAATTCCCGAACAGGAAACTGTTTCTTATGAAGACCATATCAAGGCTGGGTTTGTCAATCTTTCCCAGTCTGAAGGTCTGCAAAAACAAGGGAAGAGGGTTGTGGAAATTAAAAATATTGGAGGATTTATCCTTCATAGATTGGAGAAAATATAATGCCATTAACAGATTATCCTAATGGGATAACAAGTTTTGGTGCTCCTGTTTCTGGTGGTAGTAATTACAACTTCGCCGGATGGTGGGGCAATGATATCTGGTTCGTTGATTTCGATAACGGAACAAGAACCGGGCAAAGAGGTAAGAATGATATGGAGAATCCTCAGAAGGACTTATATCAGTCCTTACAAGATTGCGGTGCGGGAGATACTATTTTTATCCGCCCAAGAACGACAGTTGTTTACGCTGGCTCTAATAGTGTCGGGATAACACCGGCAGCAACAGAGGCAGCTAATTGGACTATTGCAAAAGCAAAACCCCACGTAAGTATTATAGGTACATCAAGAAATCAGGGAATCGGTCGTAGCACACTCCTTCAGAGTTACGCTGCATTGACAACCCCGACTATTAATGTATTATCACAATATTGTACTATTGAGAACTTGGGATTTAAGATGATATCATCTCAGGTAGGCTTTGGAGCAGTAAGAGCATATTGGGCTGTTCCCGGTACCTCAGAGGGCTTTGCATTGACAGTAGATAATTGCAGCTTTGAAAACGAAGCAAGCGGTAATGGTGGTGCTGTTCATTTTGATTCAGGTAGATACAACAGATGCCTAAATACAGAGTTCTGGCATTGTAAGTCAGGCGTTTATATCGTAGCGGGTGCAAAATCTAATCACGGTAATGTGATTCAGAATTGTATCTTTCACGGTGCGGGCTCAGGCATATCAAACGATATCCTGATTGGTACTGCTGACCATCTTCTAATAGATAGATGTATCTTTTCACACGATGCACCTACTGCGGGCAGAGCTAATTATATTGCAGTTCTTTCGTCAGCAGAAGGAACGGTTAGTAATTGCTAGTTCGGAACAGAGATAGCATTTAAAGCAACAGACCAAACTTTTAGTAATCTGGATGTGGTAGGTTGCTCTTCAAGTTACGGTGTAAATTACTTAGAACAGCCATCGTCTTCATAATGGAAATAATAATCAAAAAGACGAAACCAACGGGCAGAACAAGAAGCTCTATTAATGAGAGAATGCAAGGTGAGTGGGGCGAATCAACCCTCACTCCCGAACAGAATGATAAATGCAAATACTTAGAGCGCATAGTAAAAGAAAAATACGGTGCTAATAAAAGTATGTTCAAGCAAACTCATATTGATGAAGTATGAAGGTTGCACTTGTTGGTAAAGCAAAGGGTTGGAGAGATGCCCCATCGGAAGGTGAAATATGGGGCATCCATTCTCTTTGTCTGAAGATGTATGGGCTTACTATGGTTTGGGATATGCACGAAAAGAATGACGGGTGCGAACCAAAACAACAAGAGATGATAGTAGATTATGTTAATGAAGAAAAAATACCTTATATGACATTAAAGAAATACGAAGATATACCGACTTCGATTGAGTTCCCTATTGAGGAAATGCCTTTGAAGTATTCGGAGTGTACGATGGCTTATATGATTTGGTATGCTTATCACATAGGAGCAACAGAAATAGAAATGTATGGAATATGGTTGGCTCTGGATTCAGAATATTATGTGCAACGTCCTTCGATTGAATACTGGATTGGATATGTAAGAGGCAAAGGCGTAGAGGTTACTATACACGAGCCGACAGAAATATGTAAAAGCAGAAGAGGTTTATACGGATATGATTATGTTTCAAGCGAGAAAGAATATCAATGTCAAAATTAAAAAAAGTATTTGACTTAGTTCAAGACGTATGTGTGGTATGTGGTACGCCTACGGATGGAAGATATCTTATAGGCGATAAAGATTACTGCTCTGATGATTACACACGGAAATTAGAAGAGCCGTTGGATAAGAGAAAACTCAAATTAACAGAACAAGCCAAAAGGCTTTTAAAAGATATAACCGGAGATTTATAATGGTTGAGTCATTTGTAACACAGAATTTATTAACAAGAGGCGAAACCTTAATAGGTAGTTACCTTACAACAGGGCAATCAGATTATGGTAATATCTTAAAAGAATCATTCGCAGATATGCTTTTAGATTTAGATTCAATGGGATTAAAGATTCCGCAATTATGTGAACGGTTATCTTTACAGGCTTCAATTACTAAGACGGCAGCATTTAACGGGAGCGCATCAAGCGAAGACTTCGCACAGAGAATGAGATTAGTTATCCCTGCTTCGGTAGTAACAGGGAGTGCAGTTTTTACTTTACAAGGCACAGATGACAACGGGACAACTTACGCAGACATTGAAATGATTTCTGATAATGGAGACTCCGGGACAACGAAAACAATTACCACAGCAGCAATAGGAGATGATGCTAATTCTTATTTAATAACGAAACTCTATAAAAAATATCGTTTACAACTAATCTCAATAACTACGACTGTAACATACATAGGATATATGATTGAAGAAGTTTATACAGCATTACACAGAGATAGAACAAGGGCAAACATTTACAGAAGCCTAATGGCAACTGGTGATGACATTTGGATAACCAAATTTGAAGAGTACGAAATTAAATACAATAAGAGATTAGCAGACGGTAGATTTAGATATGATTACACAGACGATGGAGTAATATCAGAAGCAGAAGGTGAAGTGGCAACCAATACAGTTAGGTTTATATTATGAGCTGGACAACCGATAGAGCTACAATAGTTTCTGCACTACCTTCGGGATATGTTTTAATCCCGGAGAATAGAGAGCCAGATTCAGAAGATAGAGCAGCGAGCCACAATCACAAGGCATACTCATTGAAGCTGACGGGTGTAGAACACGAGATACTAAGCGCAGATATAATGCACTATACCTATGATGTTGCAATGAGAATAATTTATGTCGGAGTTGACGGGACTATAAGAATAACTAACGAAGAGCTGGCAATAACTTTAATGAACACTATTTCCAATATAAGCGGGTTTGTTAATTTTACAGACAGCCCTACAATAGAAGAAATAGATGAGAAGCATATTATATTTGAATTAGCATTCAATTTCGGGCAGGCTGACAATGAATGATTATTTTTCAACAGATTGTACGGGCGAACAGTTCCCTTATACAAAACGAGAAGCAAAATCAAAGGTTGTTAGATATATGAAAATAGGTGATGATTCGCTATATAAATCTAACAGCGAAATGTTAGCTAAGGTTATTAATGAAGTGCTTGATTGTTATTTTTTACATAGAAATGAGGGGCTGTTAGAAGCGGCAAGGAGATTGGAACAAGTTAGTAAAGAGTTGGGAATAATAGAATGAACAAAACACTTAATTATTATTTATGGATAAATGATGGAAAAGAAACAAGAATTAAAATCAGAATTGACTACCTCTAAGGAGAAAGGATTGACTATCTCGAAGGCGAAAAGCTATAAAGATTTAACAGCAGTCCTTAACGGTATCGACGCAAAGAGACAGAAAGAATTTAACTCAATGAAGAAAATCGAAGTAACAGAAGAAGAGTTGCTCGGAATTGGGAAATATAGATGGCTACAAAATATTTAGCAAAGACATATAAATATGGTTTGTTAGTTCAAACGAATTGGGCAACACCCAAAGACAGAGAAGATGCCTACAAAAC
>SDBT01017217.1_pt1 | contig 11424 bp, 13 predicted proteins | sample 2277101 | NCBI WGS metagenome assembly SDBT01 (sample SAMN10404973, study PRJNA504765) | marine sediment metagenome | isolation source: marine sediment core GS10_PC15, 103 cmbsf | place: Arctic Ocean: Southern Knipovich Ridge | collected 2010 | reverse complement strand
CAACGAGCTCGAAGCAATCAACTCCTATATCGTCCGCCTCTCGCCGCCGCGTCTCACCCGGGCCCCACTCGACAGCCGCAAGTACCCGCGACAGGATGCAAACCCAATGACGCGCGCCTATCACACGATGCTGGCCCTGCTGCCAGGGACATTCGCCAAACCCGCTGGGGATGACACAATGGCGGCCCGGCAGCTACTATGGGGGGTCAAGGGGTCGTGGAGGCGCTGGGCGTCCACCCACTGGGCAGACTATGGCGGGCAGGTCTCGGGAATGGTGCTCGGCGGCGTCCTATCCGTTGTCATCTTGGGCGGGGGAAAGTACTACATCGACAGCTACTTTGCCCATACGCAAGAAATCCTAAAAAACATCGAGACGGTCATAGCCGACACTGCAAGGGACGCCAGAGACGCAAAAACCATCACCGAGCTGGCAGAGAGACTCAATGCAAGGGCAGCAGAGTACGAACGCGCCACCATTGCCGAACTACATGCGTTGCACACGCGGCTTAAAGGGGACCGTGCAAGCGTCGGTGAAGTGTTTAAACATCTACTCGTAACCCGAAACACGACCGACGTCGGGCAGCAGGTGATTGTCAGAGAGACACTCACGCATTGGATCGAAAAAATCGCGGGCAGGCCTGGACTAACTCGCTGGACCGATCAGCATCTTCGCGCGCTCGACGACAATCTGTATCTCATGACTACACTTGAAGGGCCAGAACTCGACGAAGCGACCAAGGGAATCGCCGAACATTTCCTTATGCTATTCGGAACCAAGAATGGGGAAGTAGACATCAAAGAGGAAGCTGCGTATTTAACCAACGCGCTTGCACGGCAGAATTCCAAATTTCAAGGCATACTCACCAGACTGCGCCATTACAAAACCGAGGCAGGGCATCTTCTTGATGTGGTGAAAGCACACGAGAAAGCCACCGCCAGTACCGCCAGCTCGGCGTCTGCGCTTGATCACCCTAGAGTGACACTTGGAGTAAAGCACCTGCAACCCGGGAGTTATGCACTGCACAGGGCGGCGGGTGCACTGGGGATCACGCAGCAGAATTCACTGTTTATTACTCTACTGGGGCCCGCGTTTGATGCCATGGACACCGCCACGAGGGTGTACACGCGCTACTCGGAGGATCAGATAATGCGAGACGTCACGGGCATGCCGGGCGTTGATGTCACATGGCTTTTCATAGGGGCGGGCCCCAACATCTGGCTCACCGTCGGGCTCACCTTGATGTTGAACATGTGGAAGCTGACCTCGTTCCTGCAAGTGGTGTCATCGCTTGCGGGCGGGGCCGCGGCGTGGAGAAACAAAGGAAGAGAGACAAGCTTACTCCGCATGAAAGGACTGCTGGGTGCAATGCGGCTCAAGTACCTGAAAGGGGGACCCGCCGACTTTTACGCCGATGACTCCGATGACTCGACCATGTCGGATTTGCTGGTTCAAATGGAAGACATTCTAATAGGCGTGCAAAATGATACAGACTGGCGCGAGGACAAGAAACACGCCACTGCCATATGGCGACGGTACGCCGTTGACGACGCCATCAGTTGGACCGCGACGGCCATGGCAAAAACGACGTCGTTGATGGTGTACTCCAGCTTCCCCATCGCCGCGGGGCTGGTGGCGTATGGATTGAATGAGACACTGGGTGACGCGGTTGGCATTGCTGCCGCGTGGCGATACAAAAAACACCTCATGGTGATTTTTGGTGTTCCATCGGCGTGGAAATACGCTGGATCCATCGGTCGATTTATCTGGAGGGCCACAAGTCGCATGCTACTGACGCCGCTGTCGCGACCGACTTTGTTTTTGTCGCCGGTGACTGTCAGCGGGGCGACTGCAAAGGCCGAACTGGAAAAGGCGGGGGTCCTGCAGCGTGCAGGGGAGGCCGCGTTAAGACTGGTTGTCCCGGCCCGGGCGTACGAGAAAATCTACATGGGCGGGGGGCGCCTGGCGGACCTCACACCACAGGACAAGTTGCACATAACCGGGGAGACTCTCATGATGTTATTTGTTCTGTACCATCTGTTTCAATTGATTCGACCGCTCGCGACCGTCTTTTTGGGTGACGCCTGCCCCGCCGACGGTCAAGCAGAGGACGCCGACGACAGCGAGTAGATCCACGTCTGCCGCTGCTCCCGCGTGCTGTCCTCGTCGTTGTCATAAATGTCGAGGTTGGCAGACACCGTGCACTGCACCGAGCAGTACTGGCCCATTGTGCGCCTGCCCGCCGGGTCAAGAGGAATAGAGTAAATATCCGCGACGCCCTCGTCCGCTTCATCTTCGTCGCAGCAGTGCAGTTGACAGTCGCAGTGCATGCAAAGTTCGACCTGCCCCTCCATCGTCGTATGAGTAGCAATGCATATCACCGTCTCAAGGACGGCGGGTCCACCGCCACCATTCCGGCGCACGGGCACGGCTGCTTTGCGTGGCTGCTCCGCCGGGGGCGCGACGACGGCGACGACGACGACGACGACGTGGCGCTGCGTACACAAGAGCGACTCTTTTCGCTGACGCGGCATTTGGACATGCGCATGCGCGCCAAGTCCACAAAAATTGATGCGAGCCGAGCGGCGGCCCGGGAGTTTGTGCGCGGGGGCGACCTTGAGCGAGCGAGAGCGGAGCTTCAGTGCGTCGCGCATCTGGCGGCCGGCAACAAACGCACGCTCGCCATGTATGTCAAGCTGCGCAATTTATACGACGACCTGGACCAGGCCGGCACGCTGGCGAACGTGGCCAAGACCATGGGCGTCGCCACCGACACGATACAGAGCGCCATGGAGAAGCTTGACCTGGACGCGGTCGTGGACAGCATGAACGATCTCGAGGGCGCCCGCGGCGACATTGGTGATGTGGCGCGCGAGCTTGGGGCCGGGCAGGACGACGAGGCGGGCGGCGTCGACGACGGCATTGCGTCGGAGCTGGCGAGCATGCAGGCCGAGCTTGACGCCGACCGCGACGTGGAAATTATGATGCCGGCGCCACCGACAGCGGTGAAGAAACGAGTAAAGGTGGCTGTACATTGACGCACACAAAGAAAGTATGGGGCGCGTGATTTATATTTTCGTGTTTGTTTTCGTTTTCGTTTTCGCCGTGGCCGCCGCGTCGGATTATGTTTTGACACGCGAGTACACCAACGCACAGTGCACGGGCGAGCCGAGCAAGGTCGAGGCGTTTCGCACCGGCCGGTTGTTTTACAGCTCGCGCTTCATGTGCGACTCCGCGCTTTTCCAGGCCACCGTCTGCACATCCGCCACCTCGTGCAAAAAATACTCGACCGCCGCATGCATCCCCAGCACGGCGCCGTTTGTGAGCGGCACGCACTATCGCTACGCCTGCGCGGACGCGCTGCCGCTTGACCTCGGCGTTGGCAGCGACACGCCCGCCGCGCGTCTCGCTTTTTTCGACTGGCGCAGCGAGCGCGACTGCAGCGGCGATGTGATTGCGCGCCAGATCACCGGCGGATCCGGGAGCGCCGGCGACGCCGCCTGCATGCGCAACGGCCTGGGCCACGCCGAGCCCGATTTTATGACGCCGACCGAAATCGATTGCGCCGCGCGCACTTACTCTGGGTACAGCTGCCCCGGGTCGGGGTGCGGGTGCGCGGCGGCGCGTGTCTCCGGGCTGGCGTTCCCGAGTTCCGCCCGCGAGGGGCGATGCGTGTCGGGCGGCCCGCCGCCGGAGCCCACCGGGTTTTTGACGCTGGGCGGCAGCGGGTTTGCGATGCCGGGCGGCGTCGCGGACTACTACACTGTGGTGTTTGGGTGCGGCGCGCCGCCCGCCGCCGCGACGAGCTACGGCGACACGAGCGCCGGCAAGCAGATTGGCAACCGCGCCACGCAATTCGCGCGGGTGGAGTTTTACAGCAACGGCGACTGCGACGGCGCCCCGGACCGCATCAACACCGTGGGCCCCCGCGCCGCGCTCACCGACCTCGCCATTGGCGCCGCCGTCCCGCCGCTCCCCGGGGGCGGGTGTGTCGCCGTCGCGTGCACGCGGGTCGTAAACGTCGGCGGCGGCGGCGACTACGTCACGGTCGCCTGCAGCGACGCCGGGTGGGTCGCCACTCCGGGGTACGTCAGCTTCACCAAGGACGCCGGGCTGTCGGCCGGCGACTGCGACCCGGCGCAGTCCGTGGTGGTGGAAATGCCAGACGGCGTGTGCCAAAGCGCGACGGGTATCTTCAGCCCCGCGGACTGCGTCGACGGGTTCGCGTGCATCGCGGCGGCGTCCACGGAAATCACATGCAGCGCCAGGCGCTTCCAGTATTCATTTATCGGGTGCGGCGTCGACGCCACGGCCACGGCCACGGTGCCATTTGACAGCCTCAACGCCTGCCAGTACATTCCATCGGGCAACTACTATGCGCGCCTCGGGTGCCCCGGGACCACCGAGCCGGGTCGCAGCGTGGCGGTGTCAATCAAAGCAGCAGCGTGGGTCATTGGCGCGGCGCTGGCGCTGGCGCTCTGCGCGCTAAAGCCACACTAAACACAATAAGGGGCACATCATGTCATCATTCTACCAAGGAGCGGAGGTCGACGAGGGAGAGCCGTGGTTGCCAGAGGAGAGCGAGGAGGGTGAGGAGAGCAAAGAGGAGAGCAAAGAGGAAAGCGAGGACGAAGAAGAGAGCGAGGACGCCCACCCGGCACTGATGGTGGCGATTGAACTTACGCCCGACGTGGTCTACGGCATTTCTATTTTCGTTTTGTGCGCACTGGTGGCTGTGTATGTGGCAACATGGCCTTGACGCGCGCTGTTTAATACATGTTCCATCCGAATTGGTCCACTTCCAGCGTAAATTGCAATTCGCGCTCCATCCACTCGTCGCTGGAGTCCGAGTCCGAGTCCGAGTCCGGGTCTGGGTCAGCGGCCGCGTCCGCGTGAACGATCCTGCGCCCGAATGCGTCCCACGTGGACCTTGGCTCTAAGCATATGGCGTCACATAAACTTTTGCTCATCTCAGCCGCAGTGCCCCTCTGTTGTGCAAGGGTGAATCGCAGTGTTCATTATACTCCCGGTGGCCTGTAGCTACTGCCCTCGCTCTCGCTCTCACTGCTGTCGCAGCTATCGCCCCAGTCGTCCGGGTTGTAGCGGTCAAGGTAAATATTCTTCGTCGGTATCCACGCGTGTGTCGTCGTGTGTGCGTCGTTGGTGTACACGCGGCAGTACACGGTGTCGCCAGTGGCGTGGTGTCGCACCTGCGTGGCGCGGTGTACAGTCCCGCCGTACACGACATAGCTGTGGAACTCGATGCGCCGATGCGCAGCCGCCCCCGTTTGCATTTTCGAGTTGACCCGGGGACGCTGGTTGCCACTGGGGCGGATGCAAGACCGAGTAAACAAAGGCGCTAAACGATGCGTTGTACACGTCTCGGGCTCGGGCGTAGCGGGCGCGCATGTCGGCGTAGGCGTGGCGGTTGATGTGCACCGGGACAACGTCGCTGTCGTTGCAGTAGCGAATGTTGTGCTTTAGATGCACGAGGGCAGGCACGGTTGCAGACGCGGGGTACATTTTACTAGCCCCTCTTTTACTCCAAGGTGGCGGCGGCGGTGCGCATGACGTCTTGGCGGTACGGATGGTCGGGGTCATACGTGTTGCACATAGACGCCGGTCTGGGGTCGCAGCAGTGGTGCGCCAACAGGAAGCGCCACCAAAACCAGTTCGACGCCTTCATGTCGGTGAGAATGGCGCGGACGCCGGGCGACATTTCCATCCAACCGAGAATGTCCGGCAAGTCGAGCTCGGTCGCGAATGCTATTTGCCCTCCCTCTGTTGTCCACATCGCGTCCGCCATCTCTATTCCGTTCACGCGGGGGACAGTCACCATCGGGGTGTTGCCGCACACGGCCGCGTGCCCGCCCGTCACCCAGTCGGCCACCTGGCACCGTTTGCCGCAGTACGCAAAATCGCAGCGCTCGCACTGAAGCGCGGCGGCGCCAGAGCAGAACCCGCAAGACAGCTGCATCGAGAGTTTACACTGCTGCTGTTGTTTTATAGACGCGTCGATTTACACGCTGCTGTGCACCATGGAGGAAGAGAGGTGCGGCTGGGTAAAACTCAGCGACGGCACATGGCATCATGTTCCTCTGCGCGCGCGCGCCGTCGACACCAAAGTCGCGTTCCCCGCGCACAACATCCAAATGAAAACACTGCGCGCGCACATGCTCACGTGGTCGGAGTGTGCCGTCGATCGTCCAAGCGAGGGCGAGGCCGTGCTACTCAAGGTGTACACGCCAGGGGCGGCCCATCACCACTACATCGGCGTGCGCGTCAACGAAGTCCTCAGCGACGGGCACTACACGGTGCGCTACACGATCGGAAAACACAAGACCAAGATTGTGGAGCGGGTTCATTTGGATGCTCTGCTGCCTGCGGTGTAGAAAAGTAAACTCACACGTGAAAGTAGTCCCACCCCATGGTGCACCCGCCCATGTGGGCGCATGGCGCTGCGCCGTACTTGAGCCAGATGTTAGAGACGTTGTGCCCCACGCCAATGGGCATGATCTTTGTGCCGGCGCGCGCGTGCTGCATTGCGATTGCCTTGAGGTGGTTGCTCTGGCATGTGACGCAGGGATTCTCGTCCACCACCAGCACGGCGACGTCGGTCTTGCGCACGCTGATGTGGTTCAGCGCGGTGCACCAGTTTGCGCACGTGTTGGGTGTGAATGCAAGCGCGTCGATTGCCGCGTGGATGGTCTGCTTCTCGCGGGCGTTTGTGGGCGGCATGACGCGCGCGACCCCCGCGTTGGAAAAGCTAAACAGTGTGAGGTCGTCGTGGGAGTGCGACGAGTACATGTTGCGATCATAGGCAGTTTTTAGGTCACGCTTAAGTTTAGTGTCGTCGCCGCCGCTATGCGCCGTGTCGACAAACAGCGAGATCTTGCGCGCGCTCGCGACTGTCAATACAATGACGAGGAGCAATTTGGCGGCTAGCAGCATTTTCCTCTCTTGGTCACATGCACTTGATCTGGTTCAAGGGGCGCTGGCGCACGTAGTTTGAACACACCCTTATCATTTTCAATCGGGCCGGCGCGGTCAGCACTGCCCACCAATGTCACGCCGAGGTGTTCAAACAGGTCGTCCACGTTGTCGCCCGTCGCGGCGCTCACGCGTATCATCTGCACGTCCATGTGGGCGTGCTCGCGTAGCCAGCTGTCCAGGTACATGTCGGTGATTTGCCTGGCCTCGTTGGGCAGATCCGCCTTGTTGCCTACCAAAATGACACTCGCGTTTTTTTCGCGCGCGTACACCTTTTGGATCCACGTCTCTGCCGCGCTGAGGCTGCTAAAGTCGTCGAATGAAAACACCACCACCACGCCCTGTGCGTCTCGAACGTACGAATCCACAATGTTCACGAATCGCTCCTGCCCCGCCGTGTCCCACAGGTCGAGCTTGACGGTGCGGTCGCGGCCCTGCACGTTGACGCACTGTGTTCGAGTTTTAAAGTCTACGCCGATTGTGGTGTACGTGCCGGACGGGTTAAACGTATTGTCCGCGTACCGCAGCATCAGCGACGTTTTGCCCACGCCGGACTCGCCCACGATTACAACTTTAAAAATGAATTCATGCGTTTTCGCCACCGGCGATCGCGACGCCGGCTCCCCCTCCCGCTTTTTGTCCATTTTGTCTCTCCGATCGCAACTGCGGCGGTGGCGGTGACGACGGTGGCCCCCCGCCATGCACGCCATAGACGCTCGGCAGCTCCAGTGCCATGACGTCCTCCATTTCTTCGAGCTCGGCTTCGATCTCTGCCTGGCCCGCCGCGTCGGCGTCGGGGTCCGCGTGAAAGCCCAGGGCCTCGGCCATCTCGGCTGCCATGCCTGTCACTTCTTCGAGGTTCGATGCCACGTCCTCTGCGTCCACGGCGCACATGGAGTCGAGCGCGTCCTTCATCCCGGCCGTGCCCTGCTGGAGCGCGCCCATGACGGCCTTGGAGGTGGACACGCTCTCGATGGCTTGCGCGGCCTGCTGCAGTCTCGCCACCAGTGCGTCGTTGGTGGTGATGGTGCTTTGCATTACGGCTTTTTTTTTGAGGAGCGCCGAGGCCTCGCTGCGCCCGGCCGGCGTGCGCAGGAGCATGGCGCGCCTGGCGCTGGCGGTCAGGCCGGTGCACTTGTGGCGGAGGTGTGCGCTCTTTACTCCAATCATGGTGATCTGGTCCTCAGTGGAGCGCGCGGTGTCCAGCATGCTGACGGCGACGGTCTCCTGCTTTGCGACTTCTTGCTCGGGCGCGGGCTTGCTGCCCCACAGCCATGACATTCTGTACGCGAGTGTATTTTCTCTCTCTACCCGCCAATGGCCAGATCGAGCTCGGTCAAGGCAAGATCGAACGTCGCGGCTTCGCTGGTGCTGGCGCGGCCCGCCTTGTTGAACTCGCCAATGACGACGCGCAGATCGCCGGCGCGCCGCTTGAGCGCGGACTTTATGGCACTGGCCTTTTTGCGCTTGAACCAGTTGCCGGTGACCTCGCGCTGTGCCTCCATCCCGGCGCGGATGCGCTTTGCCTCGCCGAACGCGTACTGTGCTCCGCGCGACGCGATCTTGCTGCGGTACTTTGTCTGGTAGTTGGTGCCCACGGAGAGCCCCACCAGGTCGGCGCGCAGTGCGTGAATGGATGCGTTGATGGCCGCGTTCACGTCGCTCTGCACCGTGTACTCGCTCGGTGCTCCCCCGGCTGTCAGGTGCTTGTCTAGCGCGGCGCAGTGTGTGGTCAGCGTCGCCAGGTGGGACTTGAGGAGCACGGTGTCGCTCGCGGGCGTCTCTGCGAGTGCCTCGCGCACCGCCATGTGCACACCCAGGGCCTCGGTGAAGGCGCACACCTGATCAATGTCCAGCGCGTTGCACCCCATCGTCTGCGTGGGCTGGTCGACGGCGGCGCCCGTGCTCCATGCGCCCTTGCCGTTCAGCGTGTCGATGATTGCTTGCATGGGCACGCTGAACTCAATGTCCATGAGGCGCGCCTGGCGCGATGTGGCCCCGCGCCGGGTGCTGGCGCGCATGACCTGCCACGTGAGATGCATTCCCGCCGTGCCGTCGCTGCCCGTGATGCTCTCCATGTTTTCGAGCGGCATGTCCGAGCGCTTGCCGAACTTGAGGCGCATCTGCGCCGTGTTGAAGCGCATCAGCGAGCGCAGGTTGCGGCGGGTGTACTTTTCCGGGTCCTTGAGGGTAAAGACACCGTCCAGCGTGGTGACGAGGTCCGACTGGCGCGGCGCGACGCCGTCCTTTCGCTTGGTCTCGCTGACGTACAGACGCACGGCAATGTTGCCTGCCCCCATGTACGCGATGAGCTTTTCGTCCAGCACGCGGTGAAAGTCGGGCCACAGCGTGATGTTGCCGGTGGCGCGGGTGGACTTGAAGCGCAGCAGCGTCTTGGCGAGGCGCGCCGCGGCGGGGTTCGCGCTCTCTTTGAAGATTGCGTTTGTCCCGAGGGTGCCGTCAATGTACCTGGTGTCCGGGTAGCCCTCGCCTTCGTTGTACCGCGAGCCGCTCAGATCCACCTGGAGGGTGTAGTGGATCCCCATGTACCTTGTCCCGGGGCCGCGGCCCACGGCCACGCTCCCAAAGTCCTTGAAGCGCACCTCGCCCGCGAGGCTCTGCGACTGGTAGAGGGCGCCCGCGCTGTCGTGGTACTGCAGGGTGTAGTTCTGGTTGACGGGGTGGTCCTCGGGGATGGAGGCGAGGTCGCGCGCGTCCATTTCCTCCTTGGCAATGTACGGCCGCAGAATCACGGCGGGCCCGTTGGAGTGCATGATGTTGCACTCGCCGGCCTTGATGTGCTCGGCCCAGTGGGCATGCTTGCAGTGCCCATCGTCGCAGTGGTGGTGCTTGCTCTTTCTCTTGCACGTGCTGCATGCGATGGGCGCGATATCGCCCGCCGCGGGATCGGCCTTGCCACAGTAGTTACACGCTGACATTGTATTTAATGCCACTGGCGATGCCAGTCATAGTGCCTACTGCTTGTTCTTTCTCTTGCGGCCCTGCTTGACATTGAACCACTTCATTGTCTGGTGGATGTGCTTTGAGCTACACATCGCCGCCACGTCCGCCACCTGCTCGGGGCTGCGCGCGCAATAAAAGAACCCGTGGTCCCGCATGCACTCGATGGGGTCGAACGAGGCATCCGCGCGCAGCCAGTGCCACACGCACAGCGCAATGTATGCCGCCGTGTCGTTGCCGTTGACGCAGTGGATGTACACGCGCACCTTGTCCGCGGTGATGAGGGTTACGATGCGCTTTACCAATGTCAGGAGCTCGGCCGGGTCCTTGATGCGGCCACACTCGTCGTTGACGGGGTGGCGCATAAATCGTATCAGTGCCCCGTCCTGCTCCAGCTTCTCTTCGTACCACCGCGCGCGCGCCTCGTCCTCCGGCGCGCGGCCACTGGGCCGCACATTTACAATCGCACCAAAGCTCATGGCGCGAAACTCGTCCATGACACCGTTCGCCCTGCGCGGGCTTGGCCCAAAGGCGATGAGCTCGGAGGCGCCCAGGAAATGGATGCTGTTGCGCAGCACCATTGTGGCGCCAGTGGTGGGGGGCACGACGGGCGCGGGTGCCTCTTCCTGGTATTTGCTGGTGCCGACACGATGCAGCGGCACATGGAAAAACTCTCCCTCTATCGGTGTGTAGTTTACTGAGCACGCGTGTGGTATTCTCTCTGGCTTCTTTGCCATCTGCGCCCCTCACCGCCTTTAATCTAAACAGCGGCTAAAGGAAAAATTTATCTGCCGCTGCACGTTGCCGCGCGTTCGCGCACTTTACATACGCTTTCCGGTCAGCCTCTCTTTGTTCTTGCTGTGCTCGTTTCTTTTGCTTGGCCTTGAATTCGCAGTACGCGACCAGTCCAAGTACCCCGTCGCCGTATCCGCCACGCTTAAATTTTGCCTTTTGCCTGTTGGCGACGTGAAAAACCTTTAGGTGTGTATCCAGCGGCAACTCAAACACTTCCTGTTGTACTTGCGGCGGCAGTGCCAGGAACATCTCAGCGGCACGCTCGGGACCTGCGTCCCCGGCGTCGTTAACAAATATCTCCATGGTCTGCGCGCCCCTCCTCATCTCAAATTTACACAGATGGGGGACTCGCCGTGGATCTGCCTCGAGGCGCATGTTACGCCGTCTGAAATTGTCGCGGCCGTGCGCGCCGCCGCGCCGTGCCTCCGCCGCGTCCGGCTGGGCGCCCGCGACGCCGACGGCCGTGGCGCCGCGGTGGATGTTTTTCTCGACGCACTTGTTGTGTACCGGCGCGACGCCGAGTGGGTGCGCACGGTTATACTCGGCGTGGTGTCCATCATGGCCATGGCCCGCGGGCACGGCGGTGGGCTGCCACCCGACGAGGCGCATCTTGTGTGCAGCGGCGTCGAGCTGCGCGCGCTCGCCTGCGAGATGGACGGCGACAGCGACGACGACGACGA
>SDBT01017216.1_pt1 | contig 11424 bp, 8 predicted proteins | sample 2277101 | NCBI WGS metagenome assembly SDBT01 (sample SAMN10404973, study PRJNA504765) | marine sediment metagenome | isolation source: marine sediment core GS10_PC15, 103 cmbsf | place: Arctic Ocean: Southern Knipovich Ridge | collected 2010 | reverse complement strand
TACGTGAAGATGAGCGGGCCTGGCGGCGTGGATGTCTACCGTGACATCTACAACAGCAGGGCGGCGGACATACACTCGCTGATCTTGGTGCACACCGAAGAGAAGGGCAGCAAGATTACCGTCGGTCTGAAGAAGAACAAGGAAAGCGATAACGAGGTGTCCATCGGTTCGATCGTAGGAATGGGAACCGGCGCGGCGTCTATTATCGCCAGATACTCAGACCTTGTTGGAGACGGCATTGAGCTGTCAGGTTTCGTCGGTAAGATGCAGTTCGACGATATCCTTGACGGTGCCAACATTATACTTGGCGGCGAATCAGGACAGAGAATTTCACTGACAGCCGACAAGGTCGGCAACGTCGATCTGTTCACCGGTTGCATGATTCAGATGGTTAGGACTAACGGCTGGGTTGGCGGGACGATCCGAGGCAGCGTGCTTCGCACCATCCAGTCCAACGGTACGTTCGGCGCGAACCTGGTCAACGAGAGACAGGATCGTCGCGGGTACGGCATCTGGAACGTGATGATCAAGGACGGTGATCTGACTACCAACATCATTTCCGACCGCGTCGCATCGGTGAAGGTCATCAACGGTGACGCCACGATCAATGCATGGATCACCAGCGACGCGATAACGCTTGGCTCTCAGCCGGCCTTCAATTCGCTGCAGATAAGCGGAGGCAATCTACTTGGTGCGAACATCGAACTTGAGGCCGGGACGTTGTTCAACAGGCTATCGGTCAAAGGACGCCGCAAGGTAGGCGGTAACATGCTCGGTTCACTGAACGTCACAGCCAACATGGGCAACGTTTCAGTAAGCGGAAACGTCGAAACGACCGGATGGAATATCGCCGAGGAAATGGGCAACCTGACTGTCGGTGGAATGATAATCGGTTCACTCGGCCAGGTCTCCGGTGGCACGTTTGGGCTGCTCTTGTCCGGCTCGCCAGCAATTAGAACCGGAGGCAGCATGGGCAGGATCACCGCCGGTGCCATAGATGGAGTTGATCTGCTTGCTGGTATTGACTCGTCCGCCGGGCGCAGGGCGGAAGATAGCGGCGACTTCGATGCGACCTCCAGTATCGCCGGCCTGCGAATCAGGGGATACAGGATAGCCAAGGGTCAAACGCCCCCGAGGTTCATGATCAACAGCAACATTTCGGCGGCCAGCCTTGGCAGGAGTCAACTAATGAACCTGGATGCATCGACTATCAGCCTGAACGTTCTGGACGGTGAGGATACCGGAATCGAACTCCTGCAGGTGAAGGATACCGTTGATAAGACTCTGGGCTTCACCTATCCGAAAGTTAACAGAGACGGAAGCGTGGTTCAGGCTCCTGAGTTCATCCGTGTCCTTTAGCCACTGACACATAAATCTATCAAGGCCGGCACGGACTACGATTCGTGTCGGCCTCTTTTTTGACTTGTCCCCGGAGTGTTTCACAAGTCGGACGAAGCTGAATAGTAGCCGGTTGAATCGAATGGAGCACCCACCCTAAGGCCTTATCATTACAGCGGGACGGCTTGCAAATAGAAAAGGCCCGGCGAGAGATAATCTCACCGAGCCTTTGTGCGTTTACCTAAGGAGCTTTGAACTTCTGACTCTAGACCAGCCGTACGGTCAGATCGTCCGGAGCAAGCCCAAGCCTACCAAGCCAGCTCGCACCGTCGTGCTTGTACGTCGTTCTTCCCTGGCGGAGCTTGAGTCTGCCAAGGTCGTTCGATGAAATTCCGAACGGGTTGCCGCCGTTGGCGAGGGTGGCGTTTCTCAGGAAGACATTGCCGATGGTGTTAGCACCAATATTGGAGTTGGTGAATAGATCGCCGACCGCGTTCCTGTATCCCTTGATCTTGAACTGCGAGATGGTCCTGCCTGCGTTGAGGTTGGTCAGGGCGGGCAGGTCGTAGACACCGTCGTTGTTGGCGTCGGTGACAGCGGCTGTGACACCCACCAGCAGCGAACTATCGTTCATCGAACCGATCTGGAACGATCTTACGTCTGCGTTGCCGATAGTGATGTTCGAACCGTCGATGTCGTGAATGATTTTGAATACGATTCCCTTGTCAGCCGAGCCGCCCATGTTGACGTCGGAAGTGAGCGAGCCGAGTACGATCTTGTTGATGATGCCGCCAGCCATATCGATACCGTTAGAGATCAGGGTGGTCGCTTTGCCGGAGAGGCTACCCAGCGTGAAATCGCCGGTCAGCCCAGCCAGCGTCGAGCCCACAATCGTTCCGCCTTTGGCTGATATCTTGAGTCCCTTGGCGTCGGAAAGCAACTCGATGCCGTCCAGCTCAATGCCGTTTGCGGAACTCAGGGTTACGCGTTTTCCCTTGCCGGTGCTGGTGGTGGTCACCGATGTTGCACTGACGAAATCGAGCATTGCGTGACCGTCTTTTCCGCTGATGTTAATGCGGACCAGGGAACCGTCTACGTCATAGTAGGAAATCGAGCGGACGTTGTTGATTCCGCCGAGTTCCAATTGCGTTCGGATCTCGTCCACGATATCGAGCTCGTTGTTCGTGGCGTCTAAGCCCACGTTGCCCGCAGCGTCGATTGCCGTTGCTGTGACTTCGAACGTACTCTCAGCCAGAGCTGCGATGGTATCGTTTGCAAGCGTCCATGTTCCGTCGCCGTTGTTGGTGGCCATATCCGCTTCGCCCTTCGACAAGCTCAGGGCTCGCGGGCCCCTCGCTGCGCTCGGTGTCGCCCCCACGGTGCGTCACCTTCGGTAACGCGTGTGTTCGAACCCCACCCATATGCACAAAGAGCCCGCCCCTTACGGGACGAGCTCTTTGCACATAACGGAGAAGGTGGGATTCGAACCCACGGTACGGTCGCCCGCACACTGGTTTTCGAAACCAGCCCATTCGGCCACTCTGGCACCTCTCCACAACAAGAGTGTATGACAGTAGTTCTTCTGCATCAGGCGTCGCCGAGGATGATACTGCCCTTCGACAAGATCAGGACTTCGCCAAGATCAGCCGCAGCATGATACGGAAAGACTATCGCCAATCGCTCTCAAGGACGCAGATTGTACGGATACGCATCCGCTCACGCAAGCGTCTGGCAACTGTCTCCGATCAAAGTCGACATTTCATCCACGGCGATTGAATCAAAGCGCCTCAACATTTCCAGCCCACCTGAGCGATTCAACTTGTTCGCCGCCGCCAGCCGATCTAAACTATTAGTTGCAGCAGCGATATGGACATCGCTCCGCCAAGGTTCAAGCTCCCGCGCGTAGGCGTGGGGGATTACCAACAGCCATCCGCCGAGGTAAGTTGCCAATGACACGGACGAATATCTTCGAGGCAACCATCGAGCATTTCCTAAAGCCCATCATGCCGTTCATGCGTGATCCGAGCGTTTCGGAAATCATGATCAATAAGCCCGACGAGATATACATCGAGCGGGAAGGCAAGGTTATCAAAACCGACGCCGCCTTCGCCGGTGACGAAGCGCTGCTTGCCGCCGTTCGCAACGTCCTGCAATACACAGGTAAACGTCTCGACGACGAGCACCCGCTGATAGATTCCCGCCTGCCAGACGGCAGCAGGGTGCATGTGGTGCTGCCTCCGCTCGCACGCGGCGGAACGTGCATGACGATCCGAAAATTCGCCAAGACCATGTTCGACGCCGATCACCTGATCGAAATCGGAACCTGGACGCCCCATGCGATGGAATACCTCAAGATGTGCGTCCTTGCCGAGAAGAACATTCTCGTAGCCGGCGGCACGTCAAGCGGTAAAACTTCGCTGCTGAACGTCTTGAGCAGCTTCATCCCCAACAACCAGCGAATCGTAGTAATAGAGGATTCGGCTGAGTTGGAACTGCAGCAGGAGCATCTGATATCGCTGGAAACCCGGCCTCCGGACAGATGGGGACGCGGAGAGGTAAATATCACCGATCTGTTCCGCTCGTCGCTGAGGCTGCGCCCGGACAGGGTCATCATCGGCGAGGTTCGCGGCGGCGAGGCGCTGGATATGATCCAGGCGATGACGTCCGGCCACGCCGGAAGCATGTCTACGCTCCACGCCAACATGGCCGCCGACGCGCTGAACCGTCTCGAAACGCTGGCGATGATGAACAAAATTGAATTGCCCCTGCACGCGCTGCGGGCGCAGATCGCATCGGCGATAGACGTGATAGTTCTGGTGACGCGTTTCAACGACGGTCGACGCGGCCTGACCGAAATAACGGAAGTCCTTCCGCTTGGCGACGACCGCCGCTACCAAACCCGGCCGATGTTCGCTTACGAGCTTGCAAAGGGCGAGCAGGGCAAGGTTGGAATAGGCTCATTGGCATGGTCCGGCGAGAAGTCATCCTTCGCCGCAGAACCGAAACTGCTGGCGCTGAGCGGACAGTTTGAACTGACCAAGAAACTTTTTGGCAGTTGAGAGCAGGAAAGTTGGACATCAAACGTTTAAAAGTTATGAAGAGAAAGCTGCGACACCTGCCTGGTGACCAAACCGGACAGGCGATGATCGAGTATGTACTGCTGCTGGGTGTGTTCGGTATACCCATGATCGCGCTGGTCAGCGTGCTGCTTGGACTGATGTCGCAGTATTACGGCATGGTAATGTTTTTTGAGACGCTTCCGTTCCCGTAAAGAAACCTTATATCTGATTAAAGGATTGAGAATATGAAAAGGAAGTTTATCGACAGGCTGAAATCGCTGCACAACGACGAGCAGGGTGCCGGAATGGTCGAATACATTCTGATCATCGCAGCTGTCGTGCTTCCACTGCTGGGAGTGATCCTCTGGTTCTGGAAGGACATCGTTTCGTGGGTTTCGGAATCTTACGAGGACGTCAGGAGCGGAGAGGGAACCGATCCGGACACGCTCCGGTAGTGTGCTGCGAGTTTCATACTTATGAGCGAATGCATTGCAACCATTACTGCGCGCGGCGCGTGTGAAGTATCGTCGGTTGTGATTCTATTCCTGGTGCTGATCGTCGCGGCGATTACCGACGTTCGCACCGGTAAGATTCACAACTGGACGACGTATCCCGCTATCGCGATCGGGCTGATCGGTCACACGCTGATCGGCGGTCTGACTGGTAACGATGCTTCGATGGGTCTGACCGGATCGCTGTTCGGCCTGGCGGCCGGTTTCCTGCCGATGCTGGCGGCCTGGCTCGCAGGAGGAATAGGCGGTGGCGACGCCAAGTTGATGGGTGCCGTCGGAGCACTTGCAGGCTGGCGATTTGTGCTCCATGCGATGTTCATGGGATTTGCCGTTGCCGTTGCGCTGGCCGTGATAGTTATGCTCAAACACCGAATTCTGCGAAGAACGTTCGCCAGAGTCTTCCGCTTTGTCTACCTGCTACTGACGCCCACCAAACCGGTTGATCCCGCGACGGCGGACAGTCCTAAAATTCCGTTCGGACTTGCCCTTTGCATTGGCGGATTTCTTGCGATGGTGCAACTGCTGGTTCAAGGTTCCGACGCACCGAAGTTCCTGCTGGGGTTCTAGAGACTATGGAACGATGCGACGCACAGGCTGTTGACAGCACTGACCGGAAGGATGCCTCCGGTACAGTCGTGCTATCCGTTGCAGCGATCATATTCGTCGCGCTGCTTGGCGGGGCGTTCTGGCTGGCAAATACATCGGCCTCAGGCAACTGGCTGGGCCAGGCGATGCGGAATCGAACGTTTGTAATCTCTGCAGCGGTCTTCCTGGCATCGGCGATCGGGCTTGTCGCTATGTGCCGCGCGATGCACCACGCAGGCGCGCCGTACAGGAACGCACGCAGTAGCCAGAGCGGTTCGGTGACTCTTGAATTTGCTATCGCTCTGCCCATAGCGCTCGCGCTGGTGCTGCTGATGACCCAGGCTGCGCTGCTTATGGGAGGCAACATCTGCGTCCACTATGCAGCCTACTGCGCAGCCCGCAGCGCGATCGTTCAAATACCATCCGATCTTTCGCCCTCCGAACCGCCAAACGTGCTGGACAGTCCCGAGGCGACCAAGATGGAATCCATCCGCGACGCCGCCATCTGGGCGCTGATGCCCGTCAGTTGCTCCAACAGAGATTACCCGGCCGGCGATGATGCGGGTCTGGCCTCGGATGTTCGGAGTTTCATGACGCATTTTGGCACGACGACTGGCGGATGGTACGACCGGGCCGACTTGGCGACGTACCTCGGCCGCAAACGTGCATACGCCGAGGACCACACCGAGATAACCATGTACGAGCGTCTGGATACCGATCAGACGGCCGAGTACTGGGAACTCGATTATCCGCATGTGTATCAGCCGCGCGACGAAATTCGAGTGCAAGTGAAGCACACCCTCTATCTTTCGGTACCGTACGCGGCGAAGGTGTTCGCGGCCGTCGAGGGTGGAACGCGGCTGGGCTTTGCCCCCGGCCAGTACGGAATGGAAATCACCGCACTGGTCAGCCTGACAAACCAGGGCGTTCGGGACTATGTGGAAGTGGAGACTTTCGACTGAGAGTGATATATTGGTAGTAGTGATGGGCGGTGTTCAGCCTTGGAAGCCGGAACTGTTGCCCAGGAAGGTAGTTGATGGACATGGATGAAGCCAGAGAACCTACGGTGGGCCTGCCTGCGGGCACTAAGGTGGGAAAGTACGAGATCCGCCAGAAGCTCGGGCTCGGCGGCCAGGCCATCGTCTACAAAGGCTACGATTCGTCGCTGGACCGCTTCGTGGCGATAAAGCAGATATCCACGCACCTCGCCGAAGACACCAAATTCATCGATCGGTTCCGCAAGGAAGCGCAGATACTAGCCAAGCTCGGAACGCAGAATAGCTCCATCACCTCGATCCACGAGCTTGTGGTCCAGCCCGACGGGTTGTTCATCGTGATGGAATACGTCGAGGGCAAGAGCCTCGAAGAACTGATGAGCGAGAGTTCCGGGCCGCTGAAAACCAATCTCGCGCTGCAGGTGCTATGGCGCGTTTCGGCGGGGCTGCACGCAGCTCACTCGGCGGGGATCATCCACAGGGACATTAAACCGGGCAACATTATTATCTCCAAGGACGGGCGCGTTAAAATCGCCGATTTCGGAGTAGCCGCCACCACCTCAGGCCAAACGTCGATGGTTCTGGGTACGACCAAGTACATGGCACCGGAAATATTCGCCGGTGAAACCATCGACGGCAGGGCGGACATGTATTCGCTCGGGTTTATCGCCTACGAGATGCTTATCGGGCGGAAGAAGTTCAACGAGATATTCGCCGACGTCGTTCGCGACAGGCATTCCGAAGCGTTGCGGTGGATGAAGTGGCATGGCAATAGTTCGGTGGCGGCCCCTCCGATCAAGGAAATCTACCCCGAGACGCTGGGACTGCTTTCGGACATCGTCGAGAGGATGATGGCTAAGTGTCCCGCAGATCGTCTGGAGTCGATGGAACACCTTGGATTTCTGCTCAAGCAGCATTTTTCCACACGCGGACCGGAATTGCAGCACGAGGCGATTCAACTGATCCATCCTTCCGCCGACCGGCAGGAGCCCAAATCCGTTGCGCCTGTCGAAGCGTCAACCCCCGCCGAGAGTCCCTTTGCGCTTCCAACCGCGCCGCTTCCGCGAAAGCGACTATCGATGCGAAGTTGGGTTTTCATAGGCGTAGGGTGCGTCGTTGCGGTTATTGCCGCTGGGCTGGCTCTGGGCTTACAGGCCCAATCGTTGCGTAGTAGCAGATCCGCATCGGCTACGGGAATGTACAGTCAGGCGATGGAAGCTTACCGCTCGGGAGATTACGGTTCGGCGGCCGATAAGTTCCAGCAGGTCGCCAAGCGGTTCCCAAAGACGCCCCAGGCGGTGCAGTCTTCGTTGATGCACTACATGGCCGCGGCGCATCTTGCGCTGTCCAAAGAGGACTGGGCCAAGGCCCGCCAATCGGAGAACCTCGCCAAAGACCGAATCCAGGAGGTCCAGGCCCGCAACAGCGGACTGACCGATTGGGCCAGGGATGTTAAGGAAGATATTGACGCGTTTTCGGTTGCCAGGATCAACACCCGAGTTTTTGTCGAGGCGATGCGGGAAGCCAGAACCCTTCAGGCTGCGGGTCAGTTCGACGAGGCCCGGAATCACGTCACCCAGCAACTCACCAGCGCGCCTTTAAATCAGGCCCAGGAAGCGGAGATGACCCGGTTCCTCAAGGATCTGGATGTCGGCCAGTTGACAGCCGCCGTCGATACCGCCGTGAAAGAGGGCAGGCAACTGGTGCAGGACGAGAAGTTCCAGGAGGCAATCGACCGCTGCAAAGACGCACAGGACAAGCTCGCCGACGATCAGACTCCGTTTATCACCCATGGCATGAGGCAGGAACTGTCCGGAAAGCTGGCGCTGGTCGTACAGGAGGCCCGGTCAGCAGAGAACTTCATCAAAGCGATGGCCGCAGCCAAGGCAGCTTCACTTGCCGGCGACCGAGCCGCCGAACTGATCTCCCTGCGCGAGGCCGACGTTATCCAGCCTTCCGCTGAGTTGAAGACCACCATCAAGCGGCTGCGAGTCGATATCGCGCTGGCAGACGGCAGGGAACTGATGCTTGCAGGTCAAATCGGACGTGCACGTGAGAAATTCAAGCTCGCCGAGCAGATCGACCCGGGCAATCCTGAGGTTCACCAGGAAATGGCGCAGTTGGAAGTCATGTCCCAATGGCTGAAGATTGTGCGGACCGGCGACAGGCATTTCGAGGCGGGCAAGTTCGCCGAGGCACTTGCCGCTTATCTGCAAGCCGACAAATTGCGCGACGATTCATCTGTCGATTCCAAGATCATCGAATCCCGATTCGCCATCGCCATCGCCCAGGGCGATTCAATGCGGGACGCCGATCAGTTTGACGAGGCGGTGACCGCTTACGAGCGGGCCAGGCAGATCAAGCCCGCAGCGTCTGCCGAGATAGACGCCCGCCAAGCGAACCTGCGTTTGCGGCAGCAGTATGCCGAGCAGATTGCTCTGGGTTCTGCGGCGCTTGACTCCAAGCGATGGTCGGCTGCTATCAGGCATTTCAACAATGCCAACACCATTCGCCCGTCGGTCGAGGCCGAGCGGTGGATCGTCTTCGCCAAGTACACCGAGAATTTCGCCAAGGGCGACGAATCGATGAAGATCGGCGAACTCAAGGGCGCGCGTGGCTATTTCAAAATCGCAAGAAGCTATATCCCAACCGATGAAGTTGCCGAGCGACTCCAGCAGATCGGCGAGCAACTGAAAGAGACGTCCAAGGAGTAAACCCCCGTGGGCGCAAGACGATCAGGAATTGAGAGTCATCACCTTTCGCCCCGGGGGGACAGGCTCGGCCAGCGCAGGTACCGAGGCCACAGGCACGGGCAAATTCTCATCGTTACGCTTATCTCGCTGGTGCTTCTTACCGGGCTGATTTTCTACGTCTACAATCTGGGCGACCAGGTCAATCGCCGCCTCGAAATGCAAAACGCCGCCGACGCAGCCGCCATCAGCGGCGCCGGGTGGATGGCCAGGAGCATGAACCTGATCGCGATGAACAACGTCACCATCTCGCGCATGGTTGGCCTGGCGATTGTGCTCGATTCGCTTCCGCTGGCCGCCGAGATGACCGTCGCCGAGGAGACCGGCGAAGATTCGCTTCCGGTTCCGCTTGAAGATCAACTTCGCCGCGGTGTTCCGCGGTCCTCACTCGAACAGGACGATTTCCTCTACCGCGGCCTGCAGGAAATCTACACGCAGATGAACTACCGCCGCGCGAATCAGGACGATGCGACTCACCTGGACCTTATCGAGATGGTAGATAGTTATCTCGATCAGCGTGATGAGCGCAGCGGCGAGGGTGTGTACGACGTCAGCCAGGCTACCCAATGGCCCGACGGTACTATCTGGCAGGCGATAGACGCTCTGGACGATCTGTCACGCGCCACGGTAGTCTCGGCAGGTTCGCTGGCCCAGTCGAACGCCTATCGCTTCGGGTTAGCCAACAACGCAGCGGCGGCGCTTCTCGCTCCGGTTTCGCCGAGCTTGCCCGCCCGGCGAGGTGACTGGGAAGACTATCGGCCGGTCCTCTCGGATTGCATCGAGATCATCAACGATCCCAATCGCGCCATGGAAGAGCATCGCATTGTGGAAACTCGTCTGGTCGAAACGCTGCAAAATTCCGCTGACATCCTCAAGGAGATAGAGCAGATTGGCTATTCCAGGTGGGGCATCCACGGCCGTGTCGTGCCCGGCGGGGCTATTCCCGATTTCGAATGGCCGCACCGGCTTGGCCCGTTCGCCAGTGTGTACGAATGGCGCGATCCGATACGCGTGCGAAGTTCGCAATGGGGCGTCAGCGATTTCGAGTGGGACACCATCGGATACGATACGTACGGACCGGTCGAACATGCCATCCGCACCGTGCTTGGCGGATTTGGCGAGATGGGCACCTCGCGGGGCCGCGGCGGTCTTGCCTACACCAGCCGCTTTCCCTACCACGTCCGCAAGATCGCCAAGATGAAGCTCGCCTACGGCCTGGGCCTAACCTCGCCCCAGCCAGTTCAATACGCCGACAAATGGATCGCCGATTTCGACGAGGCCAAAGACTTTGCCTCCGATCCGAATAACAGTCCGCAGATACTTCGCGCGCGATACTATCGCGTCCAGGTTGACTCGAAGGTTCGGTGGGATTCATCTCAATGGCTGACAGGCGAGCTCGGCGAAACTGCTGAAGAGCGAACATTCTGGTCGTGGCAGATTCAGCCGGACCTGAGCGACGAAATCACCACTCAGCCGCTCTGGCGATGGGTGATCGAGCCGTGGCTGAACGGGCAATGGTGGGAACCGTCCGGTGAGAAGGTGATGGACCATGTCTGGATTCGAAAGCGCGAGCGACAGGTGCGGAGCTACCCGCACTTCAACTGGATTGAACGTCCGACCTACGATGAGGACGGCAACGTGCGCGGCTACGATCTCTACACGCTCTACACCGTGTCATGGTACGTCTGGGGCGGAATGGAAATTCGCGACGAGGTGCTGATATCGAATCCGTTTGGTGACGCATCTGCCGATCAGTTGCCGGCACCGTATTTGCTAAACACCGACGGAGAACGAGTTGAATGGATCGAAACGCTCGACGGCAACCAGGCTGTCCGCGTCGCACCGTTCGAGTTCCTTGGCGTCGCAATGCGCGGCCAGGCTGCCAGGCAGATGCCCGCCCGCTTCGCCAGCCACAACCCCGCCGGGCGAACCGTCACCGTCGCGCAGGTCAAACTGTTCAACAACAGCAGTTGGGACCTCTGGACGCAGGACTGGCAGGTGCAGCTTGCACCGGTGAGCGACTGGGACGGCTGGGTCGATGAACTTTCCCAGCCTGCCGATCTGGGCCAACAGGCCGGTCCGAGCCAGGACGATTTCGATTTTGCGATGCAGTATCTTGACGGCCTGTCACCGATGGCAGAGGAGTTTACAGATCACTAAACCGAGTTTGAAAAGTCGCCAGGAT
>SDBT01017215.1_pt1 | contig 11424 bp, 10 predicted proteins | sample 2277101 | NCBI WGS metagenome assembly SDBT01 (sample SAMN10404973, study PRJNA504765) | marine sediment metagenome | isolation source: marine sediment core GS10_PC15, 103 cmbsf | place: Arctic Ocean: Southern Knipovich Ridge | collected 2010 | reverse complement strand
GAAAGTGAGGAACAGAACTATGGAGATGGTAGGAGCGCTGATTGGCGTAGTTATAGCGATGGTAGTGGGAGTAGCCTTGCTTCCAGTCATTGTGAACACTATAGCCACTCTTAACACCGAGACGACAGATGCCTCGGTAATTTCCTTGGCGGGACTTCTTCCTATAATCCTGATTGCGATCGTGATTATGGGAGCTGTTGCTTTCGTCGCCGGCGGTCTGGGCTAGTAACTATACGAAGATTTTCTAGTCCAGACAATAATTAGTGAGTACGGTGCTACTAGCTACGCCTAGCGTATCGGGGTACTTAATGGTGGTGATGCTTTTACAAGCATCTTAATGGATAGCGAGCCCACCAGCTAGTTATAAATACGTCTTACAGGTTTTTCCCTATGGCAATCAGAATGTCTGCTAGAGGAAGTGCTTGGATAGAAAAGCAACTTCTTCGAGAAGGTCCAGGAACAGTCCCAGAACTTATTTCTGCTTTTATAGTTACTTCTAAGAATCCCATTGATTCTGTTGAGGACATACAGGTTGAGCTAACTGCGCTTGACCCTGACTTGGTTGAACGTTCCTTTATAGCGCTATCACAACAGGGAATGGTACAGGCTACCTAGTATGCTTAACATTAATATTGAAGATGAAAAGCTTGGTCTTTGGTACTTAAAGCATAAAAAGAAGAGTAAGAGGGCCAAGGCTAAAGCAAAAAGAAAACGTAAGAAAGATAAGAAGATAGAAAGCCGCAGACCTAAATCAGAGAAGCGAGAGTCTGACAGGGCAGAAAAGAAGACACGTAAAGACGCTGCTATTAGACGACTTAGCGGCAAAGGACCAAGAAAAAGTTCTACTCAAGTAGCATCTGAACGTAAGGTATCTAGACCAGCTGCTACTAAAGTCTCTGCCCCTACAAGACAGCGAGCTGCCAGTGGTTCTTCTGCTGTTGCAGCGGAGACAAAGGCTCAGTTTTCTGCATTTAAGGCTAGGGAAGCAGCTAAGGAAAGTGCTAAGGCTCTAAAGGCCTTTGATGCTAGAATTGAAGCCCAGAAGAGTGCCATAGCAGAGGCTAAGAAGACTACAAGAAGCCTTGCTCTCTTTGATACTAATGTAGCTAAGCAACGGGCTGATATTGCAAAGAGAAAAGGCAGCTTTAGGCCAACTACTAGAGTAACAGCCTCTTTTGAAGATGATGCAGGGCCTGATCTAGGTGGAATTGCTACTAGAATAGGGCCTAGACCAGGGAGTAAGCAGGCTAGTATAAGAGGAAAAGCTGGGCTAGCTTTGATGAGTCCTGCGGCAGCTACTAGTGCACTAGACACAGCTAAGAAAGTTGGTAGGGCTATATTCAGGCCTCAAGATGAAGGTAGGGGTAGACAGAGTCTAGGGACTTTTGTTCCTAGACCCTTAGGAGGTTCAATAGCTGGTACTGTAGTTGAAGAAGAAACTGGAATTTCTGTAAGGCAAGGAAAGTTTCTCGCCAAGGCTACTGAATCCCAGAGAGAAAGAGCTGCTAATCTGGCTAGTACTCTTAGAGTTTCTGGTAGATCAGCTGAGGAGCTTCGCCAGACTAGGCTTAGAATTGGAAAGACGTTAGGTATAGCAACAGAATTCTCTAGCTTACGTCCTGATAGGGAAGTTCTTATACCTGTACCAGGTACTGCTAAGAGAGCTCTTATAGCAGCAGAAGGACTTAGCCTTATTCTTCCAGGTGGAGTAGTAACAGCTCCTGTAAAGATAGGGGCTAGATTAGTTGCCAGACCTGTAATTGGCTTTGTAGCCCCTAAAGTGGCTAGGGCTGTAGCCCCTGTAATATCCAGAGGAACTGGACTAGTTACTAAGGGCTTAGCTAGAGAAAGAGTAATAACTGTAGGTCTTAGATCTGGTAAAGGGGCTTTCCAGTCAGCTGCCCAGAGGGCAAGAGAATTAGGTTCATCTACTATAAGAGTAACATCGCCAGCAGTCACAAGGACTGCAGCCGTGGCTTCAAGAACTACAGCAGCTGCAGGTAGAGCTGGTACTGCGGCAGCTAAGCCTTTTAGAGCAGCAGGAGAAGGAGCATTTAGGGCTATTTCTACTGTTCCAAGAGGAGTAAGAACAGCTGGACAAACAGTTAGAGGACTTGCTAGAGCTACAGATGAAGGAGCTGACTTAGCCAGAGCCAGTACGAGAATAGGTACTAAGTCTTCTCGGCAGATTGCCCAAAGAGCTCAGCTTGAGACTAGAGTGTCTAGAGAAGGTGGCAGTATAATATCTGTACCTAAAAGAAATCCATTTGCAGCCTTTGGCAGAGGAGTATCAGGAGCTACTAGAGCAGCTGCTAGAGCCACTGGTACACAAACAAGACGAGTAGTTACTCCTATAACTAGAACCATAGGAGGAAGAATAGTAAAGCCTACTACTCGAGTAATTAAGCCTGCTGCTAGAGCTACAGGTAGGGGAACTGCAAGAGTTACTAGGACAGTTGTTAAGCCTACTGGTAAGGTTGTTAAGCCAGTAGCAAGAGGTACAGGTAGACTTCTTCGAAGCCCAGCTGGGCTAGTAGTTGGAGGAGTTGGCGCAGTAGTAGGAGGAGGCTTAATTCTTCAAACCTTGAAGGGTGCAGGACCTGCTCCTTCTCAACAGGCTCCTGCAGCTCCTGCTCCTGCTGCTTCTCCAGATACAAGAAGGTCACAGAGACAGCAACGGCAGGCTCCTGCACAAGCAGCCCAGCCTGCAAGGGCTACTGTTATTAGCCCAGCTAGGACTACTAAAGTTACTCCTACTATTTCTCCTGATAGAATAGTAATAGATGAAGCAGCAACTCAAGCTCCAAGTAGAGCTCCTATAGTTGCTAGCCCAGGTAAGGCAGCTCAGACTATAGAAGTACCTACTATAAATCCTGATGGCAGTCCTGTTATAGATCCTACTACGGGAGAAGTGGTTACTACAGTAGTAGATATAGTGGATGCCCCTCTTATTAAGGATGAGCCTGATCTTAGTCCTTTTGCTGCTGTTGCACCATTAGTAGCTGGAGCTGCAGGTTTAGCAACTGGTCTACTTTCAAGAGGCAGGGGAGGAACCAGTTCTAGTCAATCATTCTTTGGTGGAAGTAGTTCCTTCATAGGACCTACCATATTTAGGACTGCTGAGGGACAGACTGGAATAAGAATAGTAAAGGATGGTAAAGGAACTATAACCTTAGAAGTAGAAAGAATTCCAGTTAAGAGATTTACCATTCTAGGTAGACCTTTAGTAAGGAGGCCTACCAGGATTCTAGGAACCTCAGTACAAAGTAAAGCAATACAGTCTGCTGGTCAGTTATTAGCCAGTCCCCCATCTGTAGGTAGTACAACTGTAATAGCTGGAAGAGCTTTGCAAGGAAGGCCTAACTAGATTGGGAATTGTAAAAACTTTTGGAGCCTTTATAGGTACAGCTATAACTTTAGTTTTGCTTTGGGAGTTTCTTCCAGTTATTCAGACCTTATTTGACGGAGTTTCCGACAATTCAGTTTTGAGTGATAGGGAGTTAGGAACTATAAGTTTGCTGCCTCTAATAATAGTAATAATAATACTATTAGGCTCGGCTGCTATAATAAGATCCAAGCTAAAAAGATGAAAGTACTTATAAAGAAGTACTATATAGGTCTAAGTAGCTCCTTCTCCATAGTTGGAGCTTTTATGATCTGGTGGGCCTCAAATGGTTGGGACTGCCCCTTAAGTTAAGGAGAAGTAATGACTGGCACTCGTTGGTTAAAACAAGTAGGACTTTCTATTGGACTTGCTATAGTTTTTATAGCAGGGTTTGTTTATCTCACTGCCCCTCCATGCGCTTTTGGTGCTGCTGAGTGTCCAGTAGGTTCTACATCTGTATTCTCAGAGAATGTAGGAATACAAGGAGGAACTACTTTTACAGCCACTATAGATAGCACTCCAACAGGTGACTTTGTATATACTATCCCAGCTACAGTCGCAAATGACACGTTTGCTTTACTTGGAGCAAACAATGTCTTTACTGGAGGCACAACGGGTATAAAAGATCACTTTATTAATACTGGAGATGGTGGAACACTTACAGCTGAGAATACTAATGGTACTCCATTATCATTTAGTTTAGTTGATATAATTGGACCTTCTAGCACAGCAGACTACGACTTACTTACTATATCTAACGACGGAGCAGACAGGTCAGGTAATGTATTAACTGTAACTGGATTAGGCAATGTAGGAATAGGTGTAGATCCCTCTAACCTACTTCACATAATGCAAAGTGATGTAGCAGCTATAGCTCCTAGCGCTAGTACAGCTATGGCTATTGAATCTAATAGTGTACAATCCTACGTTAGTTTCATTTCTCCCACTACTGGAGTTTCTGGACTTCAATGGGGGGATTCTGGAGATGTTGATAGGGCTCACTTTAGGTATAGCCTAAACGGTGACTTATTTGAGTGGATGTTCAACTCTGGTACAGTTCAAGTAGCTCAGCTAGATGGAGCTACTGGCGACTGGAATATGACTGGTGATATTGACTTAAATAATAATACTTTAATAGATGTAGGTGCTGCTGGAAATGACTGGACAGCCAATACATTAAGTCTTGTTAACTCAAATGTAGGCGGGTCAAATATTCTTGAAGTTGAGAACTCTGATAATACCTCTACTACTTCTCTAGCCTACTTTTTAGCTGATATAGGGGGAACTTCAGGAGGTGACCCCATGCTAAGATTACGTATAAATGGAGGACAGGATGTAGTTCTAGGACTGGATAATACAGTATCTGATAACTTTACTATATCAGACAATAGTACTCTAGGTACTAACGATAGACTTCGCCTGGCCACCGCTACTGGAATTCTTAGTGTAGATGGAGCAGGTACAGGAGACGGATTACCTACACTGTTTGATAACTACAATGACGTAGAGGAATTAAGAGGATTTCAGCTAGCTAACGTATCCTTATCTGTAGCTTCTAAGAGTGAGCAGTTAAAGAATCAGCAAAGACTTGTAGATATTGGAGTTGCAGAGTGGGCACTTCAAGATGATGGCACTAATCACTTTATGATAAGAGTACAGTCTATGGATAGATTACTAGCAGGAGGTATCTATCAATCTGCAGAGCTTATAGAGCGTAATGCTGAACTGCTAGAAATACTAGTAGTAAAGATTGAAGAGTTAGAAAATGAGATCTGTGAACTTAAAGAAGATTGCTAGTAAAAGATATCCAATTGCTTGGGTAGTAGTATTAGTTTTAGGCCTATTACTTACAAATGTCTTTGATTCCATAAGTAGTAAAGGCTGTAAGGCTTATGCTAATCATGTAGTAACTGACTTCTGCAGACAGACTGACGTATTTGTTACTAAGGTAAGCCCTGGTAATCTTACAGACTATCCAGTGGCAGTTACTATAGATCTTAGAGCCTATGTAGACGGTAATACTCTTTCAGAATTTGGTTGGGATATTCTTCCTGTTCAAGGGGCAGAAGTTCCAGCTATGGTACAAGATATAGACCCTGGAGATGTTACTAGTACTCTCTGGCTACAAGGAGACTTATTAGGTAGTGAAGCTACTGTTACCTTCAACGTCTATACAGGTAATGCAAACTTCAAGAGAGATCAAGGAATTCCTTTACATCAAGCTTCTGGAGCTGACTCGTTATCGGTTCCTGATAATGCAGTCTTTGATATAACAGACAATATAGAAGTTATAGTACATGCAGATACAGATACTCCTGACCAAGCTGGCATTCTAGTAGATAAACTAAATGGAAATGATGGTTACCAGCTAGAGGTAACTACTACAGGGGCTGGAAGCATATTAGCCACAGTAGGAAGTGGGGCTGCTACTGACACTCTGGAAGTAGCTTGGACTGGTGATGAAACTATAAGAATGACCTTCGACGCAGGAGCGGCTAATGACTTAGATATATCATTTCTAAATACTTCAGGAGTATTTATATCCCAAGGAGATACAGATACTACATTTGCTAGCCTAGGAACACATGGTGATGATCTTCTAATAGGAACTGGCTTTGATGGAGTTATACAGGAAGTAGAAATAAGAGATGATGTAGGCTTAGGTTCATATGCAAAAGTAGCCCAGTGGTCCTTTAATGCTAGGGACATAACAGAAACTCAGACTGGCACTGCTGGAAATAGCTGGACTTATATAGGTACTGTAGAAGAACTTATATCAACTCATGATGCTACCTATACTTTAATAAATGACCAGTCAGGACTTAGTATAGGTATAGGAGATGCTCCCCTAGTAAGTACGGCAAGTACTAGTATACAAGGAGTTGCTTATGCACTCTCAGCTCTAGACTCAATAACAGGACTAGCAGGATCTACTAATGCTGTTGAAGCTTGGCAGAGACAAACTAATATATGGTATATAGGCGTAGTATATGATACAGCTCCTTTCTTTTCAATTCTAGAGTGGAATGGTAAGTCTCTATCCGTAAAGTCTACAGCTACAGTAGGTTTAATAACAGGACAAGGAAATGCAGTAGCTTCTTGGCCATCTAGAACTGTAGTAAGTGACAGAATTATAGCAATAGGACATAATACAGCTCCTTTTCTTACATTGTTAAGATGGGATGACAGCGCTCAGTCTATAGTAGCAGAAGAAACTCCAGCTTTAGTCCCTCAAGGTAATACTTTAGATCTTGTCTCCTGGACTAATCCTAGAGTAAGTGTTGTAACAATAGCAGTAGCAAACGTAGTGGATGTAGAATTCTACTCCTTTTCAGAAAGGGAAAGCAATCTTAGTTTTTCAGGTAATCCCACTGTAGTAATTCCAAATCTAACTGCTATCACTTCTATATCTATACCTCAGGGATTTAGAAAAAGAACAGTAAATACAGCTTTAGATATAGAAGATACTAGTGTATTTATAGTTCAAGATCAAGGTGGACCAACAGACAATCTACACTGGTTATGGGTTGATAGTTCAGATTCTTCTGAAGATGTAGCAGATGATAACTTTGTACTTACTGATAACACCACTGATATAATAACATGGAATGATAGAACAGGTGACTCATCTGAGCAGCTGGTACTTATATCTTATTCTGCTGGTAGTGAACTAAGAGTTGTAAGAACCAATTACGCCAGAAATAATATCTTAGCTCAAGCAAGTATAAATTCTGCAGGGTCTAGTACAGCTATAGATAGCTGGAGTACAAATGTTGTAGCTAGCAGACTGATAGCCTCTACTTATATTACTACAGACAGAATAGATTTACTAACATGGAATGAGCAAGCACTTGGAATAGTAGCTACTCTAGGTTTATCTACCTCTCCAACCCATCTTACTTCCTGGGTAGAGCCTACAAGTAGTATAGTAGCTGCTGTAGAAAGTCAAATATTAGCCATAAGCTGTGGCTCATGCAATGGAGTATCTATAGTAAGAGCTTCTGTATCACTGGAAGAAATAATAATAAGGGAAGAGGGTGTAGACTTTATAGAGACCTTTGCAAGACAAGTAGGTCTAGATTCTGTAGCTGCTGCAGGAATAGTAATACTACTTTCTTTTGTAGGAATATATATAATAGAAGGTAACTTAATAGGCTCAGGCCTAGTTACATCTGGACTTTTAATATACTTTTTGATAACAGGGCTCATAGGGTTCTGGGTGACTATACCTATAGTGTTTCTAGGCCTGTATGCACTGTATACCAGATATAGAGGAGCCTGGGAGTAGTAACATGAGAGCAGTAATAATATTCACACTACTTTTCTATTCCTTAGTTGGCTTTATAATAACTAAGCTTCCTACCCCTGATCAAGCAGAAGGCTTTAATATAATAACTGAGGCTGACGTAGAGACAGTAAAAGTACAAGCATCTGAGGCTCCTAGCCCAGCTACGGCAATAGTAGTGGCTGGATTAAATCTCTTTGCAGTTATAAAGACTATATACTTACTATTAAGCTTTCAGTTAAGTGGAGTTCCATTTCTTATAAACTTATTATTCTTAATTCCAGCTAATATAACTGTCTATATGGTGGCTGTCCAGTTAGTTAGAGGTTCTTAGTTAATGAAGAAGCTAGTAGTAATCTTAGTTCTTTTATTGAGTTTATTTTTTCCAGGCTCAACAACTGAAGCTTCTCATTTAGGAATTGAGTTTCTCTTTGATAATGGTGACCATTTCATAGCAGGAGAACCTGTAAGAGTTAGATTAAGGACTAACTTTACTGTAGGGGCTCTTTTTACTGTTCAGCTAGTAAGACTTGATACTTCGGAAGTAAAAGATATACAGACCTTTGTAGTTCCTACAGCTGTAGATGGTTTTAGTACTATAGATTATGAGTATAAGTCTGGGGATAAAGATTTCTTTCCTTTTTCCTTAGTAGCAGTAGACTTAGACTCTATATCTAGTATAGCCTTCATAGCTGAACTACCTAGTAGTATAGCTGGCTCTCAAGGCGCCTTTGATAATCTAGCACTTAATACAGTGTATATAGTTGATGGTAGCCCAGACTATGAACTTAGACTAAATGACTACACTTTTAAGCAAGGGGAATATATAGTAGTATGGCATAGACTACAAACTGTAGCAGAAGTTGTAGCTCCTGATATAATAGAGCATGTATCAAATCAAGATTTTAGTTTAGAGCTTCAGCTTTATGATGTAGCCTTTAACTCAAATGGAGTAGTTCTACCTATAAATAAACCTCCAGAAGCTACTGATAATCCTCGTTACACTCTACTTGTACCAGTCTTCGAAGGAGAAACTAGTACTCCCTTTACTAGAAATACTCATGCTATACCTAACAGTGGATTATTTGTAATAGGGCTAGATAGAGGAGATCAGGATATAGATAGATTTACTGGAGGATCTGGCACTATGGCTGCTAGAACTCCAGACACTAGCTCTAATCTAGCAGGAACATGGACAAACGAAGTAGGAACTTGGTCAGTAGATGGTAGTGGGGAAGCTTCTCCTACAGTATCAGCAGCTTCTGGCCCTTATACTTTTAGTGCTATAACTACCTTACAAGACGGGGCTACTTCATTTAGTAATAAGACTATGTCTGCTGCTATAAATATAGACACAGTAGCTGGGGCTGGTAGTGTAGGCATAGTTACAAATTGGACAGATTCTAATAACCACTGGCGCTTTATAATTACCTGGGATGCTACACCAGCTGATGCTACATTCTCTATAGGAAACTATAACGCTGGAGTACTCTCCGAAGTTGCCACTGGAAGTATTACCTTAGCAGTAGATGATGTAGTTAATCTTTTTATTAATATGGATAAAGGAGGAACAGAAGGTAACTGGACTATAAAGGCTTTAAAAGGAGACCAAAGTCCTACACTTGAAGATAATGTTACCAGTGTTGAGGAACTGTTTGAGTTTTCCTTCTCAGACAATAGTTTACTAGATGCTGATGGACCAGATACTTGGGGTCTAATAGCTTCTAGTACAGTAGATGCTGCTAATGTTCTTAACAGATCTGTAGAATATTTAACCTGGACTGCTTTCTTACCTACAGTACTAGCAATAAATGAGCCAGATCACTCTCAGAACTTTATAGATCAATATGGACTTGAGAATCCTATAGTTAGTATATCAACTTCTGGTAAGGCCTTCGAAGTTGTAGAGGAATTTAATGTAGTGTCTCTTAACTCTGAGCAGCTAGTAAAACTAGAGCACTCTGATGCTAAAGTATTTACTAGCTTTAATAGCAAAGTGCTACAAGATACAGGGACTGCCACTAGACAAGAATTAGCCTATTCTTATAGAGACTCCAGAACTTTAAACCTAGGAACAGTAATATGTTGTTCAGATGATACACATAATATATCTCTAGAGTTAGCATCTACTAGAGTAAATTCTAGAACTGGTAGCACTTACGTCTGGATACTAGCAACTCAATACACTGTAGGCCAGGTAAGAAGTGTGGTGGGTGGCTTAAATAGACTATCTGGAAGCTTTGGAATGGGAGATACTAAAGGACATATTGCTTTTGCTTTTATACTATCCTTACTAGTTACCATACTTATGTTACACTTTTCCTTAACAGGATCTATTATAGCTGGGGCTACACTATGGATAGGTCTTGTAGTCATAGGCTATATACCACCTTGGACACTAATGTTCTTAGTCTTAATAGGAGGGTTACTTAATGTAACAGGCTTGTTAGGTAGGGAGGTGTAAGTACTCCAGACTTGACACTTGGCGCAATCTGTTGTATAATTTATATATAATGATTTTAACTAACAACCCAGCTGCAATTCAACTACTACTTATAATAAGTGTATTCTTTACTGCAGGGTTGCTCTTGGCCTTGTACTTCAGCTTTAGAAAATGGATAGCTGCCAGAATGCAAGTGTGGGTTATACATCCAGACCGAAGATTAAGTAAACATATGGTTAGACCAGAGTCTGACGGTAATTTAAGGATACCTAAGCTAGGGTCTAGATTTCTTTTCACTCCAGCCGATGTATTCTATTCCAGTCTTCCTTTAGTAGGAGAACCAATTCCAGCAATAATGTGTCATATAGATAAACCTGAGGCCCTTGATATAATAGCCCTTGTTCCTAAAGAGGGTATAACCTCCTCGGAGCTATCAAGTGCTTTTGATAATAGAATGTTAGAGCAGTGGGTAAGAGCTACCAAGGAGCCTGGTCTAGCTAGACTAAGAACTACCATAGTAATAGGTCTAGCAGCTGTTCTGTTAGCTGTGTTAGGTTCTACATATTTCATTGCTACTACAGTATTAGGACCTCTAAGCCTTTTAGAGAGATAGATAATGGAATTTTTTAGTAAGCAAAAGACTAAGATGTCTCCAAATGGAGCCTCTTCTAGTAATGAAAGTAACGGAAGCGTGGGGGATGGCAATGAGTTTAGAAATGCTTTCTGGCAAAGTCTAGCAGGACAGGCTCCTAATACAGAAGGTGGGGCTGGGCTTGCCTCTCTATTAGGCATAGGCGGTTTTGGGGGAGACGAAAACCAAAACGCTATGGAGCTATTTGATATTCCTACGGACTTTGGTGACCTTCATGAGCTTAGAAGATTAATAGCAAAGTCTGATATTCCAGCTGAATTAGTCCAACCCTTAATGACTTTACTAGGATTAGCTGAGAGATTTGCATCTAAGCTAGTACCAAGTCTAGTAGGTTGGTACTTAGTAGGCAGAATAGGAAAGAATAGACTTGGACGAGAAGAATTTATAAAGGCTTCCCAAAGACAAGCAATGGTCCAGAACGACGACGATAGCTAATGGCTATAACAGTAATAACAGGTCCTATGGGAAGTGGAAAGACTACCCTTATGACTGCAGTAGGAGTACTTACCCATGAGCTAGATGGAGTTAGGATATTTTGTAACTATCGTCTGGCTAATATAGAGCATACTTTCTTTAGACCTACTGAGTTTGCTGACTTAATGGAGGCAGAAGAATTAAATAATTGCATAGTTCTATTAGACGAGGCATATTTGCTTATG
>SDBT01017214.1_pt1 | contig 11424 bp, 12 predicted proteins | sample 2277101 | NCBI WGS metagenome assembly SDBT01 (sample SAMN10404973, study PRJNA504765) | marine sediment metagenome | isolation source: marine sediment core GS10_PC15, 103 cmbsf | place: Arctic Ocean: Southern Knipovich Ridge | collected 2010 | reverse complement strand
GCCCATACCGGGACTCGAGGAATCAGCCTATTTGACCAGCACCACGGCTATGGATCTGAAGAAACTTCCTAAATCTATGATCTTGCTAGGCGCTAACGCAGTAGGGCTGGAGCTGGCTCAAGTATTCGCTCGAGCAGGTGTGGAAATCACCGTGCTGGAAATGATGTCCCAAATAGCCCCCGGAACGGATGTGGAGATTAGTTCCGCTTTGCAGGGGTACTTGGAGCAGGAAGGACTTCATGTCATAACCGAATTTGAGACAACAGAAGTCAGCCGGCAGAAAGGGCGGTACATCCTCCACGGCAGACGAGGGGAGAGAGATACAGTTTTTCAGGCAGAACAGCTCTTGGTGGCCACGGGACGGCGGCCGGTAACGTCCGGATTCGGCCTGTAACAGGCCGGGGTTGAGCTCGGCGGCCATGGGGAAATTCTGGTAAACGAAGTAATGCAAACCAGCAATCCTAACATTTATGCTGCCGGAGACGTGACCGGTCGGGATCAGTTCGTGTATGTAGCCGCCTATGGGGCGGGATTAGCGGTAGAGAACGCTCTTAATGGAACAGAACGGGTTTATGAAACTGAGTACATCCCCCGGGTTATTTTCTCCGATCCCCAGGTTGCTGCTGCCGGCTTGACTGAAGAACAGGCCAGAGAGCAGGGTTACGATACAGCGGTTAGTGTCCTTCCCATGGAACATGTGCCGCGTGCTTTGGCAGCCCGCGATACCCGCGGGCTAGTAAAACTGGTCGCCGACCGCAAGACAGATCTGCTTCTAGGTGCCCATATCTTAGCTCCCGGAGCCGGTGAGATGATCCAGGTTGCCGTGTTGGCCCTCCGTTTTGGGTTGAAAGTCAGTGATCTGCGAGAAACGATCTTCCCGTACTTGACCAATGTTGAAGCTATTAAGCTGGCTGTGCTGTCCTTTGACAAGGAGATCTCAAAGTTGAGCTGCTGTGCAGGGTGAGCGGCAATGAGCAAACAGGATCGGCTGGGGTGGAGGTAAATACTATGAATACTTACTCAATTGGAACACTGGCGAGGGAATGCCAGGTGAATATTGAAACCATTCGTTTTTACGAGAGGAAAGGTCTACTGCCCAGGCCTCCTCGAAATGAATCGGGCTACCGTCAGTTTCCCGCTGAAACGTTGCAACAAGTAAGATTTATCAAAAATGCTAAAGAATTGGGATTTACTTTAAAAGAAATAGCTCAGCTTCTTTCTCTACGTATCTCTCCTGGCACTTCCTGTGCAGAGGTTCTGGCAACCGCGGAAGTAAAACTTCGGGAGATTGATAAAAAAATTGATGTGCTAAAAGGAATACAAAAAGCGTTGAGGAATCTGACAGCAGCCTGCAGAATGGAAGGCGCTGGGGGTGAATGTCATTTTCTTGAATTGTGGTCGCACTTTTAGGGGCAATCATCATGACTGTCGTAACAACTTCGGCTTTCGCACAGGCCTGTTGCGCTGTCCCGCTGCCTGGAACAAATTCGACAATTATATTCGACTCTTCGGGGAATATCGTGTATACCGACTGTCGCCCAACTTCATTCAAAACACTTGATAAACAGATAAAGAAACTATTGGGGGATGTATGAATCTCGTACTATTGTTGTCTGTGTTCGGTGCGGGGATGCTGGCTTCCGTAAATCCATGTGGGTTCGCCATGCTCCCAGCCTATATTTCCTATTTTCTCAACCTTGACGGTGAATCAAGGCGCTCTCCCGCTAAACCGGCTAAAAGTCAAGCAAGCGAAAACCCTCAAGCGGTGGCGATACAGAGTGCACCTTCGTTGTTTGGCGCACTGTTGATCGGGGGAACGACAGCAGCTGGATTCCTGGCACTTTTTGTTACTTTCGGTACCATTATTTCCCTGGGAGCGAACAGGCTGGTTTCGTCCATACCGTGGGCTGGCCTTGTGATAGGAATTCTGCTTTTCTTTCTAGGCCTATGGGTGTTGCCAACATTGCCCAGGCAATTGGCCAGTTCCTGGCTTATTCGTTGGGAATGGGAATAGTTCTCATTGCACTGACGATTAGCCTGACTTTTTTTAAAGGTGTCTTAGTCAAACACTTACGGAAGGTTGTACCCTATGTGGAACGGATCAGCGCTGTTCTGCTGTTGGGAGCAGGGGCTTACATCATTTACTACTGGCTGTTTACGGGGCGACTCCTTCAAAGATTTTTTGCAGCTTAGTACGAGATTCACGACAAATGACGGCTGAATATGACGATATCGAAGCGTCAGTCTGCTTGTGAATAACGGTTGGTGACATTCGATTTCCGTCGACCTCTACCGCACAACACCTCTCTTGTGCAGCCCTGCTGCAGCTCACCTCTTGAGCAGATACCTCCGCATCTCCTTATACCACTCCTTTTCGACCGCCCCATTTGCGTACCGGCGATCGAGAATCTCAAGCGGCGATTTTCTATCGTTCCAAAGGATGACCCTTTCCCCCAACTTGCCGGAGGCTCGGCTCCACCATAGAGAAAAGACAACCAGGTCGGCCGGGAAGTTGGAATTAATATTATTATTTTAGTAAGATATATTCTCGATCCGTTGTCTGCAGTATAGAGAGGATTTAAAGCCTCTCAAACTACAAGTAAAGCGGGTCAAGGCTGAACCCGAGACCCGAAGGGAGTAACGACATGATGCAACACAAAGTTTTCTCTGTTTTCACGGTGCTTTTGGTTCTTGCAGCGGTGACAGCCTTCGCGGGGAACCCGGAGTACACTATCGAGGCCGGTCCCCGCTCGTTCCTGATCGGAGGGTTGGGAAACACGGGGGACAGTTTCCGCTACAACGGTGCTGGAGTCGATGTGGGCAGCGGTACGGCTCTCGTGCGGGTGAACGAACGGGCCAACACCGGGACTGTCACCGGAACTTCCGTAACCAAGTGGGGGACCCTTACCGTGGTGATGGAGCAGTTCGAAGCCACCGCACCCTATATGGATGGCGGGATTGCGCGCAATCTTTACCTGCACGGAAACACGGGCAACGGGCCTCCCGTTCTGCCGAAATCGTTTACCTACCTGGCCGGATGGGGAAGGGCCGATGTGTACCTTGACGGCAAGCTGCTCTACAAAGACTATGATGCGCACTTCATGATCACCGAGGGAGTACGGGACAAGGACACGTTCCGCGTGGACTACAAGGGACCCAAAATGGTCAATTCCTATCCGGGAAGTGTGGCCAATCCGGGAAGACAGGTCCTGCATATCGTGGCGCACTCGGAGGACACCAAGGCGGGGAATCTTCCCCCCTATCGAATCTTCCTGCACGCTATGTGGGATGATATCACCTGGAATTAGGTGATATCGGACGAGCAATAATCGAAAAGGGCAGGAGCCGCCGGCTTCTGCTCTTTTTTTGTGCGCCGGAAGGGAGGCGGAAGCTCGCGCCTGGTCTCCTCGGCCATGGCAGAGGTTTCCCGGAATGCAGAGATAGTGTCCGCCTTTATTCCATGCGGGAGTGGCTCTCACGGATTTGGCTGGCGTAGATCTCGTGGGAGAACTCTTGGGCTGGGTCAAGGAACGATTGCTGATGCCGGCCGAGGAAAGACGACAAAGCGCTGATTCTGCGCGCCCGTTACTGAGCTCATCCAGGATTGAAATACCAACCAGGATGTCATCAATCCACTCCTCCATAATCTCACCTTGAACAATTAAAACTCAAAAGGTAAGGTATGCAATAATCCGGATTATTGCCTGATCGATCGCTTTGGATCGAGTTGGCACTTCAGCCCTCTCGTAAGCTACGCTTACACTTGAAAATTCCTTTTAAGTTGTGGGCGAAGCCAACGATACGTTCTCCAGTGCAAGGATGAGGAGTTTTGGTGATGACAGACAACCCCCTGGCCCCCGAACAGGTTCGGGAGTGGATCCGTTCCTTTTTGCAAGATAAGGACGAAAACCAACTGTTTGAGGGAGAATCTGAACGCGCCTTTGGAGCACCGTTGATTGGTTTTGCCCATGGTGCGGATCCTCTGTACGACCGGTACAAGCAGGTTATCGGACCGTTTCATTGGACCCCCGTGGAAGCATTTCAGCAGGCGTTTCCGGGCAGCGGCATCGAGTCTGAGGAACTGAGCGTGATCAGCTGGATTCTTCCCCAGACTGAAAGCACCAAGGCGGACAACCGTGTCCAAGAACGGATGCCGGCGGAACGCTGGGCCCGGGCGCGAATATTCGGTGAAAAAGTGAATGAACGGCTCCGTCAACACCTGGTCGACAGACTGTCCGCCGCCGGATTTCGGGCGGTTGCGCCGGTACTCCTGGCGGAGTTCGATTCAGATCATATGGGCGCCAATGGACGTGCCTCCACCTGGTCCGAACGGCATATGGCCCACGCTGCAGGTCTGGGTACGTTCGGGCTGTGCGACGGATTGATTACCCCCGTCGGCAAGGCGATGCGTACCGGTTCCGTTATTGTGGAAGCGAAGATCCCGCCTACAGAGCGGACGTACGGCGATCACCGGGCTTACTGTACCTTTTTTGCCCGCGGAGGCTGTATGGTTTGTGCTGAACGATGCCCCGTAGACGCTATTAGCGAAGAGGGACACGACAAGGAAATTTGCCGCCGGTATGTTGACGCCACGAACGATTATGTTCGGGAGCACTACGGTTTTGACGGTTTCGGCTGCGGGCTCTGCCAGACCGATGTGCCCTGTGAATCGGGTGTCCCGGATCTTTGATCTCTGAACGTTAACGCCCCCCTTGTGTAGGCCGGAGTGTCTGCCGGGGTGCCGGGGGTCCTGGTCCGGGCACGTCTGCTGTGGCGCGAAGGTCCCTTCCCTTTCAGCTTGCCGATTCGTTTGATCAGGGAATACAGGCCCACGAACGGGGCGGCTGCCAAAAGTGGAAGAGCCGTCAGTGCTGCTGCTGCCGCAGCGACACCGATATTGCCTGCAGCGATCAGACTGATCTTGAAGCCGGGCAACGGATTGTCGTTAATCAGATATGTCCACGTGGCGGCGGGTCCCATCAGCGCTCCTTTTTCCAGATCGATTCGGCCAGTGCCGATCTTTATCCGGTTAAAGCGCTCTGCAGAACGCTGCTCTGTCTCCAGCATCTGCTGGACAAAGGCATCGCTGACCTCTCGTATGAAATGCCGTACAGGATCTTCACCGCCCAGGCGCTGGAGATGGCTTCCCTCCCTCAGTTCGTCTACATAGAGCAGGTGATCAACCCAGAATCGATCCAGATAGAAGAGGAAGACACGGATCAGAAGGTCATTCGAACCCTTTTTACCGAACAGTTGCGGCCAGATCTCGAAATCGGTGGCTGCATAGCCGCGAGAGTTCCTCAGGGACGATCCTGTCCTACAAGGCCTTGCCGCGCAGGGACTCGACCTGCCAGCGCTGCTTCTCGATGAGTCCGGAGTAGTGACGCAGGGTGCGCCGGATTTCGTGGTTCTGACCCTCGATGATGCTCTGCGCCTGGCAATCTCCCTGGCTACCCTGCGATCGGAAATGGACTGGAGCTCATCAGAATGCAGGTACTCCGACGGAATGAACTTTTTGATCCCGTAACGCTCTATCAGCGGATCCTCCAGGCTGACGAAGATGCGGGATAGTCCGGGATCTCCCCGGCGTCCCGCTCGCCTCCGCAGGTCACCCCCCCCACGTCTTCAGTTTCGAATCGGCACAGCCGGAGAGGTCGTTCCTGCGGATCTCCGCCAAGCGTGGGAGATACGGATTCAAATTGGTCTCGATCGGCAGGGCCGGCCCCCGGGCTGCCAACCGGCCACGATCCTGACTTAGTTCTCGAATTCTCTGTGCATTTTTCGGTGGATATACCCGCGGACTAAGATATATTATGGATACATGAACACAGAACAAAAACCCCTTCGGGATCGCGCAGAGATGCTTCGCGCCTTAATGGATCGGGACGCGTCTTACGACGGACTCTTTTACACCGGTGTTACCACTACCATGATCTTCTGCCGGCCCTCCTGCCCGGCGCGAAAGCCAAAACCCGAGCACATCGAGTTCTATGCCACTGCCCGGGAAGCTCTGTTCGCCGGATTTCGTCCTTGTCAGCGCTGCCGCCCGCTGAAGAACGAACAACATACCCCTGCCTGGGTATCCAGGCTGATCGAACAGGTGGAAGCAGACCCGTCCCGCCGGATCCGTGACACCGAGCTGCGGGCACAGGGACTGGACCCCGTTGCAGCTCGCCGGTATTTCCTGAAGGCTTACGGCATGACCTTCCAGGCTTACAGCCGGGCCCGGCGTCTGGGTAGAGCCTTCTCCGATATCCGTAAAGGCGGCAGCATTGATGACGCCGTATTCGATCATGGATGGGTTTCGCACTCAGGCTTCCGTGAAGCCTTTGCCAAGGCCGCAGAGGCGCCGCCGGGTGCGGTTCGAGAGAGCGACTACGTTCGTCTGGCCTGGATTGACACTCCCCTCGGACCCATGGTGGCAGGGGCTACGGAAGGCGCGATCTGCCTGCTCGAGTTCACCGACCGCCGAATGATGGAAGCACAGCTCGACGCCGTGAAGTTCCGTTTCCGCCTGCCCCTCTTTCCCGGAGACAGCCCGCTCTTTGACCGGCTCAGAGTCGACTTGAAGGAGTATTTTGCGGGAAAACGGAGGTCCTTCGACCTGCCTCTTATGTATCCGGGAACGGATTTCCAACGCCGCGTATGGGAAGGCTTGCTCCGCATTCCATACGGAGAAACCCGCTGCTACGCTGACCTCGCCATAGAGCTGGGTACCCCGGGAGCGGCCCGTGCCGTCGGCCGTGCCAACGGCCTCAACCGGATTGCCATACTCATTCCTTGCCACCGCGTCATCAACGCCAACGGAGGGCTCGGCGGTTACGGCGGCGGGCTCTGGAGAAAGCTCAGGTTGCTCGAGAATGAGGGTTCTGCATCTGGTACTTCTCCCAGTAATCCTTGAAATACGCTTTTCCGCCGGCGAATGATAGGAACTCCTAAAAGAATTATTTGACTTCTAATGTATTGCATTGTATTCTACCAAAAGCAAGTAGACACTTGGCAGAAAGAGGAACTCTATATGTCAAAGACCGTGACCTTACGCCTGAAGGACGCAGTATACCAACGCTTACGTGAACTGGCCGAACGAGACAATCGTCCACTATCAAACTTCATCGAGACGGCAGCTCTTCGATATATCGAACAGGAGGAGTACGTCGACGAATTCGAGATGCACGAAATACGGGAAAATCAATCCTTAAGCGATAGCATTAAAAGGGGTTTGGCTGACGCAAAGGAAAAACGTGGACGATTCGTCTGAATACCGAGTTTTTGAAAGCGACGAATTCATACGAAAACTCGAGAAACTTTCCGGGACGGACATCAGAGCAATTCGCACCAAGCTCGAGAACTATGTCGACCCGCAACTTCGGGAACAACCTTTTTTTGGGGAAAATATCAGGAAACTGCGTGGTTTCGGTGCAGATGTTTGGCGGTATAGAATCGGGAGGTTTCGGGTATTCTACACCGTAGACGAGGACGAACGAGTCGTGTCTAACATCACTGTTAAGGCTCGAAAAGACGCGTATCGGTAGCTCGATCCCATATACTATAACAACCGAAAATATAGTACATCGCAATCTTCCTTTCAGTTGCGATCGAAGATTGCGATATGAGAATTAGAGGTGCAAATGCCGCCGGATACCCCGGCGAACATCGGCAAAGCCCTGTCCATCCGGCAAAAACAGCACGATAGTTCTTGGCTGCTGTACCGGGACTGTTTTAATTCCAACGTTCCGCCGCAATAAGTCGACTTATTAGGCGATTACAGGTCCGCCTTCATTCCAAGACGTGGGCCGGCATGTTGCCGGCGTTGTTCATGATCGGCCTGAAGGCCATCCCGGCCAGTATCTTCTGGTCGACATCGATCCCCGGGGCTGCTTCGATCAACTCAAGGCCGATATCGGTCAGACGAAAGACCGCCCGTTCGGTGACATAGAGCACTTCCTGTCCCTGTTCCAGAGCCCTTTGGGCGCTGAAGGAGATCTGTTCCACCTGAGGGACAAATTTCCGGATGCGCCCTTCCCGTATGATCCTCAAGGTGCCCTGTTCGACGCTCACCTCCAGACCGCCGGCGGTAAAGGTTCCGCAAAAAACAAGCCGTTTAGCGGTCTGGGTGATGTTGACGAAACCGCCCACCCCGGAGAGCTTGGCGCCGTAGCGAGAGACGTTGACATTACCCTGCGCATCGACCTGAGCCAGACCCAGGGCGGCGAAATCCAGCCCCTGACCGTCGTAGAAATCGAACATGGCCGGCTGATCGATCACTGCCTGCGGATACAGAGAAGCACCGAAACTTAAACCCCCGGCGGGAATTCCGCCGATGGGACCACTCTCCACGGTAAGGACAAACTGATCCAGAAGCCCTCTCTCCGCGGCGACCCGGGCTACTCCTTCAGGCATACCGATCCCCAGGTTTACGACAGCGCCGTGTGGGATTTCATCACAAACCCGGGCGGCGATGATTCGCCGCGCGCCGGGAGCCAGGGGTGTCAAACCGGCGCCGAAACGCTCATTTTCCGGCAGAGACGCACAGTATCCGGGGTTGAAGCTTTCGGCGAAGGTTTGCTCATGCTCCTCGGGTGCTGCCACAACGATACGGTCCACCAGGATGCCCGGTACTTTGACCAGTTGGGGATGGGCGGGATGATCGAGCAAGCGCGCCACCTGAGCGATCACGATACCTCCGGAATTGCGCACCGCCTGAGCGATGGGCAGCATTTCGCCGAAAATCGCTTCTTCATCCATGACCAGATTACCAAAAGGATCTGCGGCGGTGGCTCTCAAGAATCCTACATGAATGGGGAAGGCCTTATACCACAGCCAGGTCTTTTCGCCGAGCTGGACCCGTTCCACCAATCCCGGAGGTGTCCGCTCGTTCAGCCGGCCGCCGCTTAAAAGCGGATCGATAAAAGTATTCAAGCCGATATGAGTGATGCAGCCGGGCCGGCCGGCGGCAATGTCCCGAAAAAGCTGGCAGATAACTCCCTGGGGGAGATTGTAGGCTTCAATTTTGCCGGAGGTGGCCAGGGCGCCCAATTTGGGCGCCAGCCCCCAATGGCCGCCGATGACCCGTTTCAAAAGCCCCTCGTAAGCCAGGTGATTCGCCCCCCGGTTTTTTCCATCTCCCTGACCGGCTCCGTAGACCAGGGTCAGGTCTCTTGGTTGTCCCGAGCTTAAGAATCGCCGTTCCACCGCGGCGGAGAGGGCCTCCGGTACACCCGCACCGACAAAGCCGCCGGTCGCCAGGGTTCGGCCATTTTCGATGAGCCCCGCCGCTTCATCCGCAGTACACAGCCTGTCGTGCAGGTCCTTCATCCAATCCACCCTCCGTTGACCTGGACCAGTTGTCCGGTCATATAGGAGGATAGATCGCTGCACAGGAACAGTATTACCCGGGCGATCTCCTCCGGTTCGCCGAAACGCCCAAGGGGGATGGATTTGAGCATTTCCGCCCGAACCGTTTCAGGAATGGTCAATCCCATTTCGGTCAGGATCACTCCCGGAGCGACTGCGTTGACCGTAATTCCCCGACCGGCCAATTCTTTGCTGAGGGCTTTGGTCAATCCTACGACACCGGCCTTGGCCGCGGCGTAGTTTGTCTGGCCAAAGAAACCCAGTACAGACGAAATGGAAGAGAGATTGACGATGCGGCCCCCATCGGCCAGCTTTTGAGCCGCTTCGCGGCAGACGTTGAAGGTACCGCTCAGATTGGTATCAAGAACAGCCTGCCAATCCGTATCGCTCATCTTCTTCGCCGTCCGATCGCGAATAATGCCGGCATTGTTGATGACGATATGCACCTCCTGGAAATGTTCTACAGTTTTTTCGAAAAGAGCTGCCACGGATTGAGGATCGCGTACATCCGCCTCTATGGCCACGGCGCTGGGTCCGATTCCTTCGGCTACAGCCCGGGCCCGTCTCTGGTTGATTCCCTCGGGATCCTGAAAGTAGTTGATCACCACATTGGCGCCGGCTCGAGCCAGCAATCCGGCGGTGCTGGCCCCCAAACCCTGGCTGGATCCGGTGACAATGGCTGTTTTACCGGAAAGATCGATCTGCAGCATGCGGCACTCCTTTTCTATGGGGCGGGTTGGTACCGGCCCGGGTTTGTATCAATCGACGACCAGAGCTGGAGTCTGCTCCTCCTCCAAAGACACTATAGAGCCCGTAAGCTGTTGAGGCAACCGTCTTTCCCCCACTGCCCGGCGATGGGCATACAAAGAAAATTTCTCAAGCTTCCTTGATTTTTTGCCTTTCTTGAATTATAGCTATTCTTATCGATATACCTCTATTCAAAACAAAAATTACCGTTCCGCTGGTTCACCCCAATTCCACCCACAGATGCTTGTGGAAAAACTTATTCATGCCCTACAGGAGCTTCCCAAAGAGAAGTTGATTTTTGTATTTGACGATTTCCACCATATCCGTCAAAAAGAGATATTGGAAAGTATCGATTTCCTGATACGCTACCTGCCTGTCAACGTATTTCTCGTTGTTTCCACTCGCGAGGACCCAAACATCCCATTGCCGGTTCTCCGGGCCAAGGATGAGCTGGTTGAGTTGCACCAGAACGACTTCCGTCTGAACGAGCGGGAATCACTGCAATTACTTCAAGAAACGGAAGGAATTGCCGTAGGACCCGAAGATTTGATGAGGTTAATGGAGAATACGGAAGGCTGGATAACGGGTCTCCATCGTATGAATTCTTTCTGCGAGCCTACCAGATAGCCCAGAGAAATCCCCATCCCATGGTAGCTCCTACGTTGGCCTGCAATATAGCAGAAGTATTGTATTGGCAGGGGAAACTCAAGCCCTGTCACCAAATGTGTGAACAAGCTGTGGCGGACAGCAAAATAAATGGCTGTTCTGTTCACCTACGTCACCCTGATTTGAATACTTACCTCTCTTGTCGAGCACTTCGGGTTGCCAATGATTTCTGAGGAAGCTTATGATCGCAGCGCATACTGGACCATGTCCTTCTACGCGTATCTGATGATTCTGTACTTCGGATTTCTGGGGATGGTAGTATCGGTGCTCATCAAACGGGGCCGAACCATTCTGGGTCCCGCCATCGGCATTGTGCTGATCAGCTATTTCTTTCAGATAATGGGCAGCTTGACGGCCAGCGGAAAGATACTGACGGCCTCTCTCAGTTTTGATGCGGTAGTGGATTGGATTGCCTTCGACGTGCAGCAGATCGAAAGGGATCTGAAGCTGTTCGCTGAAAAGACGAATCAATACGTGTTTATCAGCTCCGCCTCGGCCTATCAGAAACCGCCGGTGCACTATCGCATCAGTGAATCTACCCCTCTGCACAATCCCTATTGGGAGTATTCCCGGAAAAAGATCGCCTGTGAAGAACGTTTGCTTCGGGCCTATCGGGAAGATGGTTTTCCCATAACTATCGTTCGACCCTCCTATACC
>SDBT01017213.1_pt1 | contig 11425 bp, 10 predicted proteins | sample 2277101 | NCBI WGS metagenome assembly SDBT01 (sample SAMN10404973, study PRJNA504765) | marine sediment metagenome | isolation source: marine sediment core GS10_PC15, 103 cmbsf | place: Arctic Ocean: Southern Knipovich Ridge | collected 2010 | reverse complement strand
TTATTATCCTTGGTATATGAAACTGAGCAGCTTTCTTTAAACATAACTGGCAGACCATCTGTTCTAATTCCTTACACTTATTTTAAATATATATTAATTAATAACATCAATCAAGTGATTTAAAACACCAAGCTTCAACTGATAGGCTGAATCAGCATCCTTCACAATCGTATCATTGTGTGTGACTATTATCATGGTATGTCCAAACTTTTTCACTAAATCAAACAGCAATCCTTTTATTGTTTCTGCTGTTTGTAAATCGAGATTTCCTGTTGGTTCGTCCGCTAAAATTATCTCGGGCTTATTAATAAGCGCACGCGCGATAGCCACTCGCTGACTCTCTCCTCCAGACAATTTGTTTGGTTTCAAATCCTTTTTTTCATGTATGCCCAGTAATTTTAATAAATCCAGAGCTCTATTATACGCCGCCTCTTTATTGAACTTACTGATAAGATAAGGCATCATGACATTCTCGAGAACAGTGAATTCAGATAATAAATGGTGAAACTGAAATACAAACCCAACATATCTGTTTCTGAAATCTGATAACTTTGTTTCATCAGAATTCTCAAGATGTATCCCCCGTACGATAACACTTCCATCAGTGGGACTATCAATACCACCGATTAGATTTAACAGAGTGCTTTTCCCGGAACCGCTCCTTCCAACAATCGCAACAATTTCACCTTTATACGCATTTAAATTAAGGCCATCCAATACCGTGAGATATGTTTCACCTGTCTTATAGATCTTTCTTAAACCTTCGACTTTTACGACACATTCGTTATTAATATTCATTCAATATGAGCTCTCCTCATTCATACCTTATAGTATCAACCGGTTTTGTAATAGATGCTTTTTTAGCCGGATAATACGCGGCTATAATGCTGATTAAAATTGCGAGTGCTGATATAATAAATACATCCCAAAAATGAATTTCAACAGGAACTCCTTCAAGATAGTAAATTGAATCAGATAAAATTTCAAAACGAGGTAATGGAAGTTTATTAAGGGGCGTTAGATACAGCACATATATTATGTCCCTTAACCCGTTAACAATAGATTCAAACAGGTTAAAAATCCTTTCAATATTTAAAGTGAGAAAAAACCCTGTAAATACGCCTATTGCAGAGCCCAGCACTCCGATATAAAAACCGTCTATAACAAAAATACGAGTAATATCTGAAGGTGTTGCCCCTATTGCTCTGAGAATACCAATCTCTTTTCGTTTATCCATGATTGTCATTACAAGGGACCCGATAATGTTAAAAGCCCCACTGACAATTATAAGCATAACAACAAATCCGATACCAACCTTTTCATTTTGAAGTGCTTCAAACAGGATCCTGTTTATGTCCATCCAGGTTAAGATGTAAAAATCTCCCAGACCATTATTTTGCATCCAGTGTACTACTTTATCTGCTTTAGATATATTCTTGATTTTTATGCCTATACTTAGATCATTTTTATCTATTCCAAATAACTCATAGGCAGTATCAATGGATATATACGCCATATTTTTATCATATTCCCAGTACCCCGTTTTAAAAAAACCGGCTACACGAAATATTTTAAAATCAGGTTGTGAAAAAGAAATATCTTCTCCTCTAAATGTTAAAACGGATACAAAATCCCCTATGTATACACCGGTTTCTCTTGCGAGTTCCTCACCAAGCAGGATATGATCATCCGCACTCAGATCAAACTCTCCTTCCGGTACTCTGATCTCATTTTTAAATCCTATATCCTGCTGAAGTATGTCACCGGGGAATGCTTTTATCACAATCCCCCTGGTAAGCCACCTGCTTTTAAGAATGCCTTCACCATCAAAATAAGGTATGACAGAAATTATATCTTTATTTTTTTCTAGAATTGATTTAATATTGTTTAATGAAATAGATTGCGTATTTCCGGGCTGTATGATGACATGGTAGGTATTTGTCTCGAGTATTTTTGTGCGAAATGTATTATGAAACCCGTTCATGATAGACAGGACTACAATTAATGTAACAACGCCAAAAGAAATCATCAGTATCGAAAGTGTCGACATCAAAGACCACTTAGCCATAAGATATCTTTTGGCAAGGAATAACGATAGTTTTATTTTCATTTGCCTTAAATATACTAACAATCTTAAGAGATAACCTATATTTATTAATGAAAGCAGATTAACACCAAAGCAGCTATAAATTAAGGACAGAATAATGGTTGATATTGATTCTTTTTCAGGTTTAGAAATAGAAAGTGAAAACCATGTAATTCTTAAAGGAAGATTAAAAGCACTTGAAACAAACACATATGGACTTTTTATAATTTTTTTAAATGAGAATCAGAGGGCAGTATACAACATATTAGCCATTGCCTCACATTATAGTTCACTGTATGACATTGATCCTCAACTGCCATGGAACACATTTGAAGAAAAACTTGCGGATCTTAAATGGAAAGGCGATATTGCATTAAACATATCACTCGATCTCCAGAATTATATGGATAAAGCCCTTGAAAGAGACAGAGGGGTGGAACTCTTCACTCTTTTAAAAAATAACGATTATACAAAAATCGATTCCCTCCTGCAGGCAATATTTATAAAGCCGTTTTCAGATAGAAATATCTCTATGGAAATACATGCAGAAACCATTACCATGGAGGATTTTACAAAGGTAAATGAAGAAAGAAACCAGCTGAAAAAGCAGAAACCTTCTACAACCACAAAGCTGACTGAAAGGGAAGGTGATCAAATCGACATTGATCTCATACTTGCGCCTGTGAGCGGTATACTTATTAATGAGCTGACAAAAGGTGATAAAATAATGGTAAGGATACTGGGTAATACAACAAAGGCTCGTTACTATATTGATTACTTTGGTGTAAAAGTTGATGGTAATATCATTCCGGTTCCTGCAGAGGTGATTGAGATTAATAGAAATGAGAATAATGAATTTATTATTCTGTGTAAACTGGCAGAGAAGGTATATGGAAGAGCGGTCGAAGCTGAACGGGTGAAATTAAAACGTTATGAGGAGCTCCTGGCGCATCATCCCGGCGATGAAGATTTATCAGATCTCATAAAACCTCCAAAAGAAAGATCCTTCCCTGTTTTTGCCATGATAATCGGAGGGCTGATGTTTATAGTACTCATTTTATTTGTTATAATGTGGTTTAATAATATATTGTAAACCCTCTGCCTTTAAATTATAATATTTATACTTTTATGTTAATAAATCTCTTTATCCATATATCTTTTGTTCTGATTAAATCTATCATTTTTACTTCTTCTGTCTTATTCCCTTTCTGATCTGAAATAAGCTGAACAACAGGATTTAACGGAAATCTTATACTTGTTTTTTTAATTAAAGCAAGACACTCGTTATTTAGCTGTACCACTGATTCCTTTTTAAAAACATTGTTTAAAGACGTAATTAAACCCATAAAAACCTGCGGATCGAAATCATCCTTTTTCCATGTGAGGAATTGATCTTTTTGGAAATGAATAGATATATCATTGCCAAATTTTATAAAACTTATCTGGTTATCTATAAAATCACAAACAGAAGTTATTCTACTGGAGGATTCAATATTATTAAGTACCGTTTTATTGGGATATCCATCCCCTCCAGCTTTTTCGTGATGCTGAAGTGCCGGCATAACCAATGCCGGATCTATGTTTTTAATAGATTTGAGGTGCTGGAATCCGTATAAAGGGTGTTTTCGAACTTCATCAATGCCGCTCCCATCCTTTATAAAAAGAATTCCGATATCATGTAAAAGTGCTCCTGATACTGTATTTATTAAATCTCTTCCTTTTACTTTTAAACAGCTGGCTGTTAAGGCTGCAAGAAGGGCTGTATTTACAGAATGAACCTCTAATCGATGTTTAGCCCTACCCCTTGAAATATGCAGCAGAGCTTCGTCCTGTACATTGGAAATGTATTCTAAAATGATAGTTGTGATTTTATTAATACGCGATATATCGATCTTATTTCCACTTAAAACAGATGAAAACTCTTTATGCATGAAAGCTACTGCGCTGCCGTATATAGTTGCTTCTCCCGGCTGTACTTGAGGTTTTGGTCCAATCTCTACTGTTTCCTGCTTCTCTGGCTTTTGATAGGCGGTATCTTCCTTTTTTTGTAAAAGCCCATCTACTGATCCGGCTTCTATTTTTTCGGTTTCTTCCAGTATCTCATCTATTATGGGTACCGAGACCGGTGAATCGTCAACTTGATAATAAAGGGTATCAAGATTAAACTTACGGGCTCGTTCAATATCACGGTCAGTGAGTATTAAATGTTTGGAAAAAACAATAAAGTCATCATAGCAATAGGTGTAGTATTCAACAACTTTTCCAGCTTTAAAATCTTTTAATAATATTTCTTTCATAATTAATATTCTAACATATTGTTAGAATATTGCAAATATATTTATAACCTAAAATTTCTACCTTATTTTCAATTGAACAAAACTACTTAAATGACTATATTTGCCCTATACAAACCTTTCTGGAGTTAATTTATGAAACAGGTGAAAAATAAAAAGGCTGTCTCTCTATCGAATGAAGCCTTAAATAAAAATGAAGAACAGGACAGGTCAAGGTTCATTGACAGGGAATTATTGGAAACAAGAACAATTATCATTTCACAGGGAATTGATGCACAATTGGCTAACAGCATTTATTCAAGGCTCATCCTTCTTGAAAAAAATGATCCTGACAAAACTATAAATGTTATTATAAACTCTCAAGGAGGGAATGCTGATTCGGGGTTTGGAATTTATGATATGCTAAAATTCATTAAACCGCCAGTCATAACCCTTACCGCTGGTTTATGTGCCAGCGCGGCAATTATTATCTTTCTTGCAGGTGATAAAGGAAAACGGTTTGCCCTTCCAAATGCGCGGTTTTTACTGCATCAGCCGTCCACAAGTGCGGTAGGGCCTGCTTCCGATCTCGAGATAACCGCAAATCAGATTTTAAAAATACGGGACCAGTTTAACAGAATAATCGCAAATGAGACAGAAAATGAAGTGAAAAAGATAACTGTTGATGCAAACAGGGATTTCTGGTTATCCGCTAAAGAGGCGGTAGACTATAAGCTGGTTTCTAAAATAATTGAAACCAGAGACGATCTGGATAAAATGAGTTGAGCATCGGCTAATTTTCCCAATCATCAATTATTAAATGATAAAGGTCGTTGTTCTCACTGTCACGGTACCATCTTACTACCTTCGCAACTACTTCGCCTCTTTTTCCGAGAGTTACGGGGATATTGTTTATTTCAAGGTTTACATCACTGGCATTTGCCGCCATTATTCTCAAAGCCTCTTTAGCAGTAAATGATAATTCTTCGCCATTTTTAAGAAGTGCTTCTTCTTTATCCTTTTCATCGACGATATAAGCGAAATATGCAGTTCTGCTTACTTTAACTAATGTTTTGATTGCCGTCTTTTCGTAACTTGATACAATCTGAAAACCGGTTTTTGGCGCAACAGGAATTTTCGTCAGGAGATCATCTTCTTTTATTATTACAACTTCCGGCGGACCAGCCGTCCCTGCTGCCGCCGCCTCTCCCATATAATCCGTGGAAGGGCTTATCTCTGAATCTAACAGTTCTGATCTGTAAAGTTTTCTAAGTGTCAGGTTAACAGACCCTTCTCCAAGTCTATTGGCACGAAGTAAAAGATCCTTTCTCCCATCTCTATCAAAATCGATTTCCACTCTTTCATCGGTAGAAAGTGAAAATGGAATACTTCCAATAGAAAAATCCAGATGTTCATTTATCCCATCAATGGATATGGTATATTTTCTATTCCTTTGAGAAAGTTCAATGATATCACCTTTTTTAAAATCTTTTATCACCTCTTCTTCTTCAAAAACTATTACCCGCTCACCAGTTTTACCAGAGACTGTTTTTTTCTGTTCCTCCGGTTTTTCTCTATCCCTGGTAACAGGCCGTTCTTCTTTTTTACCATTTAAAACAAAATAAATAGCACCCGAGATGATCATAATAAAGACAAAGGCTATTAAAAAAAACTTCCTGGAACTTTTTGGCCTCGCGGTTAGCTGTTCGATAGGTGCAGGTTGTTCCTGAATTTTATAATCTCTATACTTAAGTACCAATTCATCAGAATCCAGTTCAAGAAACTGTGCATAATTTCTCAGAAATCCGATCAGATAGGTTTCACCCGGGAAAATATCAAAATTCTCATTTTCAATTGCAATAAGATACTTTTTCGCAATTTTCGTCTCTCTGGAAGCTTCTTCGATGGTCTTCCCTGATTTTATTCTTGCGTCCCTGAAAATTAGGCCTAATTGGTTCATAATACCCTCTTATTTAGTCTTTATAGGCAAAAGGGATAATTAAATTGCGAATAATTTGAGCATCGACCGGCACCTCAAAGTCAAAAATATAGTCAGGAAGCTCTGTGTTCAGCCTGATATTTGAAAAACTTAAACTGACATTTACACCGCCTGGTGAATTACCATTTGATTGCAGTATAAGGCCATTTTGTGATACCCAGATATTCATTTTTTTAAAACCCACCTGAGATTTCTTTTGCTGGAGATTTAAATGGTAAGCCATGACATTGCCAAAAGGTTGAAGCCCGCTGCTGTCAAAAAATGAAAATGAATATTCTTCGAAAAGTTTTGCCAGACCCTTCTCAGAAGTTGTTTCAAGAATAGTGGATTCGGTACCTTCACCAAGCGATTGCTGAACAACTACTTTCAAATAGGGAATATAAATATATAGAGTTTTTCCATTTGATATAATTTTCTGTTCTTGAGGCTCTTTAAAATTAAGCAGTATCATGTCCGGTTTTTTATACTGGATGCTGCCGTAATAACGAACATTACCATTTATCCATTCGAAATCAGCTGTATAATCATTAATAGATTCAAACTTCTCAGCCATTGTTTTTTTTATATCATTAATAGAGACAATATTTATAGGTACATTTTCTTCCTGAGCGTATACAGGCAGAATAAGTACAAGAAACTGTAATAAAGTTAACAAAAATATTTTTCTCAATACATAATCTCCCTATAATTTTGTCCAGGGGATTTTGATGATATTCAGAGAAAGTGAGTGCCTCAATCGATAATAAATATACAATGGAGTTATTTTTTTATCAAGCCTTTAATCTACCTCATCAACATATATTTCTCTCGGCTTGCTTCCATTAGGCGGGCCAATTATTCCTTTTTCCTCCATTAGCTCAATAAGTCGTGCAGCTCTATTGTAACCGATCTTAAGCCTTCTTTGAAGGAATGATGCAGATGCTCGTTTTGTCTTTAAAACAATCTCTACAGATTCATCAAATATCGGGTCATCGTCTTCAATACTGTAACCTTTAATCTTTTCAAAAGAAAGAATATCTTCCACATAATCCGTTGAGCTGTTTTTTCTCAAATCGCTGACTATTCTAAGGACTTCATCTTCAAGGATGAATGCGCCCTGTATCCTTTTAATATTCATGCTCCCGGCCGGAGAAAAAAGCATGTCTCCCCTTCCAAGAAGCTTTTCAGCTCCTATGTAATCGAGTATTGTCCTTGAATCGGTTTTACTGGCAACCTGGAACGAGATTCTATATGGGAAATTGGCTTTAATAAGGCCGGTTATGACATCTACACTTGGTCTCTGGGTTGCCATTATAAGATGTATGCCTACTGCGCGTGACATGGCGGCAAGCCGAACCACAGTATCTTCGATTTCTTTCTGAGCAATCGCCATCAGGTTCGCAAACTCATCTATTATGACGATAATGTAAGGCATCTTTTCCTTAGATTTTTTATTATAGCCCTTAATATCCCTCACAAATTGTTCGTCCAGCAATCTGTATCTATTTTCCATTTCATAAATTATCCATCGAAGGACTTTCGAAGCTTCCCGCGGATCTGTAACAACCTCAGTAAGCAGATGTGGTATTCCATTATATATTTTAAGCTCAACCATTTTAGGGTCGATCATAACAAAACGAACCTCGTCCGCCCTTTTATGAAACAAAAGACTCATAATAAGGGCATTAACACAAACACTTTTTCCGGATCCGGTAGCACCGGCTATCAGAAGGTGGGGCATTTCTGAAAGATCAGACACAACGACCTTCCCGGAAATATCCTTTCCCAGTATTAAAGGCAATTCACCGCCTTCATTAACTTTATCAACGATATCACCGAAGGTGACGATTTCTCTGTCTTTATTGGGAATTTCTATACCCACAGTTGATCTTCCAGGTATTGGCGCCTCTATCCTGACACCGTTTGCTGAAAGGCTCAGCGCAATGTTATCACTTAAATTTACAATTCTGCTCAATTTTACACCCGGAGCCGGTTGGAGCTCATACCTTGTGATTACAGGCCCCCTGATAATAGCTGTGACCTTTGCCTCAATCCCGAATTCTCCAAGGGTTCGCTCAAGTTCCCCTGCCTTTTTCAGAGATTCCTTTTCCCTCTCCCTTCGATTTATGGATTTTGATCTCTTTAATAGAGAAGAATCCGGCAAAAAGTGCTTTTGCGGACTGGGGTGAGGAGAACTTTTTTTACCAGAATTATTCGCAGGCAACAAATACTGCCCATTGTCATCCTCTAGAACAGGTTCAGCAGTAATTATTTCCTCTTCATTATTTACACGGTAAATTTCCGGACCCTGCTCTATTAATGGTTCATCCTGGTTAAGATAGACTTTTCTGATCAAAGGCGGTTTTTTTCTTCTGATATTTTTTTTCCGCTCGTCAGGTTCATCCTTTACGAAATCCCGGGCATCCTGAATGTCATTTACAGAAACAGGCCGTTCATCTCTTTTTTTAACATTATTTTTGCCTTTTAAACGATGTGTTAAACCTGAAAACAGATAAGAGATAACTTTAACCGGTTTCATTAATAAATAGAGCGTTATGCCGATAAATAATCCCGAAAAAATGATAAGTATTAAACCTGGCTTTAACTGCCGGGTGAGTCCTGTGACTATATTTTTACCAAACAGACCCCCGCCTTTGTAGATAACTTCATTATTCAAACGTGAAAAAAACCCGGCAGATGATATGATCGTGGTAAAGCTCAGTAGAATGAGTCCGGATTTATATATAGGAGTAATTTTTTTCAGCAGCACATACCCTGAGTATATAAAAAAGAAGGTAAGTACATAAGCTCCTCTTCCTAAGAAATAGAAAAAGAATGCCGAGATATTTACTCCTGCTTTGCCAAGAAAATGGCTTACCTCTTCCGGTGGCCGGGTATTGAAATAAAGTGAGTCCTCAGGATTAAAATCAATGAATATTAACATTAAAAATAGGCCGGCCAGTATAAACAGGATTCCGGAAAATATACTGGATCTGTTTGAAGGAATGTACTGTTTAGTTGATTGCTTTTTCATAAAAATATATTCACACTCTTAATAGTAGTAAATAATTAGTCCGGCAATTCCAGCCAGGAAACAATAAATTGAAAAAATGTATAATTTACCCCGTGTAAGAAAACGTAAAAGGAGCCTTAAAGCACCGTAACCGGTGAGAAAAGACGTGAAAAATGCCAGAAAATACAAACCAGAACCCATATAACCATGTAATTGAGGCCGGGTGCTTAAAAACTCAAAAAGAGAAGCTCCAAATATTGATGGAATGGAAACCAGAAAAGAGTAAATTCCGGAAAACCCGCGGGAGCTGCCCATAAAAAGACCAGCAGAGATTGTAGAACCGGAGCGTGAAATACCCGGCAGCATGGAAAATGCCTGAGTCCCGCCAATTACCACAGGGTAAATTATATTTATCTGCGATATTTCCTTTTTTCCAGTATGAACAAACCTTGTAGTCAGAAGTATAATGCCTGTCAGAATAAGAAATAACGGTACGATATCCGGCTGATAGAAAAAATCTTTTAGAATATCTTTAAATGCATAACCCAGTATCCCTGTTATAAAAGTGGAAATGAGAATATAAAAAAAAAGTTTTACATTTCCACGGTCAACTTTGCCCTCTTTTATCCACAAAAATAGATCAAATAGTATATTTCCAATTATTTTATGATACACGATTATTGTAGCTAAAACAGTTCCGAGATGTAGTATGAGATCAAAAAGTATGGGAACATCTTTTAATTTCAGGAAATTTTGTAGTACAATTAGATGTCCTGAACTGCTGATAGGAATAAACTCGGTAATACCCTGTAAAGCTGCAAGGATCAATGCACTTTTAATCGTCATGGAGAATCCTTAACAATTCATGGAAATGATTCTCCGCGGAGGCCATAAACCATAACCTGAAGCCGGAGAATCAGCAATCTGCCCATTACATTTATTGTATTAAGTTTTTCAGACATCATCCGATGGTAAAACAAAATACCCTGAAAACAGGTTGACTCTTATTATGAATAAAACACTCTTTAGAAAAATAAAGGCATATTTTTTCTTATTTTTCATTTTCTGTATAAGTATCGGCTATTCTCAATATAATACAAATTACTCTGAAAAATATTCATCAATTGATGTTTCTATAAAATATTTTAATAAACAGATATACTATATTGGGGATCCAATTATTGTTGAGTTTCAGATTGTAAATAACGGGAGTGACCCGTTTCTCTTTATTACATCGTACAATAAAATATTTACATTTGATTTTGAGATTTCATCTTTTACTAATAGAACGATGGAGCATTCAGACAGCTATGCTATAAACAGAAGAAAATTCGAACCGGTTTTTAATGACGAGATTACCCTTAAAACAAATGAAGTTTATGGTGTAAGAATAGATATCAGTGAATGGTTTAACTTCAATGAGCCGGGGGAATTCATAATAAAAGGAGCTTTTTATCCAAACCTCATCACAGATTCCGGGAAGAAAATATTAACAGAAAAGGAACTCTATCTATATCTAAATCCCGCATTTACTGAAATGGCAAAAGAGAAAGCGAGAGAAGAAGAGATAAAAAGATTAAAGGCAGAAAGTTTGCCCCCTTATGAAGTTATTGATCTCATGCTAAAGTCCATCATGGTAAGAGATTATGAAAAATATTTTTTGTATATTAATTTTGAAAAATTTATACAGCAGTTTAAAAATGCGAGAAAAAAGTATTTTAATGCAAAGGATATTGACAAACCCGAAATTATTGAAGAGTTTAAACTGTATCTAATGGATAAAAATACTCTTGAGGCAGTCCCGTACTCCGATACTATCCCTATAGATTTTGAAATAGAAAAGACTGTGATTGAGAAGAGAAACGCGCGGGTAACAGTTATTGAAACCTTTAAATATTTAAGGCTCGTTGAAAAAAAGAAATATACCTACCATATGCATCTTTATGGTGACAAATGGCTGCTGGAAAAATACGATGTAGTAAACATCGGAAGATAGTCATCATAACGCAGGTTTATTTTAGTACTACAGCGATATTTCAAGAGTTAATAGCGTAGCCGTGAAGGTCATAGTCATC
>SDBT01017212.1_pt1 | contig 11425 bp, 8 predicted proteins | sample 2277101 | NCBI WGS metagenome assembly SDBT01 (sample SAMN10404973, study PRJNA504765) | marine sediment metagenome | isolation source: marine sediment core GS10_PC15, 103 cmbsf | place: Arctic Ocean: Southern Knipovich Ridge | collected 2010 | reverse complement strand
TTCTTTTCTAACACTTCTTTCTTTAATTTATCATAGCCTAATACAATGGCATTATATACATCCAGTTCTTTCCGTTGACCCAATTTAGTTTTCAAATCTGGCAGCCAAGTTTCATCTAAAGAAGGATTCATTTCAAAATCTACCTGAATGGCTTTAGCACTTACCTTGAAAGCTTTTTCTGTCTCGTCCAATTGTCGTTTTAAATATTCCATTTTAGATTTGTGTTTAACCGCCCGGTACCAGCTATATTGATAATGTTCTATAGTTCCAAGTTTATTTGAGCGAAGATGCTCTTCTTCTAGTTCATCCCGAAATTTAACTTCTTTCTTATATTGATTAACTTTCTTTTGATGTCTAATATCTTCCAGAGAGACAAGTTTTGAATCTGAGGTGGTATATTTGACCCGATTGGCTGGACATTTTTCAATAATATCACCCCAGTCAGTCATTAGAAAAATTCTGACAGAATCAACATGATTATCAGAACACAGTTGAGCGGCTTTTCGTTCTGCGTGTTCTCTGGTTGAATATACACCCACCGGGAATAATGAGCCATGTAGTCCACCGCGGGGAGGGTTTTGGAGTAAATAAATCAAAACTAAGAAATTTTGCCCCGGCTCAGAATCAATATCTTTGCGGAGACTAGTGTAAATTTTCAGAAATTTTTCTCTTTCTAAATTTATTTTTTGTTCTATTTTCCAGGAATCTGTATTTCCTATAATACGATCAACATCTTTTGTGTCTTGCATGATTGAAATCTTTTTGAATCCTCTAATTCAAAAATGACCAAAATCATTTTTCCTCCTAATTATCTAAATACTAATCCTGGAAAGAGTACAACTGTCGAAGCCTGTCTAGCATCTCCGAATTGTTGATTTATTTGATTTCCGTTACCTGTGGTGGGTAAAAGTGTACTACCAACACCCGCGAATTGTTCTTCAGATTCCACGTCTTGTCCTAATCCACCAGGAACTAGATCATATTGATCAACTACCCAAATTAAAGCAATGAAAATAATTGTAACTGTTAAAGCTATGATAATAGCATCCCAAGTTGAATCTGGATTTAATCCCAGCAGACCATAAGTAAGATTGTCCAAAGTTCGTGACCAGAGAGCCACTAAAATCCATCCGATCACGATGGCCAGAAATATGAGAGTGAAAATTTGCTGAGAAAAAGTTGATCTACCATTATTGGTGGTTAAATTCCATAATGATTGTAATGCCATCTCTCAGGATCATTTCAATCGTTTTTAAAACAAGATCAGATTTTATTTCAGAGCTTAAATTAAAAGTTCTTCTTTGATTAGGAGAGTTTAACTTATTTCTTATTAAACCGCAAAATAAAAGCATCTTAGATTGTTAAACGATTTTTTTTAGTGATAAGAAAAGATTTACAATCTGCAATGTACGCTCCTATAATTACTGTTCCCCGCCGACTTGTGCCAGTTAGAATTGGTTCTGTAACGGGTGTTCCTATTAGACAACAAACCATAGTCAAATCTAATCTCTCCGATCCTCCAGAACATAGAAGACAACAACCGTCTCTACTTCAGAAAGCAACGGCTAAATTAAATAGAATAGCTTCGGGAATTAGGGCTCGGGAAACATCTAAGGAAAAAGCAATGAATTCATTATCTTTGGTAGATTTGAGATTGCTTCTCCAGAATATTAATCCAGAAATTATTCTTTCTTTAATAATTGGTCTGGAAGCTGGATTAAAACCCGGCGGATATGGAATTAGTGCAAATCATCTCTTACTCCAATCTATTTCTGTTGCCAGAAAACAAGAAGATTTATTAGCTGTAGGATTGGCCCTTCGATATCAAGCCAACCCTAATATGTATACTTATGTTCAAGGATTAGGTCACCTCCATATTTTTGGTTACGCCTATCAGCAATTAACTAATTTAGCGGATACACCAGTTTTAAATAGTATAATTGTAATGCTATATGTTTCTGGCTCAAAAACCGTTTTTCCTGCGATCAGTGATAATGGTGGAGGAATTAAGTACCAAGAAACCAGAGAATTAGAATCTCAACCATCAATACAAGAATGGCTTGGAACAGAAGGATACCCGTCAATTCTACCTTCATTAAGAATGAAATTAACTAACATTTCATCTTCTCTTCTGATTGAAATAGGAATATTATTGGATAGGGTAGATTTAATTACCATGGGTGAAAACAGATTACTATCAAAAAGAGATAGTTCGTTTTGTGAATCTGTAGAATCAACTATTCCGCATTCTTTAGAAAATACTTCTCAGCAAACTTGTAATTTAGCTCCGAAAATTTGGCCTGATATTTCTTTAGAATCAATTATTAAATCACATTCTAATCGAGTTCTTATTAATCTCAAAAACGGTAAACGAGGGGATGAATTTTATTTGTCATGGGAGACCGGTCAACACTGGTATTTGAACAAAATTAGCCATTTGCTGATATTACAAATTTCTTTAGATAATCTCAATTTCATCTCTTTTAAATTCTTCTTGGAGGAGGGGTATCTTCCTGATTATTTAACCATCAACCAAACCTTGCTAAAATATAAAGAATTTAGAGAAAATAGGAATGGTGTGGCATTGACTGCCATTGGTGATATATTAGACGAATCTGTTAAGATGGGAATTCAAATTGATCCGTATCAATATCACTTTCTATTACAAATTGATCCTTCTGCCTCCCATAGAATTTTGAAAGAATACCAAGAGCCTTATTGGCAAAAAATCTGTCGGATAGAAATGAAATTACCTGTCTCTGTCGATGAAAGAAATACAATTAAGATTGACGAACTAACAGAAATGGCATTTAATTTAGGATTACCTATGGATTCCGACCGTAAAAGTCTTTGTCGCGAATTGAGTCAAATTTCTATTGATAATCCTAGCAAACTCGAAAATGCTGCAATTAGAAGACAAGTCAATAGAGTGGCTGCTGATGTTTCTATCCCAGAAGAATATTTAAAGGGTGTAGATCAAAAAGGACTTCTTTGTAGGAATAGGGCTTTGGATAAATTAAAAGGAAAGAATCCTTATGCTTATAATGATATAGATTTGGCCTTTTATAGAAGTCGGGATGGTGCAGTTTGGTGCTATACCAGTGATGAATTTTCAGATTTATTATCTGACCAAGTTAATCCCATTACCAGAGAAAAACTTCCTTCAAAACTTCTAACGGAAATGAAACATAAACAAAATCAAACAGCAGCTATGGGTATTTCTCCTCGTGATCCTGCCAATTTACCTCTTACTTATCGAGAAGGATTACAAAAATTACACCAAGTTGACACCGTTAACAATAAGAAAAACAAAAGAATTGAAGATTCCTTTTTCAAAATGGCAGAGCCATATGGTGTCGTCAAAGAAAATGTTAATAAATTAACTAGGGATGAGGCGGAATTTTTATTAAAAGAACTCACAGAGGAGAGTAACAAGAAAATTAAAAGACGTGTTGAATTAGCACCGTTGGATTCTTCGTATGCCAGAATGACGTTTATTCGTGTTGGGTATAAAATATTATTTTATGATCTGGGACTCATCCCCAGCTTTTTCGGATCAATCAAAATGATAACATCAACTAAGAACTTCCTTTAGGGTCCCCCACAGCAAAAGTTATTTAGCCCGAAACTAATAATTCTCCGCGTCTTGGAAATAAGACTACCATTTCTTCAAAATGGTTTCATTTCACGTTGATAGATAATTCTATCGGCGTGATTATTACTTACAGTAATATATTTATTTAATATCCGCTCTTTTGGCGATAAAATCGGAGACAATATTCTTCGTGGGATTCGTTTGGTTGTTGTTGATCATTATCCCCATAACGACATCCTTCATGTCGGAAGGAATTTTGACCCTCGTATCCTTGGTTGTATTTCTTTCCCCGCCCTTGGTCACATTTCTTTTCATATCCTTGATCATATTTATTTCCATATCCTTGAACATATTTATTTTCATATCCTTGATCGCATTTATTTTCATAACTTTGAACATATTTATTTCCATATCCTTGGTCGCATTTATTTTCATATCCTTGATCGCATTTATTTTCATAACTTTGAACATATTTATTTCCATATCCTTGGTCGCATTTATTTTCATAACTTTGAACATATTTATTTCCATATCCTTGATCATATTTCTTTTCAAATCCTCGGTCGCATTTCTTTCCATATCCTTGATCATATTTCTTTTCATTTCCTCGATCGCGTTTCTTTTCAAATCCTCGATCGCATTTCTTTCCATATCCTTGATCATATTTCTTTTCAAATCCTTGATCATATTTCTTTTCAAATCCTCGATCGCATTTCTTTTTATACTCTTGATCACATTTCTTTTCATTTCCTCGATCGCATTTCTTTTTATACTCTCGATCACATTTCTTTTTATACCCTTGATCGCATTTCTTTTTATACCCTTGATCACATTTCTTTTTATACTCCCGATCACATTTCTTTTCATTTCCTCGGTCGCATTTCTTTCCATATTTGGGTGTAACAGGATAATCAACAATGGAATCTATAACATAATGATCTTGTTTACATTTCTTGTAACGAGATTTTTCATTCTTATATTCACAAGAAGAATTATATCCACTACATGAACGATCAGAATAATATGGAGAAGAATATCCACTTCGAGAAGAATCCGAACAAGAATAGCTTCGGTCAGAATATGATCTATTATATCTCTTAGGTGAGCATGATACAGAACGTCTTTTACTGTGAGAACGAGATTTACTTCGAGAACGAGATTTACTTCGAGAACGAGATTTACTTCGAGAACCAGATTTACTTCGAGAACGAGATTTACTTCGAGAACCAGATTTACTTCGAGAACCAGATTTACTTCGAGAACGAGATTTACTTCCTGAACGAGATTTACTTCCTGAACGAGATCTACCTCGACTTCCTCGAGGAGAACATGACACAGAACGACGTTTACTATTAGAACGAGATTTACTTCTTCTTCCGCTAGCAGGGAAAGTGTACTCTTCACCCGAACAACAAACCACAACAACTTCATCGTAGACTTTATCATCGTGATCGGATTTACATTTCCTTTGTTTTTGGCAATCAAATAAATATAATCCCTTATCAGCCTTATTTTGCACTACTGGTTGACCTTTCTTAACCACCTCCTGACAGATACCGAGAACTTCACATTTTTCGTGGCAATCAATAGATGGCAATAAACAGATAGCAACCCCAACACAATATTTACGATCTCTTCTCTTTCCCCGATAATCTCCCCTCTTATTACAACAATTATCATCTTTACAGAGATGATAAAGAAGATTGAGGGTGACAACTTTCTTATCTTTAGGGAACAAGCTAATTAAACGGCTATCATAATCTCCCCGACGAAATTCGGCATTCTTATTTTTCTTGATATGTTTAATAATGGATTTTCTTGCCTCCTCAATTGAAAGGTGTCCTTTCAAAACGGTATCATAGGTAATTTTAGTTACATTGGTTAAAAATTGGGCATCTCTAATGGTGATGCAATCTTTATCGCACGAATCTGGTGTATATTCAGTCATTTTAATCTAAGTTAAATAATTATATTTCAATAATTGAGAATAGACTAGAATTGTTTTCTTTCAAAGAAAAATAAAAAGATTAGAGTTAGGACAAATTTTATCAGATTCCAAATTTATCTAATCGTCTTATTTCAAGATCGTTTTGATCTTGAAAATATTGCTCTTTACTTGCCGATAATATCATTTCCGGAGTAAATAACATCTGTTGCCGAAAATCCCATTCTACATAGGCAGCGGCTCAGGGTAATATTTATAATCATGTTTTAATGAAACTTATATTTGTCTTACACCCAACAGTTTATCTAATTTGACCAAAATCATGTCTAATTTTTGATCCGATGAAAGACCTTGATAAGAGGTAGTTGGACCGCCTAGGGGTAAAAGTTGTGACGAAGTTCCTATATTTTTAGAAAGATGTGTATTTCCATACCCTACCAATCCAGTTGTTGGATCAATCGTACTTCTCTTAAGTGTTGGCACTTGTTGAGCCTGAGAAAGAAGTTGTAATGTTTGAGGTCGTACTACCGGCATTTGTTGAGCCTGAGAAAGACGTTGTAATGTTTGAGATTGTACAGTTTGTCCAAGAGGTTGTAACACTTGAGGTTGAGAAATTGACGAAAGAGATTGTGATACTTGTGGCTGTACAGTTTGACCAAGAGGTTGTAACACCTGAGTTTGAGAAATTGGCGTAAAAGATTGTGATACTTGCGGCTGTACAGTTTGGCCAAGAGGCTGTAACACTTGGGGTTGCACAGTTCTAGCAAGAGACTGTAATGCTTGAGATTGAGTAGTTCCACTATTGACACTTTGAACGTATGCTTCAACTACAGGACGATTATAATTTCCAAACATCCATCCGGGATCGCCGCCATCCCTTGGTTTATTAATCCACCTACCTTTCATCATTTTGAATGAATTTTTGTGTGGCATAGTGTTTCCTCTGACAATAAAACTCTTTGGCGTATAATATTCAATTCTTAATTTTTGATTTTGAAGACCAATCTGTGGTGCAGATATCATTCCTGGAATCGGAATTGCTTGTGGTTGAGATTGAGATTGAACCGGTTGTAATAATTGGGGTTGTAAAGTTTGACCAAGAGGTTGTAGTACTTGTGGTTGTGCGATTTGGCCAAGAGGTTGTAATACTTGTGGTTGTAATACTTGTGGTTGTGCGATTTGGCCAAGAGGTTGTAATACTTGTGGTTGTAATACTTGTGGTTGTACAGTTCTAACAAGAGGTTGTAATGGTCGAGTTGCCAAAGTTTGAGATTGACCGGTATTATATCTATCTATAGAAAAAGATAATGGATCTAAGGTTCTATTAATCAATTGCGGTTGGATCGGATATTGAATGGATGGTGTTTTTACACCAGGAGGTACAATCAAAACAGATTTATTCATTTTTGTGTTTTTGATACTTTTTCAATCTATTGTTTTATTAAAACATATAATCAATTCAGTACGGAAATTTATTTTAAATGAAATTTGTTTTTCGATGAAAAACGTTCTTTTAGGTTTTCCAAATTTCCTTCGATAGCTTGTCCGTTGGGGAAGAAGAAATGAGCCCAAATCCAGGAGGATGATAAATATACTATAAAGAATACGATGATTCCTACAATTAACAATTCCATCAAAGTTGGTAATCTACCTTTCAGATAGTAGATAATAATAAATGGTACTATTAGTCCTACTAGAAGAGCCTGTCTCCAGGATATATAATCATAATTATTCCTGACCATATTTATTAATTTGTCTACATATTCAATATCATCATCTTCGGAATTTGGTTCCGGTGAGCTGTGAATACACGTTTTACCGGGAATACAATCATGATCTCTATATTCGAGAATTATTAAAATGATAATAACTATTACAACGAAAATCAAAACCATCCAACTGGGTATTAACTGCCCGCTAATATCTATTCTCGAAGTCCTACAAGGTGCATAAGTATTAGGTAATATTTCTACATTGGGTTGATCCATTAATCCTATTTGTGATTCTGAAGGGTTATGTTTTATAGAGAAGAGTTAACTATTCATTAGAAATGAGGATACAGCCTTTTCTAAAAGGATAAATCGTGAAGGAAGAGTTCATCTTTTCAAGAAATCCACAAAAATAATCGAGGTTCAGATGAAAAATTTTTCTTTCACAAAAAGATTAAAATTCAGAAAACTTCTCATAAGAAAGAAAAAAATCTCCATAGGAAAAGCAGATCGTATATTTAATTTTTTATGTCATTCGTAGAAAAAGTCAAACAAGATTTAGCAGGGGCACGTTTATCCGATTTCCCTCTTCGTTATGTTCTTAATTTCAAATTATATGGTGATGGTGTAATTGTTGATCTCGGTACAGGAAAAGGCCAAAAAGCAAATTTAATGGCAAAATCCGTTGGAGACCGAAAAGTCCATACATTTGATTGGTTCAAAGGTAATCCCGAAAGCTGGAGAAAAGGTTTCAAAGCTGGAATCCATGATATGGGCGGTGCTGCTCCTACAAATTTGGCCTCAAATGTTGTAATTCATAATGGTCGTTTTAAAGATACACTCCCTGGATTTGTAGCCTCTGTAGGAGGTCAAAAGGCCGCTTTAATTAGTCTCGATTGTGATGTTTATTCTAGCACTAGAACAGCTTTACGCATATTAGCACCTTTAATCAAAGATGGAACAGTTTTGGTTTTTGACGAACTTTTCGGTTACCCTGGATATGAACAACACGAAATAAAAGCTTTTGAAGAATTACTTCGTGAAAACAATCTTTCATATCAAGCAATTGGTATGATGGGAAGTCCATATCATTTTGAAAAATCAGGAAGAGAAGATCTTCGCCAACAAAAAGCTGCTTTTAAAATAGTTTCTTTAGGTGGTTCTTCTCCTACAGCCATTCCTGAAGTTAAGTCTGAAGTTAAGTCTGAGGAATCTAAAACTGTAGATAAACCACTTTCCATTCCACAATTAAACCTTACATCTAACGCACAGTTTAATACGGGAAGACGTGTTAGTAGTCCTAGCAGTCCTCATACTCCTCGCTCTCCTCATACTCCTCACAGTTTCAGAGAACAATTCAAGGTCAAATTAGTTGTCCCTTATGGAAGACGTAAAGTAACCCAAGTTTTATTACTTTACATTCTCCGTGAATTGGATGTATTTGATCAAGTTATCTTTTGGGAAAATACTGCCAATCCTGATGATCTTATTTTCTTAAAGGAAGCATTAAGTAATATTAATAATCCTAAATTTGTAACTGTTAATCCAACTAAAGTTACTGGTGATAAAAAAGGTGTCTTCCCATTATACGAAGCCATGTATAATCGTGATTCTAGTGATAATACACTTTGGATTAAGATTGATGACGATGTTGTATGGGTTGCAGATGGCGCTTTTGCCAGACTTGTTGAATTCGCTATTAATAATCGTTACAAAAATACTATATTTTCAGCCAATGTTGTCAATTCTGGTCCATTAGATGCTCTTCATCAAAAGACTGGAGCTTCTCGTGAAGGAGCCATAGTCTTCAAAGCTAAAAATCCTTATAAACAACTCATGACTTTCGAGGGTGCACAACAAGTTCACGAAAGTTTATTGGATGCTATTTCTAAAGGTACCACTAGCAAATATCATCTTGACCACTCATACCTTAACGCAGAGCGATGGTCTCCCAACTGTATTGCTTGGTTTGGTTCTCTCTTTGACGAAAAGGACTTCAAATGTTTAGGAAAAAACGACGAAAAATATATTACTAAAAAATTAGGTAAAGTTAAATTAAAATATCCAGTTGTTGTCCCTGATGCTTTGATGTGTCATTATTCATTCTCCGAACAATTGAAAAAGACTAAATCTAAGAAACCTGGTGATCTCGGCAAGAAAGTTAAACATGTTGGAGGATTCGATCCTGACTGTAAAATATTAAACCAATATGTTACTATTGCTAGAGGATTAGCCCAATAAATCCAAATTAAACAAAATAAAATAATAAAAAACAAAAACACAAAAAAAATACATAGATGGATACCATCAACGTATAATTGGATATATTAAAAGGATGATTTTTTGGTTCATTCTAATTGTAACTATTATTATCGTCCTTTCTATTGCTTGGTTAGCAAGGCCCCATATATTACCATTTCTAAATGAATGTAGAATTAGCAATCGTCCATCTTTTATTTATTGGTTTAGTTGGCTCGCTATATCCGTTCTCATTTCTCTTTCAATTTCATATGCAATCTCTTCTGGTTTAAATTGCTCCTTTCCCGGCTGGATTGCATTTCTTTTGCTTCTGATTGCAACAGGTTATTCAATTAGTAGAGGATTTCATTTAGGTGTTACTATATTTCTCTTGATCATTATTATCCTTCTTTTAGCTTGGATGATAATAGAATTTGGGATGACCACGATTTCTGCTGTTCTTCTGATCCCAGTTATTATTTGGTTTATTGTAATATTAGTAGCCCTTATAAAGAAACTATACAAAGGTTTACCTTAGGATATCTTATCCATTATCACATAACTCCGATTTTTATCGAGGTTATTTACGTATTATTTATAAATTATTTAAGAAATTTGATACCAAGTGTTACCACTAGCATGAAGAGTGACGTTACGTCCAGAACTCAAGACAATGGAACTACGTTTACCATCAATAGTATTTTCGTGATAAGCACTCACTGTTACAGATTGTGAACCTTTATTTGCAATCACAATAAGAGGTGTTAAAGTAACACCATATTCTTCTTGATGTCCACCATGCCCGCCATAGCTGCGGCATTTACCAACATGAGGAAGAGTTATATTTAAACTTCTATCTTGACCCTTGGCGATTACTGTGTGAATTCCTTTCTTAAGATTTGTATCACAAGTAACAGTCATAATAGTGGCCATATCACTTCCCGATCCTGGTGGTCCCCGTGGTCCTGCTGGACCTCCGTGTTTTCCTTTAGGACCGCGTGGCCCAGCACAACCTTGTGGACCAGATTTACCTTCACAGCCTTGTGGACCAGCTGGTCCGCATGGACCTGGACAACCTTGATCTCCTTTGCATCCTTTTGGTCCAACTGGACCTTGGCATCCGGGTGGGCCTTGACAGCCTTGTGGACCAGGACATCCTTTCTTTCCAGGACATCCAACCGGCCCTTGTGGACCTTGGCATCCGGGAGGACCTTGGCAACCTTGTGCACCAGGGCATCCATTTTTACCTGGACAACCTTTTGGACCTTGTGGGCCACATGGACCTAAAGGACCTTGACAACCTTGTTTACCGGGACATCCTTGTGGACCACCTGGGCCTTTTGGACCTCGGCATCCTGGTGGACCTGGACAACCTTGTTTACCTGGACAACCAGGAGAACCTCGTGGGCCGGGACATCCTGGTGGACCTTGGCAACCATTTTTACCTGGACAACCTGGACAACCTTGTGGGCCTTGTGGACCTGAACAACCTTGTGGACCTGAACACCCATCTCTCCCATTTTTACCTGGGCATCCTTGAGGACCTTGACATCCTTGTTTACCTATTGGACCGGGGCAACCTGGATGACCTTTTGGTCCTTTACAACCAAGTGGTCCTTGACAACCATCTTTTCCTGGACATCCGGGACATCCTTGTTTGCCGGGTCTTCCCATTGGTCCACATGGTCCTTGTGGACCACAGGAACCTCTTTCTCCTTTTCTTCCAGAACATCCGTCTTGTCCTTTATTACCAGGACATCCATCCATTCCTTGTGGTCCGCATCGACCATCTTTTCCGTCGCAGCCATCGTGACCATCATTTCCATCACATCCATCTTTACCCGGATGTCCCCGTGGACCTTTTTTGACTTTTTCGCATTTTTGTTGATGACGGTTGTCACATTCATTATTATAAGAATCTTCGTGACCATTATCATT
>SDBT01017211.1_pt1 | contig 11426 bp, 13 predicted proteins | sample 2277101 | NCBI WGS metagenome assembly SDBT01 (sample SAMN10404973, study PRJNA504765) | marine sediment metagenome | isolation source: marine sediment core GS10_PC15, 103 cmbsf | place: Arctic Ocean: Southern Knipovich Ridge | collected 2010 | reverse complement strand
ATGAAGGATCTAAAGAAAGGGATAATCACCATGCTTAAGAGGAGGCCGGCTACGGTAAAGGACTTAGCAGATGGTCTCGGTGTGCATAGGAATGAGATCCTCAAGTATCTTACTATCTTAGAAAAAGAGAAAGAGATAAGATTGCTTAGCTATAAAGGTAAGAGGTATTACCAAGTAGCATGAAGCCTTCTTTCTCACGTTACCACAAATAAAAACAGGTATTCTGACTAATCGCTGGACATAATTAAAATCTTGGAGAACAAATGAATCAGCCACTTTCTCTTATAGTTGCTTTTGGTGCTGGGATAGCCTCTTTTTTCTCCCCCTGCGTATTGCCCCTCATTCCCGCTTATCTTGCTTTTATTACCGGAATCTCTATTGATGACTTAAAGGATTCTCAAGAAAAGATTAGGAATCTAAAGAAGATTCTCTATGAAACCATCCTCTTCATTTTAGGTTTTTCTTTTGTCTTCGTTATCTTAGGGGCCTCTATCACCTACCTGGGAGGTTTTATCTCTTCTTACCAAAGAATCTTACAAAGAGTGGGTGGAGGATTAATCATCCTCTTTGGTCTCTATCTCACTGGTCTATTGAAGATTAAGCCTCTTCAATACGAGAAGAGAATTCATTTAAAAGCGAAGCCGACCAATATCTTTGGTTCTTTTCTGATTGGCTCTGTCTTTGCCCTTGGCTGGAGCCCCTGCGTAGGACCGATACTTGCTTCTATTCTGACCTATGCTGCTACCCAGGAGACTTTATCTCAAGGAATTCTCCTTCTGGGCCTCTATTCCCTGGGCTTAGGGATTCCCTTTCTATTAACCGCCTTGGCCATTAACACCTTCTTAAATTTCTTCCAGAGGATAAGAAGATACCTCAGAGGGATATCGATAGCCAGCGGCCTATTCCTCATTATTGTGGGTATTTTAATCATATTTAGAGGAGGGATCGTATGGAAGTAACTCTAACTGCGGAAAACTTTCAAAAAGAAGTGTTGGAATTTGAGCTGCCGGTTCTGGTCGATTTCTGGGCCGAGTGGTGCGCCCCCTGTCTCATGATTGCTCCTACAATAGAGGAGATCGCTCAAGAGTACTCTGGAAGGTTGAAGGTAGGCAAGTTAAACGTGGATGAGAATCCAACCATTGCTGCCAAATATAATATTCAGAGTATCCCCACTCTTCTCATCTTTAAAGAAGGTAAGGTAATAGAGCAGATTGTCGGGGCGTTGCCCAAGGAAGCCCTCAAGTCTAAAATAGATGCAATTTTGTAAAATGAGCCAAGCAAGTTGTCTCTTTTATTCGCTCTGCTCATAAAATAATGGCTAAAAAATCGATAAATTACATCTTCGTTTTCTTAATGTAAATAAATAAAAAGGAGATGCTAGTAGCCCTATGGTTACCAGCCATCTCCTCTTTTTTCTTACTAGAAACTTTTAGTTATTTCTGCTGTTTTGTCAAGGATTTCTAATTATTTTTTAGCTTTTTCTTCTTGGAGCAACGCTCTTAAAGCCCATGATTTTCTAAGATAGGGGTCACTGGCAATAAGATGGTCAATTGCCTCATCATTGGTTACTTCTATTTTTTCTTCATAGCCTTTCTCTTTGCTTTACTATCTCCAGATAAAGAAAAGAGATGCTAGTAGTTCATACCACTAACATCTTTCTTATTCCTAAGGATTATTCTACTTTACTTTATTCTTTTTGAACTGCCTTCTGAGCCCGCACCAAAGCCATTATCTTTAGAATCTCGGGATCTTGGTAAATACTCTTCAATGCTTCCTTTCTTTTGGGTACAGGCTTTCCAAGGCTTATAAGAGCAACGCGTCTCATAGTTTCATCGGGCTTTAACTCCAAAATCTTTTTCCACTCTTTTTGAGCCTCAGCATCCATACCTAAATCATGATAAGCGTCAGCAAGAAAAAAACGAGCATCTACTGAACGAGGATTTAATTCTACTGTCCTCTTCGCTAAAGATAAGGCCTTATCATAATCCCCAGCTATAGAATATTCCACTACCAGAGCTGTAGAAGCCTCAATATTCTTGGGATTTATTTCAATGGCTCTCTCAAATGCTTTAATGGCTTGGGCTGCTAAAGTAACGTCTGTTTTCTCAAGCGCTTGGTCCCAAAGTTCATCACCCAATTTAGTATATCTTAGGCTTTCTCTACTTCTTTTAACATTTGAGTAAAACGAAATACCCAAAAAGACGATCACCACCAAAACACCTACAATACTAAGTATATATTTTTTCTTCATAGCCTTTCTCTTTGCTTTACTATCTCCAGATAAAGAAAAGAGATGATAGTAGTTATACCACTAACATCCCTCTCATTCTTAAGGATTATTCTACCTTACTTTATTCTTTTTGAGCTTTTTTTATTGCCTTAACTAAATTCCACATTTCAAGAAGTTCTGGATCTTGATGGATGTCTGCTATTATTCCCAATCCTTTGCTTTCGTTAGGTTTGATTTTTCCAAGACGAAGAAGAACAGTATATTTAATGTCTTCGGCAGGATTTAATTCTAAAATCTTTTCCCACTCTTTTTGAGCCTCAGCATTCATACCTAATCTGTGATAAGCACGAGCAAGAAACCAACGAGCATCTACTGAACGGGGATTTATCTCTGTTGCCTTCTTCCACAAAGACATAGCCTTTTTCTTATCTCCTTTTAAAGAATGCTGTAGTCCAAGCGATATATGAGCATCTACATTTTTGGGATTTATCTCAATAGCTTTCTCATATTCTTTAATGGCTCGGGCTACTAAAGTAACGTCTGTTTTCTCAAGCGCTTGGTCCCAAAGTTCATTACCCAATTTAGTATACCTTAGGCTTTCTCTACTCTTTTTAACATTTGAGTAAAACGAAATACCCAAAAAGACGCTCACCACCAAGATAACTCCAATACTGAGTATATATTTTTTCTTCACGCTTCTGCCTCCTTACTTACTTTTTAAACATTCTATGTAGTCATCAACTTTCTGGTCATAATTTTCTTTTGCAGTCTTTGCAGCATCTCGTGCCGGTTGTACCTGCGGTTCTAACTCTTCTATTTCCGCGACTAGTGCTGCTATCTTCATCGCGTTTAGGATTGGATGTTTTCTTAATGCTTTTATCTCATTCACAATTCGCATGATCTCATCCAATAAGTCATCAAGTTTCTTTTGAGCTTCGTCTCGTTCCTTTTTCGCCGTGTCCATCAATTCTTTTTTGTCTTCGCACTTAGTGGTGTCCTTCTTTTTCTCTTCAGCATTAGCTGCTGGTAAACCTACATAACCCACCAGACCCGTCAGAAAAGTCAAGACTAAAATTCCTACCATGATTTTTTTAATTTTCATTACTTCCTCCTTATCTTACTTTACGATTCATCGGTATTTAAAATTTATCCTCTCGATTATCCTTCAATTATAAAATAACACGTAAGATTACATTTGTCAAGTATTTATTTTTTGACAATTAATAAGATATAGTGTAAAATTAAGTTGTAAGTTATTTTGAGGTATCGGAACTTCAATAAGCAAAAGACGGCGGAGAGCAAAGCGCGCCGTTATCTGTCGCTAGACAGAGACGGAGCAAGCGAAGCGCGCCGTTATTTCAGATGTAGCCTGAGAAGTTAAGGAGCAAAAATGCGCGCCTATAGTGAAGAATATGGTGAAGAATTAAGGAAACAGAAAAAAGAATATGAAGAGAAGATAAAAAGGGAGGAGAGAAAAAAGAGAATAATTCAAGCCATTCTGGTTTTTCTTTCTATTGTGGGCCTTATCTTTATTATTTATTATGTTACAAAAACAACTCCTCAACCAATATCCTCCATAAAGCCTTCTCCTAAATATTCCTATACTGTAACTCCTTTAGTCAATAAAGATTATTTTAATGAAGTGCGCCGTGCTTTTAAAGGTGCAAAAAAATCGATCCATATCCTGATGTTCGTAGTTGAGATGGGGAGAACTCCCAATGACCCGGTGAATATCTTGCTCCAGGATTTGATCGATGCTCGGAGAAGAGGGGTAGAGGTCAAGGTTATTTTAGAAAGACCCATAACCGAAAAAGCAACTCAGTATGCCCCTAATAAGAGAGTAATCGACTTCTTAAGGCCAAAAGGAATTGATGCTAAATTTGATGACCCAATGATTGAAACTCATGATAAGTTCATTCTTATCGATGACTATATCGCTGTTATTGGAAACCACAATTGGACCTATGCCGCACTAATGTTGAACCACGAAGATTCTGTTTTAATCAAATCAGACCCGGCTGATCCCAGTTTTGGGAGTTATTTCCGTGAGGTGGAACATCAGATTAGGCCACAATAGTAATATAAGATAGAATGCTATTCAGTCTACACCCTATCCTACAGAAAAGGTAAAGTTATGAGAACGAAGCTTGCATTTATTCAAGTCTGTGTATTTTTAATGCTGGGTCTCTTCTACTCTGCTCTTGCTTTTGGAAAATCATACCAGGTAGATGATTTAATCTTTCTCCCCCAAAGTAAATATCCTTCTGAAGTAGAAAAAGTATTAAAGTCTGCTAAAGAATCTATTTATATCACTATGTACGCCATAATAGCTCGGGATCGGGACTATCATCCGGTGAATAATTTAGTATGGATTCTACTTGATGCTCACAAAAGGGGGGTGAAGGTTAAAGTCATTCTTGAGAATTCACTTAAGGAAAAAAATCAGTTAGCATATAAACTGCTATCTAAAGAGGGTATCGAAGTTAAATATGATAAGGAAAAAATTCTTACCCATACTAAACTCCTGGTAATCGATGAATATATTACTATCCTGGGAAGCGCTAACTGGACATATAGTGCTTTTGAGATGAATAATGAGTCCTCAGTCTTAATTAAATCTAAAGAGATTGCTGAGATTTTTTTGAGTCATATAAAAGCAATAGATGCGGGAGTATCTCCTGCAGATGTCGTATTGGCGGAAGTTCCTTTTAAAGCAATGGCCCGGAAGCGCATTCCAGTAGTTACTGTAAATAATGCTCAAGTTCATTTTCAGATGGGATGTAATTATTATCAAAATAAGATGTATGATAAAGCCATTCAAGAATTGAAGAAATCTATAGAAATAGATTCCAAACATACCCAGGCTCGCTATTATCTAAACCTTTGTTATAAAGCAAAAGGTGAGGAGTATAATGAGACAAAGTGAATCAAGAGACCAGTATGACATCATCATTATCGGTGGAGGACCGGCAGGTCTAACGGCTGGGATTTATGCTTCCCGAGCCAGAATGAGAACCCTATTGATTGAAAGACTGGCCCCTGGTGGACAGGCCGCCCTTACCGAGATAATCGAGAACTATCCTGGCTTCCCGGAAGGGATTTTAGGTCCTAAGTTGATGGAGAAGATGAGAGAACAGGCTATTAAAACTGGCCTGGGGATTATTTCTGGAGAAGTAACAGAAATTGAAGTAAAAAAGGGGATAGTAAAAACTAAAGATAGAAAACATAAAGCATTAGCCATAATTATAGCCAGTGGCGCTCATCCTCAGAAACTTGGGGTTCTAGGAGAAGACCGGTTACTGGGCAAGGGAGTCTCTTACTGTGCCACTTGTGACGGCCCACTATTTAAGGAGCAAGATATTGTGGTTGTTGGAGGAGGAAATAGCGCAGTAGAAGAAGCCCTATTCTTAACAAAATTCGCTAAAAAGGTCATTCTTATCCATCGGCGGGATAGATTGAGAGCCGCCAAGATATTACAGGGAAGGGTTCTGGCTAATGAAAGAATAGAATTTATCTTAGACTCAGTAATAACAGAGATCCTAGGAAAAGAAGGAGTAAATAGGGTTAAGGTGAAGAATAAGAAGACGGGAGAAGAGAAGGAGATCCCCTGCCAAGGGGTCTTCATCTCAATAGGTATTATTCCTGCCACCGAGTTTTTAAAAGGTCTTATCAATATGGATGAAAAGGGGTATCTCTTAACCGATGAAGATATGAAGACCTCGCAAGAGGGAATCTATGCCTGCGGCGATTGCAGAAAGAAATTATTACGCCAGATAATTACCGCCTGTGGCGAAGGAGCTCTAGCTGCCTTTGCTGCTACAAAATATGTGGAAGAGTTAAAGGGAATGGCCTATCCATGAAATAGTAATCGATGAGCTGGAGAAAGTGGGAAAGTGAGCAGGTGAGAAAGTGAGAATACTGAAATGAAATTAAAAAGAGGGCTGGTTCAGGTCTATACTGGAAGGGGAAAGGGAAAGACCACTGCTGCCTGGGGACAGGCAATGAGGGCCTCTGGCCAGGGATTAAAAGTAGGCATCGTTCAATTCTTCAAAGGAAAAAGCTCAGGCGAAGCAAAAATGATAAAGAAGTTGAAGTTAGATATCTATTCCTTCTGCCCTGTTCATCCTTTCTTTGGCGGAAAAAAAGAGAAACTAAAAAAGGAATGCCAGGAGGGCTTAGCCTTTGCTAAAGAAATGCTTCGGAGTAAAAAATACGATCTGATCATTCTGGATGAAATAAATATCGCCATGCGTGATAGACTTATAGAAGTAAACGGGGTTCTGAATTTAATAAAGAAGAAGCCAAAGGGGGTGGAGTTAATCCTTACTGGAAGAGGAGCATCAAAGAAGATAATTGAAGCCGCAGACTTAGTAACCGAGATGAGGGAGATTAAGCACCCTTATCGAAAAGGAATAAGGGGAAGGAGAGGAATCGAATACTGAACCACCAAGGACACAGAGAACAAAAATAAAAGGTAATCTTGGCCGTTCACCTTTCATAAAGCAAAAGCCCCCAAATTGGGGGCTTTTTTACTATCTTTAAGGTTAAAATATATAAATTGAGGCCAAAAACGGCTAAAAGAGAGTCGTTTTTGAGGTTTTTAGGTTTGTTTTTGGGCTTTTATGGGCTCTTTTTGGTAGTTTTTGTGATAATTGCCTCCATTTCTCTATGGATTTTTTCGTTTGAGGCTAATATCTCTCTTTCATAAATATCGAGTCTATCTCCTTTGAAGTCCGTTACCCTTCCTCCAGCCTCAGTAACAATCAAACTTCCTGCAGCCACATCCCAGGGGGCAAGTTGCTCCTCCCAGAAGCCATCGAAGCGGCCATTAGCAGTATAACAGAGGTTTAAGGCCGCTGCCCCATCCCTCCTCACCCCTTGAACATTTACCATGAATTCTCTATAAATCTTGAGATATTCATCTGCCCTCTCCCTCCTATCATAAGGAAAGCCAGTGGCTAGGAGGCTCTTATCCAATTTATCTATTGTAGAGACAGAGATTTTCCTTCCATTTAAGGTGGCTCCCTTCCCCTTCTCTGCTAAGAATAGTTCATCAGGAACTGGATCATAGATCACTCCCAATATGACCTCACCATTCTTTTCTAAAGCAATGGAGACGCAGTATCTAGGGTAGCCGTGAACATAGTTCGTCGTCCCATCTAGGGGATCGATAATCCACTTATATCGACTACCCTTCTCCTCCATTCTCCTCTCCTCAGTCAGTATATCATGAGAAGGATACTTCTCCCTAATAATACTGAGGACTCTTTTCTCTGCCAACCTATCAATATTTGTAACCAGACTTACCCTACTTTTGTAATCAATTCTTTTTATTTTCCCCAGATTTTCTCTTAATATATCTCCTGCCTCTTTTGCTGCCCTAATAGCAAGTTTCCTGAACTCCTTCATACTGTTTTTCCTAAGCTGAGGTTAGCCACGGCATTCAGGGAGAGGTTTGACCCAATTCTCTCCTTTATCTTATAATAACCACAGCAGGCGATCATGGCTGCATTATCTGTGCATAATTCCTTCCGTGGAAATATGAGTCTTATGTCTCTTGCCATTGCTTCCTCTCTCAACCTCTCTCTCAAACGGCTATTCGAAGCTACTCCCCCAGCTAAGACAATCCTTTCTACGCCCTTCATCTTCGCTGCTCTTAAAGTATTCTTGATGAGCATATCGACAATCGCTTCCTGGAAGCTGGCCGCAATATTGCATAGTAGATTATCGCTCATCGCCCGCTTCGCTTTATCGCTTATCGCTTTTAATGATTTACGACCTGCGACCTGCGGCGTGCGACCTGCGACATAGTTAACGACCGCAGTTTTTATTCCACTGAAAGAGAAATCGAGCGTCTCTTTATCCTTGAAGTATGACCTGGGAAAGGAAATTGCTTTTGCATTCTCTTTCTTTGCCATCTTATCGATGATTGGTCCACCCGGATAGCCCAGTTTCAAAAACTTTGCTATCTTATCAAAGGCCTCTCCCGGGGCATCATCCCGCGTTCGCCCCATTACCTCATAGACTCCATGATCCTTAACATAGACTAAGTCTGAATGGCCACCGGAGACGATTAATGCTAAGAAGGGGAACTTTAAGGAAGGATGTTCTAAGTAATTGGCGTAGATATGGCCCTCTAAGTGATTGATACCAATAAAGGGAAGGTTATTAGAATAGGCGATGGCCTTCGCTGTAGAGAGACCGACTAACAATGCTCCTACCAGACCCGGGCCATAGGTTACCGCTATTCCATCCAGATTAGAGAAACCAATCTTTGCTTCTGATAATGCCTCAGCTATGACAGGATTTATTAATTCCAGGTGTTGCCGGGAAGCGATCTCTGGTACTACCCCCCAGAACTTCCTATGGATAGCAACCTGAGAGGCAATGACATTCGATAGAATCTTCTTGCCATCCCTTACTACCGATGCTGCCGTCTCATCACAAGAGGTCTCAATCCCCAGAACAAGCATCATTCTACCAATTCCGAGACCAAAACAAATTCTATTCCCTGGTTTTCTAACTCCGGGATGGATTCTTTTATTGCTCGCGCAGTGAGGGAATGGGCATGACCGATGCCAATTGCTTGTCCTTCTTTTAAGGCTATCCTTGCTAAAAGTCGAATCTGACCCTTGATGTAATTGAGATTGATCACATTATCTAAAAAGACGTCCCTCTCTCCACACCTAAGGCCCAGTCTCCTTGCTTCTCTATAAGCAACGGATTCGTCAGAGGTCTTACTATCTACAAAGAAAAGTTTTCTCTTTTTCAATTCCTTTAATATTAGATTTATGATTTCTTTATCTTCTGTCAGGCGAGAGCCCGTATGGTTATTCACTCCCTGAACATAAGGGATATTAGAAAGGTTCTGGGCAATTATCTTTGCTATCTCTCTTCGGGAAGTATTTACAAAAATGGCACCCTTTCCTGGATCTTTATCGGGGCCAGGATATCCCTTAGGTTCCATAGGAAGATGAAGCATAACTAAAAAGCCTCTTTTCTTTGCTTCTATAGCAGTATCTTTAGAATGGGGTAAAAATGGCAGGATGGAAAAGTTCAACGGACGATCTATAGCCAAAAGTTCCCTCGTTGCCCTTCCCCCCATTCCCAGATCATCAATAATAATGGCTACCCTTGCTTTCGGTTGTTCTAAGATGAGTCTCTGGATGGGTATCTTCTTCACCCCGATTTTCATGCTGAGAATCTTCTTCCCCTTAATCTCTCCTTCTTTGACCTTGATTATTCTTCCACCTTCTCTTTTTACTGCTTGGCTAACTGCTTTCTCATACTTCTTTAAAGACTCTTTAGGAGATATTCTTACCCTTTTTGTAATATGAGTCCACTCTATCTCTCCCCTCTTCATCTTTTCCGTTTTCTTCTCAATAATATCCTTGCGGCCTACTCCCAGTTCAGCAAGTCTCTTATCAATGGCAGAATCTATCTCCCTTGCCTTTGCCTCATAATCTATCCTCTTCAACCAATCGAAGAGAGTCACTCTTCCCATCTGCTGATAATCAACCCAGAAACAGGCAAAGAGAAGCCCCAGGATAGCAATTACCATTGTTATCTTTAAAAATCTATAAGTCTTTTTCTCAGCCACCCTTATACTCCAATCCGTCTAGATTAGTTTGCCTGTTTGACAGATATTAGTCTTATAGTCTTATGGTCGTATGGTCTGATGGTCACAATAATCCAACTATCCAACTATAAAACCATCCAACCATCTAATTATTTATCTGCCTGGGCTAAGGCCTTCTTTTTAAGCTCCTTCTTAATCACCTCTACTGCCTTCTGAAACTGAGGGTCTTCGTCCCTGGTAACCTGATAAGCAACTTTTTCTCCCAGGCCCTGTCTTACTATGGCAATCCTCAATTGTTTCTTAATTTCGGGAAGTCCTTCTTTCCACTCCTTCTTTTTAAGATCGAACTTCTTTTCTTTTAAGAACGAAGAAAACTCGTCCAGAGCCGCTATTCGAACCCCGAATTCCTTATTCACATCAGGATGGGTGAGGAGATACCTCTGACTGAAACCCCTGAAGTATCCCTTACTAGCGATCTTGGAGACTATTTTGGGAAGGGTGGGTAGTTCCACCTTGACGTCCGGTTCGATCCCCTTTTCATCGATGTTCCTTCCCTTGGGGGTGAAGTAATAGGCGGTGGTAAGTTTCAAACCCGAACCATCCTCTAAAGCTAGTACGCTCTGTACCCTTGCCTTACCAAAGGATTTCTCTCCAACGATCTTCCCTCTCGCATAATCCTGGATGGCACCTGCCACTATCTCGGAGGCGGAAGCACTTCCCTTATTAATGAGGATGACCAAGGGATAATCGGGATGAGGCGCTTCACTCGAAAGATATCTCAGGTTCTGAGAAGAGATTCTTCCCTCTGTGGAGACGATTAACTTCTTCTTGGAAAGGAATTTATCGCAGACTTCTACCGCCTCATTCAATAGCCCCCCGTGGTTATTGCGCAGATCAAGGATCAGACCTTGCATTCCTTCCTTCTCTAATCCTTTTAAGGCTATTTCTAAATTCTTACCTGCCGACTTTTTGAATTCTCTGATTCTAACGTAGCCGATCTTATCCTTTGTTAGAAAAGAATAGGGAATGCTCTTTACTATGATTACACCTCGAACAATGGTAAACTCCAGTGGCTCATCGATCCCTTCCCTTTCTATAGTCAAGATAACGGAGGTCCCCTTGAGCCCTCGCATCTTTTTCACTGCCCCTTGTAAGGTAATATTCTTTGTTGACTCCCCATCTATTTTCACAATCCTATCCCCGGCCTGGATTCCGGCTTCATACGCTGGAGTCCCTTCAATAGGAGAAACGACAGTTAGCTGGTCATCCCTTATCCAGATGCTTATCCCCAATCCCTCAAACTTCCCCTCAGTCTCAATCTGCATCTCCCTATAAGTATCCGGATCCATAAACTGAGAGTAAGGATCTAAGGTTTCCATCATCCCTTTCAGGGCCCCATAGATCAGGTCCTTGGTCTTCACTTCCTTGATATAGTTTGACTTGACCAGGGAGAGGACCTTGGAGAAGAGGCCGATATACTGATAGGTCTCTTTTCTCTCGTTTACCTTGCCAGATATTCCTCCCCCAACAATAAGGATCATTACAATCGTCAAAATTACAATCTTTATTCCATTCTTTCTTTTCATCTTTACCTCCGTATAATAAAAGTTTGTACGT
>SDBT01017210.1_pt1 | contig 11426 bp, 15 predicted proteins | sample 2277101 | NCBI WGS metagenome assembly SDBT01 (sample SAMN10404973, study PRJNA504765) | marine sediment metagenome | isolation source: marine sediment core GS10_PC15, 103 cmbsf | place: Arctic Ocean: Southern Knipovich Ridge | collected 2010 | reverse complement strand
TCGACGGAAGCGATGGCGAATGGCTCGTGGACCGGGGCGACTTTGGCGGGGCATTCCAACACCGGGACGGACTTTGTTCTGCTTCACGTTGAAGAGGGGGCGCCAGCCATCGGAGCCAGTGGTACGCCGCTCAAGATCGGTGCCAACAAGATTACATTCTACGGGCGTAACGCTTCCTACATAACGAACGACGGTGGATCGGCCAATCACAGTATTTCGCGGTTCATTGTCAACAGCAAGAACCTCGTTGACGCGGTGACGATCAGCGACAGCAATGATACGGAGCAGGTTAATACACTCGAAATAATTAGCGGCGGCGTGTCGTTCAGCGGTGCCAAAGGCATTAGTACACTGCGGATAGCTAACGCATCGAGCAACAACAAGCCACGCCTCACGGTAACGTCAGCGGCGGGCACGCTCGGCACGGTGTGGCTGAGTGCCGGAACGCTTACGACAGCGGCACCGATTACTATCCTGCATCATTCGAGCGGAACGCTTACCTCCACTTCGACGATCGGCAGCTCCTTCCAGCACGGTGGTTTGTTGGTGTTCAACGGTACCACGATTAGCTCGTTGGATTTCGTGGCGGGCGTGGTGGACACCACGCGGACGGCGGGGACGAAGACCTTGACCTTGATGCGTCGCTTCCCGGCGGCGCGATTGATTAAGAACAGCGATTTCTTGACGGCATCGGAAACCGTCATCGGGGAATAGTCATGGCTGACACAATCTGGACAGGATCGAGCGGCGATCTTACTTCGGCGGGCAACTGGTCGAACGGCGTGCCGGGCAACGGGGACAAGGCGTTCTTTCGGGCGGGCTTTGCGACCGGCCCGTCGACCAATATGTCGGGACTTGCGGATACGCTAGCGCTCATTCACATCGGTCGAGGCTGCACATTTGATTTAGGCGCCAGCAGTACGGAACTCAAAGTGAACGCGACGAAAGTCATTCACCGTGGAAGGGGCAAACTGTGGTACGACGGCGATACGGATGTTGCCGCGTCTACCGTTGTGATTGATTGCGACCCCGGAGGCTCGGCTGACTTGCAAGGTCCGATCCGGGTAGCGCGGTTCCTGCGCGGCAAGATCACCGTTGGAACTGTATCCGCGATGACGGACATTGACATCGGGTTCCGCGGCAACCCGTCAACGGACGCGATTGTGACAATCGGCACGGGGGCCAACGCCACTACGACCTATTGGCAATGGGGCGGCACGGTTACGGCGTCCAATGTGTTGACAACTGCGAATGTGGCGGGTGGGACGCTCACCAAGGACAGGGGCACGTCGGCGGCTATTACGACGCTTAACCAGTCGGGTGGGCGAGTCAACTATTGGACTGCGGCGACGTTGGTAACGGCGACGCTCAGGGGCGGGACGCTTGACACGATCGGCGCGGGTCAGCCTCAGACCATTACGACGCTTCGGGTGTTCCCCGGTTCTGAGATCGATCGGGATACGGATCTGCTAACGGTGACAACGGAAGATGACTTGCGAGCGGAGTCGGCTTAATGCTCAAGAGCGGACGCAAAACAGTAGCGGTAGTGAATACGCGGGAGGGGTTGCAAGAGGCATCGGAGATTGTCCAGTCCGTCACCCTCATCGCCATCGCGGGAAACTCCGGGGTGGTGTGGTGCGGTGGCCCCGAGACGAGCGGCGTGTCGGGCAGTGAGCAAGGCTTCCCGCTCGACAAGAGTGGCGCGTACGCCGAACTGCGTATGCGAACGTACACGGGAATCGACCTGCGGGATATTTGGATAGACGCGCCCACTGCGGGCGACGGTGTGACGTGGGAAGCTAGAGTCTGATGCCTATTCACGGAACAACAAACGACGGAACGACCATCCGGCTGATTATGAGTGTTGGTGATATTAAGGAAGCGGTGATCGCTACTATACGGGGCGCTCAACCTGACAGTCAGGGCATAGCCAATGCAATCGCAGTCAACTTACAACAACAGGTTGACATTAAGCAGCAGCGATCCAGCCTGCCGAACGACGACCCGGACAAGACCACCAATCCTGACAGGGCGGACCTGTTCTGGGACGGCCCCGATCTCGTGGGCAGGGCGATAACCGTGTCGGTCACGTGGACCGGCAGCGAGTACGTGGTCTCAGTGAAAACTACTCAGCCTATAGAAAGTTCCAGATGAGTTGGACTGTAAATAATCTCATCGGATTTGAAACCCGAGACAGCATAGAGGCGGCGGCCACGGGGGGGACGCCCACCTATAACACCAGCATAAAATACGGGAACGGCAAAGCTTCTGTGTCTATGAATGCGGGCGCCGACACCTACGATGTAGCTCAATTCCAGGGAACAGGCGGCCAAGGCGGAAATACGCCTTTTGCTGTCCAATTTCATTTTAGAACTGCTGACCGATCCGTCAGTGGCAACTTTCTACATTGCTTGAATGACGATGATCAACTCATTTGGGACATCCAAGTGCTTGGTGGCGGTGATGTTGGGAAGATAAGGGTCACCGATCAAAGCAGCACCACTTACGATACTGCATCTGCCGTCACCACAGACGACACATGGCACGCAATACAGATTTTTTGGGGTCAAAACAACTCTGGCAATTTCGATCTGCATGTAGATGGAACGAGCGTCATCAGCACCACAACGTTTGACGGATCGATAGACGGGGGGTTTGATAGATATAGGTTAGGCGCGCCCGGCTCTTCGACCATATATTTTGATGACTTCTTTTGTTCTTCTTCGGTAACGGGGGTCGCCGACTTTTTCGATGACTGGGAAGTCTTGATGTACAAGGGCGACACAGGGGCAACAGTGGTTTCTGGGTCGACAACTCTGGACAGCTCAACAAACTGGTCAGATATGTGGGAACTGCCCAGCAACGATACTAACTACGCCTATTATGATCTAGTAGGAGCGGTAGCTAAGGCGGGAGGAATCGATTTCGACGGCGGCTCTACCTACGACGGCCCCAACACTGACGCCAGCATAGATACGATTCGGGCCGCGAAGTGGATTGCTCGTATGCTGAGAGAGAACGGGGGCGCCACGGTCCATCACCAGCGCATCGGCAACAGCGGAGACGGCCTTGCCAACAAGGTTGTAACTCTAGGTACAGGCTTTGCTTCCTTCTATTACATTGTGGCAACCCCAGCTACTGGCGAGATTCCAGAGGCCAACGAATACGCCAGCGCAGGGTTCGGGCACGACGGCACGGGTGGCCGCGAAATCCGACTAGGCGAACATTATTGTAGTGTCTTGAACGAGATACCGGATGCCCCTACTGGCTTTGTACCTTTCCCCAGCCCTAGAGGTACTAAGGGCGGGATGAATCAGATAGATGGAGGTGTGCAGTAATGCAAGTAACTGGTGGTGATACGAGTGTTGTGGCCTACTTTATGGTTCGGCTGGCTGCTGATGGTACAGCAGCTACCGGAATAGCGGCAACGGCCTTTGATCTTCAGTACACCCGTACCCTAACTGCGGCTGATACAAAAGATGACGGGATTGTAGGTACTGGCGGCGCTACGACCTGGGTAGAGTTCAAAGTGTTTGAGATCAATTCAACATCTTCCCCAGGGTTGTACATGGCGTGTTTTTCCGATGCTGCTTTTGCTGCCGGTGTTCCAGAAGTCCATCTAGCTCTGACTTCCGCAACAACTTTTGCTGAAGTCATCAAGTGCCAGATCGACACTCCAGTGATCCTTGCGAACAACGCCCTGCATGGTGGCGCTGCTGCTGTTATTACATTCGAGAAAGTTGTTGGACTAGCAACGGGCAACGATGATTGTGTTGAGTTGACTGGTAAGGGCACGGGCTCTGGGTTGAATTGTGTGGGTGGAGATGCCAGTGGTCACGGACTTAACTGTGATGGCGGAGCACCGAATGGTGTGGGCATTTCTGCTGTTGGTGATGGGTCTGGTTCTGGAATGAACATTCTTAGTGAACCTGTTGCTGGGACGGGAGACGGACTTACAGTTGAGGGGGGCGGAACATCTGGAGATGCTTTAGCTTTGGCAGTTACTTCAGGAGTTCTTATTGAAACTGGAGCTATTGTAGCAGGCACCTTTGCTGCCGGGGCCATTAATGCTGCGGCTATTGCAACGGACGCTATCACAGCCGCAAAGATTGCTGCCAACGCGATAACTTTGGCGGACGGTCCCCACGGCGGTTCTGCCGCTGTGTTCACCTTTGATAGAATGATCGGGGCTGCGACTACAGGAGACTGTGTCAAGCTAACTGGCTTCGGGTCCGCTGATGGGCTCAACATTACTGGTGGTGCTACCAATGGTGACGCCGTCACACTTACGGGCGGGGCTACTAATGGACGAGCCGTCAGGATGACGGGCGCCGGAACCGGAACGGCTTTGTCTGTTGCGAGTGTTAGCGGAAACGCCGTAGATTTGACTGTCGCTACTCAGGGGAACGGCCTGGCGATAATAGGGGGAGGCACTGGACTAGGTGTCGGTATAAATGGTGGGAGCACTGGGCACGGGGTGCAAATTACCGGAGGGGCTACCTCTGGCGACGCAGTTGCTTTACTTGCTACCATTGCGGGTGACCCGCCGAACCAACTTACTCCGGGCGTGCCTTACGGTTCGGTTACGGATGCCGGGGCCTCGGCGACCGCATTTGATACCGATCTCCAAGAGGCGGTCACCGACTTTTGGAAAGACGGAATCGTAGTGTTCTTGACGGGGAACCTTGAGGGATCGCACGGCAGGATCACTGCCTCCAGCACGATTGGCGGCTTGACAATTCAAACAGGCGACCTAACGGCGGCTCCAGATAACGGGTCAAAGTTCATGGTCATAGGTAGGGCAACGGCATAATGTTTGGTTTGTTTTGGTGGATCAATACCCCGGCGCCGCCCCCGGAGGATGACCAGCTAGGCTGGATGCTGGAGCATGTGGCGATAGTCGAGGAACCGGACGAGGTGGTGAGTTACTAATGAGTATCTTTCTAGATGGTGTCAACGAGCGGAAGCAATCGACCAACGTTTTGGTCGACGTGTCTACTCCGCCGATCACGATGGGGTGTTGGGTTTATTGGACAGTGAACGAATTGGACAAACGGTTCTGCATGTGCTTGCAGAACGACGGGGCGATTAACGAGTTCCTTCGCCTTGGGATGGATGCTAGCGAACAAGTGGATTGTCGCGTTAGAGGGCAGAGCGCTATTGGGGACAAGACAAACACGTCGGCCTCATTAACGGTGAACACTTGGCACTGGATCGGCCTTGTTTGGGTCGACACTACCCACATCGAAGCGATTCTCGACACTAATATTCAGAGTGGAATTGTTACCGATGCCGGTGTTCTTGCTCCCGATGAGCTTGAGATTGGTAACTATGACGCAGGAACTACCCCAACCTTTTGGGGCGGTCGTATCGCCGAGTGTGCGGTTTGGAAGCGGCGGCTGGTAGCGGCGGATTTCACGAACCTGTCAACGAACAAGTGTTCGCCCGAGTTGGTTCAGGCACAAGACCTAGTCCACTACGTCAAGTTTGAGGACAAGGACGACGTGGACATTGTTGGCGGCCTAACGTGGGACGTGACCGCCGGGACGCCTGACACCGCCGACCATCCGCCGGGCATCAAGTATGCGGGCGGTAACATCACAAGCAGCGGCATGATTCCGCAGGCGTTCGGGCTAGATGTGAGCGTTTATGCGTATTGAAACGACGGAGTGGCGGGGCATTGAATGTTGACCGGCGCATGGATGCGCTGGCCAGAATTGGGGTACTAGCAAAGGAGTGCTAGAGATGGCTAGATATTCAGGATTTTCTAAGGCGACGACGGCGGCGGATGCAATGATTTGGGACTTGTCGGCTGTTACGGCCACCCTACGGCGAGCAAAAATCTACGACATTGTTATCGGTTCTAGTACGACGGCGGATAACGCTGCTGAATTTGCGTGCAAGCGAACCACGGATACCGGCGGGACACCCGTGGCGTTTACTCCGGTTCCGCTTGACCCGGCTGACGGTGCGTCAGGCATGACGTTTCACGAGTCTTGGGCCACCGACGCAGTGGACACGGCGAACAGCGAAATGCTGTCTTTCGGCCTCAACAACCGGGCGACCATGAGATGGGTTGCGGCTCCTGGGGGAGAGCTAACCGTCCCGGCAACCAATGTGAATGGGATCGCCTTGCTGGCGGTAACGGTTACGACCGGGTTCAGCGTCAATAGCACGGCTCACTGGATGGAGTAGAACGTTACGGATTATGCGAGGAAACCATGAATAGACATCGGTACTCGCTCAAGCGTCCCAAGGGCTGGCTGCAAGAAGTCTCGCCTGACGGAATTGTTGAGCGAGACACGGGGCAGTGCGTACATTGCGGCGGACATTGGATCGTGAGTCCTGTCGTGCGGCAGCGGCCTTGGTGCAATAAGTGCAACGGGCCAACGTGCTTCAAGGAAGCGTGCGTGTCGGAATGTGTGCCCTTTGAAGAATGGTTAGACAAGACAGAGAAGGCCGAGGCCGAGTGGCGTCCGCCCGCTCCGAGTGAAACGACGCCGAGGATACTGGTGCCATGACTGAATCATGGTTGGTTATGAAGCCGGTAGCTGACAATGAGTTCCATTGCACCAAGTGCAAGGCCCTGCGGAACATCCCTGGGTATTGGGGTACAGCTATAGCGATGGAGTGCATGGAATGCCATCGCCCGCGCATGGAGTTTGTCGGTCCGTACATTAAGCCGGAACCAATTGTTTCGCCGGAAGAACAAGAGGTGATAGAAGCGAAAGATCGTGAGCACCACCTGGCGGGTGAAATTGAGGATTTGGCTTTTTGCCTCGCTGGCGACGGAAACGAGGAGCTTCTGCAAAGCGTCCGTGACCAGCTTGCAGGAGCGTGGTACATCTAGGGGCTAGCGTTTGGCTTTTTGGCAATATCAAGCTAGGGCCGAGGTTTTTGTTGTGGTCAGTGCTGCCACTTGGCAGCCTGTCTACACGCAACCTATCCAGCTCGACGGGTTTGCGCCGGGTGCGGTCGGTGTGTCGATGTTTGCCGCGCCGCCCCAAGAGCAGGACGAGGTTACGCTATCGCCTCAGCCTGTAGGTCCGCAGTTCCCGTACGCGCTGCATTACCAAGCCGAGACATCGGCTGCCATTACAGAGTTTGCAGCGGAGATCGTACCGGACCAGTGGTATCCGCAGTATCCGTCGATTGTTCGCGGTCCGCCACCGATCATAGAAGGTGGGGCCGTTGCGCCGGTAGGCGACCCAACACCACGCGATGAAGGCTGGCGACCGTCGTTCCCCGACTTTGTTCCGGGGCCGGAACCGATGCGCCCAGTGGGCGGTGCGTTTCTACCGGGCAAGTTTGACGAACCGCCATCACCAGCCGTTGATCAGTGGTATCCGTCTTATCCTGATCCGCAGGCGATCCCTTTTGTTCAGCCGCAAATCACGGAATTTTTAACCCCGCCGCAAGAGCAAGACGAAATCGTCTTGACGCAATCACCGGGTCCGCAATTCCCGTATGCGATGATGTACCAGTCGCAGACGTTCGTTCCGGTCGTTGTCGCGGCACCTACGGTCGATCAGTGGTATCCGGTCTACCCGGACATCATCCCGGTCTTAGAGATGCGGCTGCATGGCGTTACCGTTTGGACGCCGGAGGTTGTGCATTGGGGCTTCGAGGGTCCGGGGCCGATGCCCGAGACCCAGGTCCAGATTCAGGGCGCTTCAACTAACTTTGAACATGAGCCGAATCCGCCCACGGTGTTTTATCCGGTCTACCCGGACATTATTCCGGTGCCGGAGGTACGCGATCCCGGCTGGAATGTGACCCCGGAGCGGCCCGACGCCCCACCGCCATCAGTTAACTACCGGCAACCATCGTTCCCCGACATGGTTCCAGGGCCGCAACCGGTCGACCCCGGTTGGTATACCTCGCCGGTCTTGTTCGCGGACGAGCCGCCCGAGGACTTGCCGTGGTCACCGGTCTACCCGGATATGGTGCCGGGCCTACCCCGCGAGGCAGGTTGGTTTGCCTCGCCCGTGGCATTTGCTGACGAGCCGCCGGTCGATTACCAGGCTCCCGTTTATCCGGCCATCGTTCCGGTGGATGAGGTCAGGGAGCCGGGTTGGTATACATCGCCGGTTCTGTTCGCAGACGAACCACCAGTCGACTATCGGGCACCGATATTCCCGGCCATCGTTCCGGTCGCCGAGCTGCGCCCGCACGGGTTCGAGGTCACGACGATCGGAGATGTGACGCCTGCCCCGATGGGGTGGTTCGTTCAGCAGCCTGATCCAGATCAGTCACCAGCCCTATGGCGTATCGAGGGTGGGGCGGTCGACCCGACCCGCTTCGCGCCACCGCCAGCCGGGGCGGATGAGACTTGGTACCCGGTCTACCCGGACATTATTCCGGTCTTAGAGCTTCGCCCGCACGGCGGCACGGTGGAGCCCTACGGAGACGTTGCGGCGTCTCCGCTGTGGTTCCCGGTGTATCCCGACGCCGATCAGTCGCCATCCCTGTGGCGTATTGAAGGCGGCTCGACTGAGGCTTGGTCCGGCACCGAGGCGGCAACAGCCGGGCAGGGCCAATGGTACCCATCGTACCCGGACCCGGACCAAAGTCCGGCTATGTGGAGGCCCGAGGGCGGATCGGTTGACCCGGTGCGGTTCTTCACGCCACCGGCGTCATCGTTCGACGTTCAGAAGGTCGGCATCTATGTTCCGGGGGCAATTCTAGACGGCGTCTTTGTTCCGGGTGCTATTCGAGATGGGGTCTACGTTCCGGGCGGAATCGCCCACGGAGTTGATACATAACGAAAGGGGGCACGGATGCCCATCGGAGCACAAATAGGCAAAGGCACGGTATTCGAGGACGGTGCATCGTCGTTCATGGCCCGCGTAGCGGTGGGGTCGGGCGTTAATATGGTCCAGGCGGACATTGAGACGATCAGCTGCGCGGTGTTTGATGCGATCGGAACCCTCGCGGCAGAGCCGACCGTTACGGTGAGCACGTCGGTATTCGATACGCTACAAACCGATGCGCGTTGGGTACCGGACATCGATTCGACGGGGTACAATTTTCGATTCGACATGGCATCGACCACGTTTACCACTGGCGGTCGGTATCAGGTTGAGTTCATGTTTACGCCAACGACTGGTGTGCAAGACAACTTTCCGGTCGTGTTTAAGGTGGCCGCTCAGGCCTTATTGATGAGCTAAGACATGGTTAGGCAAGACGAACTGAACTATGTTTTGTTTCAAGACCCGAACGGCTGGCTAGCCATGTCACCGGAATCATTATTAAACGGGAGAGGGTTCAGAAACGGGGGGGGCTTTGAATGCAACACGCCTCGTTTTCTTATGCCGGAAGGCGGGTTCGTAAACTTTAGCCGTGGAATGAGTGTGCTCAATTTCTATTTCGACGCATACGAAGACGGCGAACGAAGCGTGAAATGGTTCCCGAATTGGCCGCCGAAGTCAAACCAAGACAAAGGACCGTTCGGTACTGACCCCGAAAATATACCTCTGGCGGGGGCATGGCTAGAGAACGGAATCGATCTGATTCCTGTAGTTCCGAAGCCTGCGTCAAACGAGGTTTGGCAATTCGTCCACAATTTCGATGACGAACTATGTTTTGGCGTGTGGATCAAGGGGCCGTGCACGTTTTCGGGGGGGCACTTTTTCCCTTTCGCTCGATTCCTTGATGGCGAGGAAACGATTTCTCACCCTGTCTATTGAGGTTGCGACATGACCCGAGCAGAGAATTTGCAAAACCTGCTTCAGTTCCGCGAGATCGCACAGGACGGCGACACCCTCCTTTGGGAACCTGTAATCGGTCGTCGGATGCTGTTGGGCCGTCAGGATATGTGGGGCGGTGGATTCATCGAGTTTGCAACGCCAATCAGTGGTATTTTCATTCACTGGGCACCAACGATCGAGGGGCAGGAGCGATCAATACGGGCCTACACCACCAGGAAAATACAGGCCGACGACCCCGCAACATATTTGGCGGGCGGGTTTAGCCCCGCCCTTGGCCCTGAACCGGACAAGGATGTAAAGTGGACCCCTGGGATATCGTTTAGTCCGTCAGTCATCGCCATCAATGTCGTCGGCACATTCTTCAACGAGGATATAGTTTACGGATGATCGTGGTCAGGCGGTGCTGACGAGCTGACCGACGTGGCTGCCCGGCATCACGGTAATCTTCGATAGAAGAATGGCTGACATATCAGCGGCAGGCACATGGCTTCCCGGAGGCACGACGAGTTCGCCCATGAAACCTGGAACCCGTTTGGTGTCGTAGTTATTTGGGTCGGCTGCATCACCCTGCACTCCGCCTCCAACCCACACGCACGGATTCGGCTTGTCAACATCGGCGAGAAAGTTCGACGTGCTCATCCCTTCATCCTACTGAATCCGCCCGCGGCAGGCGAGTTTACACCAGTTTACACCAGTTTACATCGCACCGGAAACCTAATGTAAACTCGACGACGTAGGTTAGCAAGGCGGTTAGCAGCGTTTCACGTGGAACACGTAAGTCCTTACGCCACAACGACTTAGGGTTTACCCGCTGGGGACTTAAAATCCCCTGAGGTAATACCTCGTGCGGGTTCGACTCCCGCCTCGCCTACTAGCATTTAAGGGGTTTGGTGGCCTTTGGCTCTTGTTTTGGGGCATTTCCTGGCACCCGCGATTCCAGCCCGTTACGGCTCATTCGTGCCGGTTCCTTTCGCTAGGGGTTAGCAAGAGGGTTAGCAAGGATCAGGCGTTATCGCCACTCGCATGGCGTCAGCGTCTTCGTGAACATACACGAGGCTCATCGCCGGGACCGCGTGTCCCATCAGGGCCATCACGGTTCGCAGGGATGCTCTGTGGCCGATCCGCGTGCCGAAGGTGTGGCGGAACGAGTAGAAATCGCGTGCGTGGCCCTTGGCGTCCTTGTACGGTATCCCGGCGGCGACGAGATCGGCACGTAGCATGGTGGATGGGCTGGGTGGGACGCGTCGCACCCGCGCAGCGCCCGCGCCGCGCCCGCGCAGCGCCCGCGCCGTGTCGCACGACAGCGGGATCGTCCGGGCGACGCCGGTTTTGGTGTACGCGGCTTCGACCGTGACGCTGGGTGCCGACCAGTCGAACGACTCACCGGTGAGCGATTCAAGTTCGGGGCGTCGAAACCCTGTCTCGTAGGCCAGGCGGTAAAGCCAACATCGTTCCTCGCCCGTCAGCTTCCAGCGCACAGGCCCCGCGAGGGTGTGCTTGAGCAGCTTGGCGAGCTCAGCTTTCGTCCAAACATGCCGTTCGCGGCGTCGGTCCTGTTGCTCGTTCTGACGACTGACATCGAACAGCGGTCGGCGAAGCCATCGCATGAACTGGCGGATCGACTGGGCGTGGTGGTTCGAGGACGCAGCGGACAGCCCTGCGTCACGCCTCGCACGCAGGTAGGCTTCGACGGCAGTCGTCGACACTTCGTCGATG
>SDBT01017209.1_pt1 | contig 11426 bp, 7 predicted proteins | sample 2277101 | NCBI WGS metagenome assembly SDBT01 (sample SAMN10404973, study PRJNA504765) | marine sediment metagenome | isolation source: marine sediment core GS10_PC15, 103 cmbsf | place: Arctic Ocean: Southern Knipovich Ridge | collected 2010 | reverse complement strand
ATATTATATCGTATGAAATAGTGAAAACAGAATCCAAAGACGCCGACGATAAGGGATTAATATCTAATGGGACAACATAAAAAGATTCAAATAGCAGTTTTATTTATAATCGCCTTGTTAATGTGTTTCTGTCATGACTCTGTAAGGGCAGGTGATTCACAACCATACAATAATGTTCACACCTTCTATTATCCATGGTATGGAAATCCCCAAACCGACAAATTCCATTATCACTGGAACCATAAGCAATCTGTAAAAGAAGGTGAACCAAAGAACTATCCAGGCGGAGATGACATTGGGGCCGACTTCTATCCGAAGCTTGGCTGTTACAGTTCCAACAGCAATCAGGATCTGGATGCTCACATGCTGATGCTTCGCCGGGCAAAGGCCGGCGTGATCAGCACATCATGGTGGGGCAAAGATTCGTATACGGATAAGGCCGTTCCGCCTTTGCTTGACGCTGCAGCACGGCATAACATCAAGGTGTGTTTTCACATCGAGCCGTTTCCAGGCCGAAACGCTCAGACCACGCGCGACGCAATTGTCTATATAATCGACAAGTACGGCTCACATTCGGCATTCTACCGCTACGGCAAAGAAAAGCTACGCCCCATGTTCTACGTCTACGATTCCTACCTTACCCCGGCAAAGCAGTGGAAGACAATCCTCTCGCCCGACGGGCCGCAAACCATACGAAACACCAAATACGATTCGGTCGTCATCGGTCTATGGGTCAAAGAGCACGAACAAAGCTTTATGACGGAAGGTCACTTCGACGGCTGCTATACCTATTTCGCAACCGACGGCTTTACGTACGGCTCGACCATCAGGAACTGGCCCAGGCTCGCAGAATGGGCACAGCAAAACGATAAGCTGTTCATTCCCTCGGTTGGACCGGGATACGTCGATTTGCGCATTCGGCCTTGGAACGACGTCAATACGCGAGACCGACAGAATGGCGCCTACTACGACCGCGAATTCGCCGCCGCCATCGCCGTTCGACCGCCCATCATCAGCATCACAAGCTTTAACGAATGGCACGAAGGCACACAAATCGAACCGGCCGTCCCCAAACAGATCCCGGATTTCAAATACCTCGACTACTCGCCTCACGATCCCGAATATTATTTGGATCGCACTGGCTACTGGGTAGACCGTTATTTCGAATATAGCGCTGCCCAATCCACTAAATACATAATCGTCGTTACCGGCGGCGAACTGCTCTCGGGCGTCTATCCGGATGGACACACCTACTATCTGACCCGAACCCTGCTCCCTTTGGGCCTGGAATGCGTCGGCTCGATGAGCGTCGATGACAAGCAGGCCGATCTGGTTGAGGCGCTCCGCTACGCCACGGACAAGGCCGATCTGGTAATCGTAACCGGAGGCCTGGGCCCAACCGATAACGACATCACCCGAGAAGCACTTTCCGACTTCACGAAAATCACGCTGAAAGAACACCCCGAAGCAATGCAGGAGATGGCTCGAAGGTTCCGCGTATCACCCGACCGGCTTCGCGCGAATTTACGCCGGCAAACACAGGTGCCGGCGGAAGGAACCTACTTCAAAAATACCGAAGGTACTGCCGTCGGGCTTGTTTTTGAGACTAACGACGCCGTAATTGTTGCGCTGCCTGGGCCGCCTCGCGAATTGCAGGCCATGGTTCGCAACGAGCTGGTACCCTATCTGAGCAGACGATTCGGCACACGACTGCCCGGGTGTTCGCTGATGCTGCGGTTTGTCGGACTTGGCCAGTCACAGATCGATCAGACACTTAGGGATAACGTACCGCTGGCGCCCGATATCACGGTTTCATCGCAGTTCGAAGGAAGCCGGGTCGATTTCACCTTTTCGTTGCCCGAAGATACGCTGCGGGACCGGATGAGGCTTCGGGAGCTGAAACAAAAGATTATGAAGCACCTGAGTGAATATGTATATGCGGACGACGAAACGTCGCTGGAAGAACACGTCCTGAAGCTGCTGAAAGCACGCGGCGAGACGCTGGCTCTGGCGGAAGCTGGCAGCGGCGGGAGTCTGGCTGCGACGTTGAGCAGCGCCGACGGGGACGGGCAAATACTGGCCGGGGCATATGTGGCTCCAACCGTGAAGAAACTGCGTCACTTGCTCGGCGTAGACAATGATGACCGGACCGGCAGCACATCTATAAAACGGCTCGCTATAGCCGCCGCCGATGCAACCGCAAGCCAATGGGCCATTGCCGTTGGCGAGGCCCAGCGAGATAAAAACGGTTCCGGCTATGTTGAGGTTGCATTCAAACTGACGGACGGACGCATGGAAAGCCGGCAAGTTCGGCTTCGCGGCACCGGTGAACTGGCCCGCTCCAGGCTCAGCACGCAACTGCTCGACCAACTTCGGCGGAGATTAAAGTGAGAGCTTTATTCATCGTCCGTGATATGGGAAAAATAAAGCGATTTTGCCTTTTCGTATAATACCTTGCCGTTGATGAGTGTTGTTTCCACGAACGTTTTGTGATGGAAGGGATGGCCGTCAAGGATGATAATGTCGGCGTCTTTTCCAACCTGCAGGCTGCCGACGCGGTCGGCAACGCCGATGATTTCGGCAGCCGTGATAGTGATTGCTTCCAGCGCGGTCTGCTCGTCGAGCCCCCCACTTACGGCGAACGCCGCCTCCATCGGCAGGGCCATCATATCACGCCCTACTACGCCCCATGTCTCAAAGGAGGTGCTCGGAGGTATGATTGCGAATTTGACACCGGCTTTTTTCAAAATGGCGGCATTTTCCAGATTCGAACCGGAAGGCCCCGATATATCTTCGTTCGGACGCCGCTTCTGACGCGGCGTGATAACGACGCGGACATCCCGTTTGGCAATCTCTTCGGCAACAATCCATGCCTCGACGGCATCCGTCAGAATCATCCGGATACCGAATTCATCCACCAGCTCCAGAGCTGCCAGGATGTCGCCTGTAGTAGATGCTACCAGCGTTGCGGGCAGTTCCCGCCGCAGAAGCCGGATATAGGCGTCAAGTCCGCCCGGTTTCTTAGGTTCTTCGGCTTTCTTCTTGTCCTTTGCTTGCAGATACTCTCCAAGTTTTCGCAGGTAACTTTGGGCCTTTCGCAGATTCTGTTTAAAGGTGGTTTTACGCAGCCAATCCCTGTTGGAAATCATGACCGGCTGCACAACCGATTCTTTGACCAGCATCTGATCCAAATCCCCATAGGAGGCCTTGATGACGGCGGTTGCTCCTCCGATGGGATTGCTGCCCGAGGGACGACCGGCCGATACCATAGCCGTCGTGACGCCGGATGCCAGTGCAAGAGAGACGTTGAAGTCAAACGGATCGAGAGAATCCGCGATCTTGGTGATATTTGAGTTGCCGAAAACCCCAAGCTCGGCGTCGACTGCGACTAAACCGGGCATAACGACTTTTCCACGGGCCTCAATCACCTTGGCTTTTTCCGGAATTTCTATATTTTGTCCGATGTCGGAGATTTTTCCGTCCTTGATCAGAATCGTTCCGTTCTTAATAATTCCACCGGTGATTGTGTACAAGTCCCCGCCTCGAATCGCTATGACCTCCTCGGCCGCTGATAGCGGCGAGATAACAAACATCACCGATATCGCCAGTGCTAAAAACAGCATAGGCATGACATGATGTATATGTTTTTTACTCATCGATGGTCTCTCCCAACGGAGCTTCATGAACGATCTTGCCTTCAATCATCACCTTGTAGATTGTAGTGCCGACGTCCAGTGGATCGCCGCTAAGAATCAGGAGATTCGCATCCTTGCCTACATCCAGGCTTCCCAGCCGGTAGTCAATCCCCAACATCTCAGCGGGATGGATGGTGATTGCCTTCTTAGCGACTTCCCGGTTCAATCCGGATTTTACCAGCTCAGCTATTTTTCTAAGGAAGTCTTCGTATCCGGCGACGTTGTCGAATTCCGGCTTCAATGCAATTTTAACCTCGGCTTCCGCCAACATTCTGGGCACGTTAATGCGAGTTCGTGTGGTGGGTTCGAAGTCTATCTGAGCGGGAAGAATCACCGGAATTTTCCTTTTAACCAGCTCTTTTGTAATGCGATACATTTCTGAGCCGGCAATCAGAACCGGTTTCATTTTTTTATACGGTTCGAGCAGTTTCATCAAGTGCAGCATCTCGCCAGGTGAATTGCATAACACGAACGTCGGCACCTTGCCCTGCAGGGCATTGACGAGCGGCCGGACTTTCGGATCCGTGGAACTCATCTTGCTTTTTGCGGAATCCAGCGCAGACTTGATAACATTTTTAACCTTGTCATTCGCCTGGAAATGAATCATCGCAAATCCTGATTCGGCAACGATCATCTCTTCGGGGCTCCGGCCGGTCGGCCTTACAATGGCTCCCTGTCCGGTGATACCCGTACTTGCTGACCTTCCCCTTCCGCCGGGGAGCAATCCGACAGTTGTGAATCCCGCCCCGAGAATGCGTTTGTATGCGTCCTGATGAGGATACAATTCATCGACAACCCGGTAGTGCGGATTTGACGCCGGACCGCCTGTCGCCGGCCGTGATAGCCCGATTCGCGACGATGGATTCACGAGGCCGGGAAAGATTGTCTTGTCAGGCACCTCGATGATCTCGGCAGCTTCGGGAATCTCGATGTCGTTTCCGATCGCTTTAATTTTGCCGTCGGCTATGACGATGATACCGTTTTCAATCACGCCGGAGGTGACGGTATCGATCCGGTCGGCCTTGATGGCGATTATATCTTCGGCTGCGGCCCCGATCGAAAGACCGCATAACAATAAGCATAAAAGGATATAGTAACAAATATTCCTCATATTATGATTCCTTCTCACGAGGAGCTATTTTTTGCTTACCCACCAGGTTGATCCCTTTTCGCTGATAGACGATTTTGCCGTTGATCAGGACCATATCAACCGGAGTCGTATGATCGAGCAAGCTGCCTTTTTTTATGGCAATGTCGGCGTCTTTACCCACTTCGAGAGAACCGACACGATCGTCTATGCCGAGGGCACGGGCCGAATTGATAGTGATGCCCTTCAAAGCCTCCCGGTCATCGAGCCCGTAGTGGGCCGACATCGAGGCCTGAAACGACAGTTCTTCCTGCGGAGCGATATAGGAACTCCAGCCGACTGCGTCGGTATTGATTGAGAGTTCCTTGACGCCGGTTTTTGCATATTCGGCCCCCATCCCATGGAACCGACCATCGAAGGTGGGCCGGGAGAATTCTATAACTCGCGGGCCGATATTGATAAAGACATCCTCGCGTTTCGCCGCTTCCTGACCTACGATGTACCCGCCGTATGCCGTATGCGTGGGGATGACTTTAAGGTTATTCTCGTCGTTGAACATGCGGATTGTTTGCATAACGCCCCAGCCCGAGTAGGTGTGCACAATCGTCGGCATTTCGCCGTTGAAGGCCTTCCGCATCTTCTCCAGCTCCAGCTTGTATTTGGGCTTTTCCTTTCGCTCGCCCCGTTCATACGCCCGCCAAGCCTCGGTGTACTCTTTCGCCTGTTTGAGGATTTGTCTGAGAATCCATGACATCCCCATGCGCGTGGCGCCAAGGTCGCCGGAACGACGCTCGGGATTGAAGGCCTGTGTCATTTTCATAGCGCCGTACTCGCGAAAAATCATCTTTTCAGGGTCCGACGGATCGAGCTTTATAATGACGCTGAAGCCAGCCAGATTCGTCCCACTTCCGGGCATTGTATTGATTGTAGTGACGCCTCCTGTAACACTCTTTTCGACGGTGATGTCTTCGGGATTGACGCTGTCCGCAATTTTCAGTTCGGGATTGATTGTTGTAACCATATCATTGAATCCGCCTTCGATGGCGATATGCGTGTGGGCCTCGACAATCCCGGGTGTGACCCATCTGTCCGAAGCGTCAATCACAATATATCCTTCCGGGATTTGGATGCTCGATGCAGGCCCAAGAGCCTCGATCTTTTCATTGCTGATAAGAATAATGCCGTTGTTGATAACACCTTTGCCGACGACAAATTCCCTGCCCGGCGCCATCGTAAGGATTTTACCCGCTTTGACGGCGTACTTTGGCTTAGCCGGCTCATCTTTGGCAATTGATGAGCCAACAGCCATAGCTACAAGAACGATAACTGCAATGTAACAAGCACGTTTCATTCGTTTATCTCGTGCAAAAACTCCCTGTTTTATGTTTTTTCCTTCACAACTAAATTTACGCCATTGCGTTGATAAACAACTCTGCCGTTAATCAGCACAAGATCAACCGCAGCCGTAACATCGAGCAAGCTGCCTTTCTTAATGACAATATCGGCATCCTTACCCACCTCCAGCGAACCGATACGGTCATCGACGCCGAGGGCTCGGGCCGGTTGAATGGTAATAGCTTCCATCGCAATCATTTCGTCCAGACCGTAATGAACGGACATAGATGCCTGAAAAGCAAGCTCTTCCTGCATTCCCCAGCCGACGGAATCCGTATTAATTGAAAGATTTTTCACGCCGCGATTTATATATTCGGCGCCCATCCCGTGAAACCGGCCGTCTATCGGAGTTCTCCAGCCCTGGAAATCGACAAGTCGCGGACCGATGTTTACATGGACCTTCTCGCGTTTCGCCGCTTCCTCGCCGGCCAAATATCCACAAAAAGATGTGTGAGTTACAATAGTATCCATTTGATACTCATCGTGAAACATGTACATGCTCTCAAGGATACCCCATGCCTCGGCGCTGTGCACTATAGCGGGGATTTCGCCTTCGAAGGCCTTTCGCATGTTCTCCAGTTCGGGCTTATATGCCGGCTTGTCTTTGCTTTTACCGCTCTCGTATGACTGCCAGGCATCCGTATACTCTTTCGCCTGATTGAGAATCTGCCGGAGCATCCAGGCCATGCCCATCCGGGTCAATCCCAGGTCGCCGGCGCTTCGTTCCGGATTATAAGCCTGGGCAATTTTCATCGCTCCGACCTCGCGGACGATTGCATCCTCGGGACGCGAACAGTCGAGCTTGACGATAACCGTGAAGCCGGCAAGGTTTGTTCCGCTGCCCGGCATGGTATGGATGGTAGTCACCCCCCCTGTTACTGCTTTTTCTGCGGCGATATCCTCCAGGTTTACACATTCGTCGATTTCCAGCTCGGGATTGATTGTCGTGACCATATCGTTGAATCCGCCTTCGACGGCGATATGTGTGTGCGCTTCAATAATACCCGGCATGACCCATCGATCCGATGCGTCGATAACGGTGTACCCCTCCGGGACAACGACATCAGAAGCCGGGCCGAGAGCTTCGATTTTTCCTTTGCTGACCAGGATTACGCCGTGATTGATGACACGCCGGCTCGCATCGGAATCTTTGGCCAAAACCATTGTCAAAATCTTGCCGGCTCTGATCGCATACGGCTTCGGCGCACCTTCAGCGACAGCGCCAAACTGAAGCACAAACAAGATAACAATTCCGATTCTTGAGCCTATTCTCATTCTTCTCTTTCAAAAACAACCCGTCCGTTCACGATGACTTTTTCCACCCTGCTTCGAAAATCAAACGGCTCGCCGGACAAGATGACCAGATCGGCGTCTTTGCCCTCATCGATACTTCCGATACGGTCGTCCACGTGCAGCAGTTCCGCCGGATAAATAGTGACTGCTCGAAACGCGTTGTCTTCATCCATTCCATGCCGGACGGCGTAAGCCGCGTTCATCGGCAAATACTGAGTCCCTGAAGTAGCGCTTGTATGCAGCGCGACGCGGAGCCTGCTTCGTGTCAGCAGGTCGGCATTGTTTATCGCTTTTCCCTTTTCGTACCGGAGGATATCAGGGCCGATAGCAAGTCCGACGTTGTATTTTCTTAGCTCATCGGTGACTCGAAATCCATCTTCACCGCCAAGAATGATGACATCGAGGTTGTATTCGTCTCGAAAGACTTTCAGCGTATTTCGTATTTCGTCGGCCCGGCTGGCATGTACAAGTGCCGGCATCTTGCGCTTGAAGAGTCCCCTCATCAGTTCAAGGTTCGTATCACGCCGTGGGCGATCCGGTTCCTTGAGGGCATCTTCTTCATTCGACTCCTTATCGTTGTCTTTATCTTTATCTTTTTCGTATTGTCGGCGGCGTTCGTATTCCCCGTACGCACGTTCATATTGGTCCCACTTCTCGGCATATTCTTTTGCCCTTTTCAGAAGCCCGCGTGCCTGCCAGACTCGTGTCATTTTTGCGTTCGAACCAAGCATCGAAAATATCACGGCGGCGTATTCTTTGATAACCATATCCTTCGTGCGGTCGCCAGTGAGCTTGATGAGAGCGGCATTCCCGCTGACAAGCCCGCCTGTCTCCGGAGCCAAAAGGACCGAAGTGACTCCCGAGCGCAAAACCTCCCGGAAACCTTCGTCGTTCGGCTTTATGGCATTGGAGATGCTTACCAGATTCACGTTGCCGGAACCGCTCGTAGGCGGTGCCGGATTCATTCTAACAGGCTCGCTTTCCCAGTGCAGCCCAAGATGAGAATGGATATCGATCAGGCCGGGTATGACGACACTTTCGGTCGCATCGATAACGGTCGCCTGTTCCGGGATATCTTTCGGATCGCCTACGTAGGCGATTTTGTCACCCTTAATGAGAATCAGGCCGTTGGTGATTGTCCCTCGGCTTGCAGTTATGATTTTGCCTGCACGAATTGCCGTGATGGATGTTTTTTCGGCGTGTTCTTTTTCCGGTTCCGCCTCCAATCGCGTGTAGACGACCTTGCCGTCGATAAGCGTTTTGTCAACTGTGGCTTGAACGTCAAACGGCTCGGACGTCAGGATGACCAGATCGGCGTCCTTGCCCGGTTCGATGCTCCCCACCCGCTCGGCAATCCCAAGGATTTCTGCGGGCGTAATTGTAATCGCTCTGAGCGCTTCTTCCGGCGACAATCCCTGACTGACAGCGTAGCCCGCAACAAATTGCAGATCGCCGATCGTCCCATCGGTCGGTGCCGAAAGTGCGAATTTAATACCCGCTTCGGCCAGAAGCTTTGCATTTGCGGGATTTACGCGCCCGAGCATGATATCCCGGGTATCGTCTTTCGAATACCGCCGGCCGGGCCTAAAAACCCCGGTGACAATCACGGGCGCATCGCTCCATTTAATCTGGTTAATGACGTTGTACGCTTCAGTGCCGCCCTCGATGATAAGCCTGAGATTGAAGACCTCGCTGAAGAGGATTGCGCTGCGAATATCCTGGGCGTTATGGCAATTGATCCGGACCGGCAGTTTGCGTGTCAAAGCCGGCAGCAGCGATTCCATTTTCCAGTTTATTTTTCGCGGGCGATCGTTCAAGTACTGCTGCGCCTGTCCGAAGACGTTTCGCAGGACGGCCAGTTCGCCCATCCGCGTTGTCGGCAACTGTTTTTCCTGCGGCACCATCGGATGGCACGGGTCCGGCGGAACCGGCGGATTCCAGAGCGCCGGCGGATTCTTCGGCAATTCCCCGATTGTTATGCGAAGCGCCGAACTGTCTTTGAGGCGGCGTTTGGCAACAGAATCACCGGCAAGCTTGACGACCGAACCCAGGCCGCTCACCAATCTCCTTTGGCCCGGCGAAATATAAACCGTTGTCACACCTCCTGCCAGCATGCGTCGATATTTGCCGAAGAAGTTGAAGGCATCGACAGCTCGAATGTCCGGCGTCACCGACTCCTCATCGTCCCGGCTTGGCTCCGCGAGCGTCGTAAAAGCATCGATGAGTCCCGGAATTACCACCTTATCCACAGCATCGATAACTTCAGCGCCTTCGGGGATTGCAAGGTCCTTTCCCACGGCTTCTATCTTGCCATCTCGGATCAGAATTATACCGTCCTGAATCGGCACAGAACTGACAGGATAGATCGTGCCTGCCTTAACAGCAACGACGGATGTCTCCTCGGCTGTGACGCCCGGAACAAGCAACGCAGCGATGAGAACTGAAATAGCAGTCACATAGAATTTCTTTCCAATACTGAAATGTCTATAGCGTATATTCATAGCTAAGGCTCATCCTTGTCTCTCACACAACCCGGCCCTTTATCGTTTAATCAGTATCTTTCGGCTCCTGCATTTCTAACGGCGGTTCCAGCAGCTTTTTCAACCGCTCATCTTTTGCCCGTTCATAGACAATCTCGCCGGCAATCATGACCTGATCGACCCAGCTTTGGGCATCCAGTGGGTCGCCCGTGAGGAAGAGCAGGGTTGCTTCTTTACCCGTTTCGATGCTTCCGAGGCGGTTATCGACGCCAGTGAACTGCGCGGGATAAAGCGTAATGGATTTCAAGGCCTCATTTCGTTTCATTCCATGCTTGACTGCCGTCGCCGCCTGATACCAGAGGTAGCGTCTGCCATACTGCGAAGTATCAGTTTGAAAAGCAAACTTTACGCCGGCCTTGTGGAAAATCATCGGGATAACTTTCATCTCTTCTTCATTCGTCTGCTCGTTGGTTTCCCAGATGATAAGCTGAGAATCCAAAATGACCGGAAGCTTGCTCCTGGCGATCAGGCCGGCGGCTTTATAGCAATCAGGGCCAAGTACCAAAACAGTGTTTAGCTCATGTGTTTTCTGTATCTCAATGGCTTTTGGCACATCGGCGGCACGGTCGCAATAGATAAATGCCGTGAGCTTTTTATTTAAAAGATCGACCATCGACTGTTTGGTTACGTCGATTTCTTCGTCGAAAGGCTTTTTCTCTTCTTCGGCATCCGTCTTTTTATGCTCGTATTCTTCAAGGTAATCTTTAAGGTCCGAGACGTATCTTCTGAATCGCTGCATGTGCCCCATACGGCTGGTATTTTGGCTCGGTCGCAGGGAGATTTTCAAGCCGGCATATCGTTTGATAAGCATCGCTTCGACGGTTCGGCCGTAAGGTTTGACAATAGTTCCCGTACCGCCAAGCAGCGTATTGTTGCCCGGCAGGACCATCATAGCCACGACACCGTCACGCAATGAATCTTCAAAGAAAGTGCTGATTGGGTCGATTGAATCGAACGTCGAAATAAAAGGCACTTCCGGCATGTTCTCATTTGCCCGATCCAGGCCGCTCGATGTGTGAGCCAGCACGAAGCCGGGCATGACCACCTTGTCCTTCGCTTCGATAACAAAGGCGTCCCAGGGAATCTCCACATCGGTCCCAACGGCCTTGATCGTTCCGTCCTCGATTAAAATCACGCCGTTTTTAATGTCCTTGCCGGCGATGGTAATGATCCGGCCTGCTTCAACAGCGAGCTTCTTGCGAACCGGCGCTGCATACGCTATCGAGCTGGCGACAAATACAATCAAAAATATTGAAACAAATGTTATATGAGACCTGGATTTCATAACGTCTCTCCTGAAGTCTACTGATAGACAGTCTTACCGTTTAGAATGACTTTTTCTACACGTGTTGTCACGTTCAGTGGATCGCCGCTGAGAATCACAATGTCGGCATCCTTTCCTTTTTCGAGACTCCC
>SDBT01017208.1_pt1 | contig 11426 bp, 12 predicted proteins | sample 2277101 | NCBI WGS metagenome assembly SDBT01 (sample SAMN10404973, study PRJNA504765) | marine sediment metagenome | isolation source: marine sediment core GS10_PC15, 103 cmbsf | place: Arctic Ocean: Southern Knipovich Ridge | collected 2010 | reverse complement strand
TTTTGTAAGGATCATTACTTGCGACATCACTTATCCCTACGAATTTATCCATTACATACCTCTGCCTGGCCAAGGGCCTACCCAGTCTCGATTGATAAGTTCAACAGCATGATTCTTTTTAGTGAAAAGGAAATCTTCATGGGGTATATATCTGTATTTTCTCAACTCGTCATCCTCTTCTCCCTCCCACTGACCTATGCGGAGTTCATGGGTGTCACTCAGATTTTGAATCCACTCTCGCCACTGCTCTCCTGTTCCGCCGAAACCTAAATGTATCTCAAACACTGCTTGAACAGATCCTCTTACTAAATCTATAGTTTCTTGCTGTTGAAGTAAGAACCTCTCTCCTCCCTCGCTATCTATTTTGATGATATATGGTTCTGAAACAGAGATATCATAATCTTTGAATATGTCAGCCAAACTTTTACTTGGGGCCATCTCTCTATCCTCGCTCGGCCACCATTGCTTTTCTTCCTCCGCATAAAATTTGTTTAGTCCGCTATTATGCAAACTGTGTTTCTTTGCTAAGCACAGATCCGATCCGTCTCCAAGCGCCACGTTGTAACACTCGATACCTGTGTTCATCCACTGGGCCATATTTTCTGTTAGCTTATTAAACGTCATTTCACAAGGTTCTAAAGCAATGACTCTTGCTGTGGGGTTTAACACTTTGGCCATCAGCGATACAGAACCAATGTTAGCCCCGATATCAATAAACGTACTAATATCACCAGGCTTGAATTTTCTTAGGTCATAACAATCGTATCTAAATACTTTTCCAGCCATATCTATTTCTCCGTAAAACCGCCCACATTTTGAGCGTTTTGAATATAATAATCAAGTCCACCTCGACAGTATTCACTAATATTATCAATTAGTGCTACGTAGTCTTCTGCAAGTATAAAATGTTTATTGGAATGATTAGTGCTCTCCCATACTATAGGTGGTCTGTTGTTACGGCAGAACATAATGGGTATGCCCACCGCAGCAGCCAGATAACACATGCCACTATCTATTCCAAGAAACAATTCGCATTCAGATATCATTTTAACGCATTCCTCCAATGTTGTACCTCCCCCGACAGGAACAACATTATACCCCTGACCTTTGACATGACCAAATATTTTCTCTTCGATTTCTTTAGACGGGAACCTCGCTGCGGGTTTCGATTTACCATCAAATTGATAGCAAATCTGCTTGCTACAATTGGGTTTCCATTTGATTTTTGTCGGAACAGGCGGGTAAGCATGGCCACAAGTCCAGTGAATCTTGGGGACGGTGGGCTCCCATTCTCCAAGTTGGATAATATCATTGTTCTCAAAGAGAGGCAGCATCTCCGTCAATTTGTCAGCTCTTTTGATTGACTCCCCTTTAGGATACCACCGAGAGAGACGCATCGTTTCATCTTTTTCTAAACCTAGACTGATAAAGTAATTGATAACCGACCAGCAATCTCCCAGGCCCTTGCCATGTGGCCTCTGAATGTTAGGTGAAAGAGTTCTCATAAATGATAGTCATACCTTTCCAGTAAAATTTTTTCCATTAACCTCATGCTGAACGGAAAAACCACGTTGTCGTCAAACCACTGGGATGCGTTGCGTATTATTCGATTCAAAAAATCCGTGTCGTCCACGGCTTCATTAAACCTTTTCTCTACCAAGATACAAAAACTTTCTGTATCCTTTGCACTGTAATCCTTAATATTATGTTCTCCGATTGACGAAGCATCAACAGCAATGTAATGTATATCTGGTATAAGATCCTTGTAATATTGATTTACCAATGTTGGCATAAGAACGGGAACTCCAATACCAAACGCTTCCAATTCTCTATGGCAAAAGTTACCGGCCCCAGGCAGAGATAACGCAATTACACTTTCAGCCATACCCTGTAAATAATTATCTTGGCTTATCTGCTGATCTCTGCGGCCATTCTTTCTGAGACCGTAGCTGCTATTTATTAGTCCCATATCCAACATTCGTAATAGGATAATTTTTCTGCCATTTTCATTGCCCTTGAAGTACATCCTCTTGTATTTCGATCTAACTCCTTTCATGTTTTCTCGTAAGACAAAATATTTATCCCATTCTTTCACTCCATAAGTAAATGCAGACACTTTGTCCTCCCACTCGCCGTAGCTCCCCTGCCGGTATTGACACTTTAGAATGCCAATGCAAAGAGGGTGCGATACAAGCTCTTCGGGTAAGTCATCGTGTTGATCTGCATGGTTTATTATAAAAAACTGATCTGTGTGATTGTTTTGAAAAACTATATTTTTTCTTACCACTCCATACCAGTTATCACACTCGTCGGTGATATCTAAACAAAATTTCATTTTATCTTGCATAGACACGCCATAACCTTCAGATGACATGTATTTATGTATCTGGTCTGTGAAATATCTTTCCCACTTTTCCGGACCATAGATAGAATACGACTTCATGATTCATACTCCAGATTCAACGCTCTTGGGTATCTATTTTCAAACCAAGGGCTCCATGCCAACGATTGGAAGTATTCACAATTACTGTCTATCCTTATGTTCGGATAATACATCTTATATAACTCTTTGAAAACGGGTTGATCTCCGGGAGTGTGAGGTACTATTGCAATCATATCTTTCACTGCATTTTGAAGAAATTCAGTATCAGATATCCAGGCACCAGAGTTCAAATGTTTATACGGGCTGCTTGGCGATACCACGCTTCGCTCAAATTTATCCATTTCTACGTTACCACGGGGAAAGTTCCACCCTTCCGCCTGAAAAAGCATCTTGCAATTGTATGTCTGTTCATATGTTTCAACCAAGTAAGTGAAATTGCTGGTCAAAAACATATCATCTGAATCTAGTAACATCGTGTACTTAGTGTCAACAGAAGGCACAAACTTAATTATCTCCTCTAATTTTCTCACTCCGTCAAACACGTCGATTTCGCTCCCCACAAGAGAGTACTTGACTCCATAATAATCCATACACTTGGCTGTGCTACCTGGGTCTTCTAAATTAGTAACCATGAATACTGTTAGCTGGTCGCTAATTCCATCCGTCGTATCAGATACAGGAGGGGTAGAGTACCATGTTTTCTCTTTCCTGCCCTTAAATTTTCCTCCATCATACCCCTTAGCCAAATCCTCGAAAGCTTTTTTCTTGAGAGGAAGCCCCATAGGATGTTTACTCCACTTGGCTTGACCGTGGTGATGGAAAATGAACGGGTAGGTATCAAAATAGACGTTATATATTCTCATATTTCCGGACATTATTTAGATCATGCTCAACCATTAGACTGCATAATTTATCGAACTTAACTTCACAGACCCATCCTAAGTCTCGTCGAATTTTTGAAGCATCCCCACACAAAGAGGCTACTTCTGTCGGCCTCAACAAATCATCTTTGGTATCCACGTATTTTCTCCAGTCCAAACCGGCGGCAGAAAAAGCCTCGACTACGAACTCTTTTATGGTGTGTTGCTCACCCGTAGCAATCACATAATCATCTGGGCGTTCGCTCTGGAGCATCATATACATTGCTCTAACGTATTCGGGAGCATAACCCCAATCCCTGCGTGCGTCGAGATTTCCCAGAAACAATTTATCTTGCATTCCGAGCTTTATCCTGGCAACAGCAAGAGAAATTTTTCGCGTGACAAATTTTTCACCCCGGCGGGGACTTTCATGGTTAAATGCAATGCCGTTAGAGATGAACATATCATAGGCTTGACGATAGTTGCAACATATGTAATAAGCGAATACTTTAGCGCACCCGTAAGGACTCTGCGGATTGTACGGAGTAATCTCCGATTGAGGAGGAAGAGAATTTCCAAACATCTCCGAGGTGCCAGCCTGGAAAATGCGACAATCAGGGCAATTGCTTCTCACTGACTCCAGAACGTTTACGACTCCAGAAGTTCCTACTGACGTAGTAGTCTCAGGTATATTGAAGCTTGCCATAACATCGGATTGTGAGGCAAGGTTATACAGTTCATCGGGCTTCACTTCTTTAACAGTTTGCGTCAGTGATGCCATGTCCAACAAATCACCTGTATGAAGGAAAATGTCACCCACAATACGTTTTATGTTTTGTGTGTTATCAACGCTTGATCGCCTAACAATGCCATGAACTTCGTATCCTTTGTCAAGCAAATATTCTGCTAGGTACGATCCATCCTGACCGGTAATCCCTGTAATTATTGCTCTCTTGCTCATTGATCACCCTCTATTTTATTCCTGCAAGGGAATGACCTATCAAGAATTTCTCTATCCAGGAAGGGGCACAGCTTTTCCCATCCATCGCCAGCAATTATATTCATCACCAACAAACGGTTGGGCTGGTGCATAAAATATTGTAAAATATCGGCGTGGTGCTTATGATAGAAGTACCTCAATTGTATTTCATCATCAAACGAGTAAGTGCCATGCGCAAGAAACCTATTGTATTGCCTGTCCATAGACCCTCTGGTTTGACCTGACGATATTGTGTTAGCATGACTCATGCTCGACTTAATCCAGCTTTCTATTTCCCGCGTTGTTAAAATAAATTTCGAATCAGACAAGAAAGAAGCTAAGAATCGCCACCGCCCAGCCACGAATGCGTCGTTCACAAAATCGTAGTCATCCAACATCTCAAAGCCGTGGCCGCCGTGTTTGCTCTTGTAGCCCAGCATACACATAGCTTTCCACAAACTCTTGGTACCAGTTCTACCCTGACCAATTCCGAAAATCTTCATCTAACCTCCACTATCTTGCTAAAATTCTTTATCAACACTGCTTTGCCCCACTCATGTCCTTCGTTGGCTTTAAATTTACCCGCTGCTAAGTTTTCAATGGATTTCTCTTTGTTTATAAGTTCTGTCTTTTTCCAGGATTTTTCCATATTTTGATTTTTCTCTTGTCGAGATGTTTTGATCCTATTAAAGTATTGCCCTCCCCACCAATACATAATGAAGTCTTGACACCATGCCCTTTGAACTAAGTCGTGATCGTCATGACCATACCCTAATAATCCCTCGTCATACCCACCTAGTAATTCAATAAACTCCTTCTTGTAAAACCCTATCCTGCCGTGCATGCCCCTTTTACCTTTAGCGAATATTACTTTTGTAGGACAATCATTAGCCATGCGATTCAGATGTGTTGCTAAACATTCGGTAGTATTTATGTCTGGATTTTTAGTGTAATTATCGGCATCTAAGTTGTTAACTATATCTCCTGTAGCAACTTTGAAGGCAATATTTCTAGAATGTGCCATACTAAAATGTACAGGTTCTGTTGTTCTGTAATGAACCACCTTACCAGATTCAATGTGCTCCATCATATTCTGGGCCATCCACTTCCACAAACCATCATTGGAATTGTAGTCCAAAATAACGAATTCAATGTTAGGGTAGGCTGCATTGGCTTCAATGTTTTTCGGAAGTGTCTCTTTTAGATTGTATAACCTGCCCATGCAAGTGGTACAAAATGATATTTTGTACTGCTTAGCAACAGGTTGCACAAACGTTCCATCCCAGATATTACCATATTTACTCATAACGCTCCAAATACATCCCAGTTGCTCGAACAAACCGGTTATCTCCTATTTCTCTTATTTTTGCAGTAACTTTTGCATTTTGCTTGAATCCGTATTGTTCGAAAATATTAATCCAATACTCGTCGGTCTGACAATTTACATGGTGAGTGCCTGGTTGGCTTGGCACTGCATGAGTACATAATATCGACTTACATTGAGCAAATGTATTCAGAAAATTCGGCATATATTTCTCATAAACATGCTCTAGAAATTCAACTGACCAGGCCAAATCAAATTCCCCAAAATCCATCTTCCCCTTAGTATAATCGTGTAAGAAAAAGTAGGGTTTATCATATATAGGTAGTATCGGCGAACCATCTACTCCTATTGCATTTATTCCCATTTTTCTGGCACTCTCCACTTGCTTGCCTCTGCCACATCCAATATCTATCATTGATGCAGGATGAAAGTTGTCCAGAATGTACCTAAGCACCGTATCATCGACATTGTCTCCAGACTTCCACTGTGTGTAACTTCCAAAGTCGCCATGATTTCGTCCTCTCATTTCTTCACCATGTTCATTAGCCTATTAACCACTGCTTCAGCATAAAAGCTTTTGGAAATTCTGATTGAATTATGGCTCATGATCTTTATAACATCCCTATGTTCAAGTAAATAGACAACATGCTTGTAATAGTCAGGGTATTTTTTACACAAGAAACCATTGTTATATTTTAATACTTGATCTGGAGTTCCACCTTTCTCTAACGCTATAACTGGACAACCAGCAACCATCGCTTCAGCTATAACTCTTCCCCAAGGTTCTTCTCTTTTCCAATCCGGAAAGAAAATAAAAACATCTACTTTTGATAAGAAATCCTTGACCGACTCTCCGTCTTCTCCTAAACAAGTGACATTACTTATTTTTTCTATCCTTTTCTTCAGATCATTTTTCACCCCCATAAAACGAAACTCTACCTGATCATTACTATATCTTTCGTTTATATTCGTGATAAGTTTGTGGATATCATCATTCCACTTATTACCCAGTCTCTTAGAATGCATACCAAAGCAAATCTTCTTTTGGGGATCTCGGACAGAAATCTTCAATTTAGTCTGGTCTATGGGGCTCTCCAATATGTATCGGGGTAACGATCTAACTCTCTCGTATCTGTCTTGTTTGGTTATCTCATTAAAGAATTTAGTGTTAGTAGTCAATATGCCTACGTCAATTCCTTTATCTGATAACTGATATAGATTTCTTGAAGGATTCACTATGAAATTGTAAAGGAAGAACATTTTCTTACCCCTGAATTTATCTATATCTAGCTTGATTGAATGTCGTGGCGACTTACCTAACCAGTAATCCAGAGTCGAGAACTCGTTGACATCCGTATTCACGACTATAATACAATCCGCGTCGTATAGATATTCTGGAGCTAGTAAGCTATTCTCAACAACACTTACGTCACTGTCTACGTATTCCAACAACTTGGAAGGAAATCTGCTTTCGGACAATAAGAACGAGTTGTGTTCGGTGAACTTGCTTATCCCGTTAGCCAGTTCCACACAACGGAACTCGGACCCGCCTGACATGTTAAATTTAGAGAAAATAGATATTTTCATCGCTTATGTTTAATTATCCATTGTAAGTAATTATCAATTAGGCATAGCTCATAATCCTTGTTATTTTCTAACCATTCGTGAAGGGCAATAGTTAACCCAGGATGAAGGCTGTAACGATAATCGTGTCCACATATGATTCCATTATCCTTGACCTTTGATTTTAGCAAGGACAGCTCTACAAGAGTGTCTTCATACGTATGAGTTGTATCTAAATATACCCAGTCAAAGAAATTGTCAGCATAGTCTTGTAAAAACACAGTATCGTACTCTATGACGAAAGTTGTAGCTTGATAATTAGACGACATTCGCGTTCGCTGCGTAGCTCTCGTAAAGTAATCAAGAGTTCCTCTCTTGTTTTTATCGTAAAACATATCTCCATAGGCTTTCCAATATGGGTCCACCATAAAGAATCTCTTTGGGTTAGTGATTTCCAGTATTTGGTAAGACAGATCGCCCTTCCAACATCCCAGCTCAGCACAAATCGCATTTTTAGGTAAATAATCTAAAAACTTCCAGCGACTTTCCGTAAATATACCAGACTTTACTAATCGCGCAGCAGACACGGTTTTATTGCAGCGTTCACATTCTATTTCCTTTTGAGGATCTTCAGTTATAATTTGTACTATTTCAATCACACAGCCGCATTCATCGCATTTATAATCATACGGGTATTCTCTGGATAACAAAGATGCTCCTCGCATATCACTTTTTCTCCAAAATAAAGAAAAGACGACGACCTTCCTTATGAACTTCGCTGACCACACTCTTAAACTGATCAAAAGTATCCAGTAAGTATTCTGGGTATTTAGTATTATTAGTCATGAACTTATGAACAGCACAATCCCAGTAGCCGAGATTCTCACCCTCTGACGTGCCAGAGGCAGAAGGCCCCATGCAAACGAAATATTTTGTACAAAGTTTATTAAGACCTTCGACAAACCCGTTTAGATCAATACAATGTTCCAGCACTTCATTTGCAAATACTATATCATATTTCCGATCCTTCAGCAGAGGATTGCTCAACATTTTCGACATATTACCTAACATTACTCTACCCGAAGCGTACAAATCTATTCCGTCAGTTTCAAATCCTCTTCTCTCAAAAAAATCAAGTTCACTGTCATGTCGAGCGCCTACGCACAACATATTTTTCCCCGTAATATTTAACTCCTGCATTCGAGAATAAATCCATAACCGTCTGTTTTCATAACGGACAGTTAATCCTTGAGTTCTTCTGGATTTTGATCTCTGAGTAGTAACATATTTATCGTAGTACGATCTTTTTCTTAATCCACACCGATTAAAAAGTTCCTCAGATATAAAAGGGTTGTCCTCTTTTGTTATTGTGATTTCAAGCAACCTTCTGCGATCTATGTTCTCTTTTGTAATCTTGTAATTACAATATTTGGCTAGCTTGTGGAAAAAAGCAGGAGTATAATGGTATTCTCCATGACCTGCCCATCTTTGCTCACCTTCCAAAGGAACCGTGCTAACAAGTAACCCTCCCTTTTTGCATAGGCAGTGCATATTAGAGAAACACTGGTATTGGTTATGTACGTGTTCACTTGTGCCATAATTAGTTACTACATCAAAAGAGTTAAGTAATTCTGGGTCGGTAATTGGTTTTGTTAAATCATATTGTAAGCTATCATGTAAGCCATTAAGATCAATAGAAACATGATCGACTCCCAAGGATTGAAAATACACTTTTGATATTCTTGATATTATACCTTTACTACGGATGACCTGGTTTCCCAGTTCACACATTCTAACCGTAGATATGTCCTTGAATAATCCCTGTAAGTACCTTAAATCGGACTTTCTCATTCCCATCAGTCGAACCATCCCCTGATAACGTCTGCTACTTCTTTCGGATCAATCAGCTCTAAGCATTTCTGTCGATCTCTCTCGCTCTTGTTCTCGCATTCCCCTTTCCAACAACCACCGAACTTGCAACAGGAAAGCCTCCCAATCGTGTGAAAATAATCATGCCCAGGATACCGCTCCCACCACCACGGTTCATGCCCACCAGCCACAACCGCAGCATGCTTATCAAAACAGGCTGCCATATGCATCAAAGCGGTTACCACCGACAAAGTGCCAACCGATTGATAAACCAACCGAAGCATATCCCTAGTAGAAGTCTGTCCCAATTTATTCATGCAATTATCAGCATCAACTGCATCGTGTTTATGGTCATTCGCTTCTTTGCCTATTTGGATAAACTGTACGTCTGGACAGTTTTCTACTACTCCTGTCCAAGCATCATTCCACCACCATTTTGATTTATAATCATCCTTTCCACCGGCCAACATAAGTACGAACTCCTCTGGCTGATCATCAAAAACAGGTTCGTCTTTTTCTTCCTGGGTTAAGTGGACATCAGGCTTGAAACGAGTAAGCTTCACAGCAAAACCAGTCCTTTTGTTGAAATCGTCAATAAACCCGTGAATGAAGTGAGCATGCAAATTCTCATTAGACTGATGAATAATTTCATACTGCATATCTAGTTCAATCACATCAGGATCATTTTTGTCTAAGTGAGTAAGGTGAGGATTATTTAGCCACATGTTGCTGTCAGAAGTGTCTATGTCCAGTTCAAGATGAGGATACCATACTTTAATATCTCTCACTGCTGCCGTGAGCATAAGAAGATCACCAGGACATTGATGGTTTTTTAAGATGAATTTACTGTGTAAAGTTTCTACTCTGCCAGACTTGATTAGTCGTTCTGTGTATTCGTTTGCATCAAATAAGTATTCCATGTACCATTATACATAGTATTAGGTATCCTCGGTGATTTTTCGTTGAATTAAAAAACCCTCACAGTAAAGTATACTGCAAGGGTCTTGGGTTTTCCTTGTTAGAATCTGGGTGGCTTGGTTCTCAGGGCAAGGTGTTGAGGATTTCCCATGCCTCGTGTTCTTGTTGATATTTCCAATACTGCTTCTGAATGTCGATAATCAGGTCGTTGATGCCCTGAATATCTGGCTTCTCCCGCAAACTGGTAATTTTTTCCAATTCCCGGATTTTTTCAATCAAAGCAGTCGCAAAGCTCTTGAAGTCGTCATAACCCTTGAATGCCTTGCCAAAGCGAACATCAAGCAAGAAATCCCTGTTGGGACGTTTTACTCTTAGCACGCCATCACGCAACAGTTCCTCCGCAGTCTGAAGTAGACGAATCGTATGCATAGCAAATTTAGTATTTCCCTGAAAAGCAACGAATCCATTTTTGCGAGTTACTAATATTTCGTTAGGAACTGAAAAACATACAACATCCCCAGAGAAATCGTATTCTGCCATATTGGTTCCTTTACAAGAAGCGTACTTCTTTTCTTTGTCTATGTGAAGATACCATATTCCTCTTGCACTCGGAAATTGGGATTTATGAGTATAGTATCCGTTTGTACACAACAAATATTGTAATCCATCAATTAGTTTTTCTATTTTGGAATAATAACATAATGCATTTCCGTTAATAGACCCATCCCCCAGCCACATCCCTAGGAATAATGCATTGATATCACTAGGGTTCCAATTGTAAGAAAAGGGTATATGTTTTTCTTTTTTCTCTCCAAACATTTCTACTATTGATTTAGAAAGAATTCTATCAGAAACGAATGTCACAATTTCATCTTTGTCTTTCCTCCCATCCCAGTAATGAATATTAACATGTTTGTTGTCGTTAGCTATTCTTCTTAAATCATCCATCATTTTCCCGGTGGATTTTTGACTCAACCTGAGTACACTTGCAGACCCGTCAACTAATTTTTTGCCAACACATCCCTCCGACAAGAACATACCAGCCAGAGTAAAAAATGTCGTGGCGTCTATAGTTCCGTGATCCGTCTCAAAGTATTTAACCGTGTTATCCTGGCCCCTATCACAATTGACTAAGATATATTTTTCTGTTGGCCTATCACAGTGGGAAGCTAAATACCAATTCTGGTCGTAGCAGTCAAAATCTGTACCCCTTTTTGATCTTTTCATATCACAGGCAAACATTCTGTGGTTAGGGGTGATGTTGAAATTGTAGTAACGACTGTAGTATTCAATCAGAGAACCGTTGAATTCTTTTTTCACTCTGTCGAAATAACGCTGGAATTCAAATATGTGCGTTGCAGAATGAATGGTTCCTAATTCATCATCGTCCCTAATATCATCGTATTTCAACCAGCCACGTCGTGTAAGAAATTCAGTATCGTCACTATAGCAGTCATAACCAAACTCTTCTACGATTTGCTGTCTACCAATACCCCGGTTAGTAGGAACTTTGGCACTCTTTGCCAACTG
>SDBT01017207.1_pt1 | contig 11427 bp, 11 predicted proteins | sample 2277101 | NCBI WGS metagenome assembly SDBT01 (sample SAMN10404973, study PRJNA504765) | marine sediment metagenome | isolation source: marine sediment core GS10_PC15, 103 cmbsf | place: Arctic Ocean: Southern Knipovich Ridge | collected 2010 | reverse complement strand
CCATTTCCTCTTTCCTCTTTTTTTATATAATCTTCCCTCTTTCCACGCTTCTCTTTCCCCTTTCCTCTTTCATTCAATCTGCGCTAATCTGCGTAATCTGCGGACCTATTTCCTCTTTCCTCTTTTCGCAACCACTTTTTTATACACTGCAATCGTCTGCTCTGCTATCCTGTCCCAGTTGTACTTCTCTTCCATCTGATTGCGTATCTCTTCTCCCTCCCTTTCTGATAATTCCTAAATTCCTTAATCCCTCAATACCTAAATTCCCGAATCCCTAAATTCCTAAATTCTATTTCCTCTTTCCTCTTTTCGCAACCACTTTTTTATACACTGCAATCGTCTGCTCTGCTATTCTATCCCAGTTGTATTTCTCTTCTATCTGCTTGCGTATCTCTTGACGTTCCTCTTCTGATAATTCCTTTTCCAGAAGCACTTCCATCTTTTTCTTCAAATCATCCACATCACCGCATCTAAAATACCGCTCGGCAGGCAAATCCACCTCCTTGTTCGCAGGGATGTCGGATACCAGAACCGCCAGGCCGTAGCTCAAAGCTTCGAGCAGCGAGATGGGTAGTCCTTCATGGTAGGATGGGAGAACAAAAAGTCGCGTGCATTCAGGCAAACCTGGTTTAATGCCGGCCCCTTTACTTTTACTCCCTACGCTCTCGCTCTCAGGTTGACTGTGGAGTAAGAGTATTTGCTTCTGTTATTCGTATAAACAGTCTCTCGTACTTATCTGTCACACCATCCCAGGAGTAATATTTTTTTATTCTCTCAACCGCCCTTTTTTGGTAAACTTCTTTTTTTTGAGGATTATCAATTAAATCCTGCAACTTGTAGGCTAGATCACCTTCTTCTTTGCTAAAGCCTATCCCAGCATTACCAATAACCTCCTTATTATATACGACATCTACAGCTAATACACAGTTACCGAAGCCCATTGCTTCTAACAATGCCGGATTAGTGCCTCCCACTTCATTTCCATGGACATATAGATAGGCATTACTCTGAAATTCGTTGTAACCATCTCCAAAAATAAAACCAGTAAAAACGATTCTGGGGTCTTGAGTTGCTTTTAGAGCCTTTTTATACTCTGTGCTGTAAGGTGCATCACCAACTATAACCAGCTTTTTATCCGTTTTTACCCTTTCAAATTCCCTAACTACTATATGAGCATTATTCTCTGGCTCCAATCTACTCACATAGAGGATATATTCATCTTCTATTATTCCAAACTTATCCAATACCTTCTTGGTAGAAACCTTTTCTGTGTAAGCCCCGTAGGCAATCTGATTTGATTTTTTGCTATAATTTTCAAGATAATATTTCTCGATTAATTTACAATCGGTTACAATTTCGTTGGGGAACTTTGTAGAGAGAAACTCCCCCATCAAATACCAGAGCTTTCCCAGCCTACCCCACTTCTTCCTTTCCCTTTCCAGTCCATCTACATTAATAACAACTTTCTTTCCGGTTAACCTGGGAATAAAAGAGAAGATGCTGTTGGCTGCATTGCAGATCAAAATCACATCATATTTTTTAAATGACCCATGAATTACCGATAAAAAGGTATGCACTACTGTATCCAGATACTTATGGCTGATGGTGGGCAGTATCCTGATCCTGACTCCTTTGTAGTATTTCCGCTCATAATCTATGATGTTAGATCGACCGTAGACGGTGACCTCATGACCTCTCTCTACCAACCTTGGGGCAAGTTCCTCTACAAAGGTCTCAAACCCGCCATAATTGGCAGGGACGCCCCTAGTACCCATTATTGCAATTTTCATATATTTTCTCAATCTGATCAGGATTTAAATTTGCAGTATACTCTAAAAACACCACCTCTCTTGAGTAAGACAGCGGCACATTCTAACAATAATGCAACTGGTAAAACAGCGCAAACGGCAACCATTAAGCGTTTAGTTCTTCTAAATTTCAATTCAGAGATAATCATTTTTCTATAACCAAATAAACTCATCAAACTTTGAACCATTCCAAGCATTCCCGAGTGAATTGAGAAATATTCATGCCTTACGGGTTTAAGACCAAGTTCGTCAAGTAATTTTAATAGTGTGATTTTTGTAAAATGAGAAATATGGAAGGGGGGATCAAGATGAATCCATTTTTCCCCTGATATCTTTGACTGAAAGCTCTCAAATAAAGGAACTTCTATCACGAGATAACCATTCTGTGTAAGATTATTTTCAATGAGTTCTCTTAGCAATTCTTTTGGTTTTGATAGATGTTCTACTACATGAAATAATGTAATAATATTGAATGGGCCACCATGTATTAAACCAGTTTGATAATTATGAGTGTTGATATCCAAACCATATACATTTATTCCAAATTCTGCTCTTTCCCTCGCTGTTTCGATACCTTTCACTTCCCATCCACGCATTGACAATTGCTGGATAAAATGACCTTTTCCGCATCCAAAATCTAATATCGTTTTTTTAGACACTTTAAATTTTGATAACTGTTTAATAATCATTTTATTACCAATCGATATAATTTTATCGAACATCGATCCTCTAATATCAACCACTTTATATTTTCCCTGGCTATACATTTGTTCAAGGTCAATATCCTGTGTAATCTCGGAAAAATAATGACCACAAGAATTACAGCGAACCATTCTGCAGTTATATTCTTCAGATCCAATATCTCGATATCGATCTACTATCGTGTATTGATTCGAACCACACAAAGGACAATTTTTATTTATCATTATCAGACAGACCCATGAAAAGAAAACCTGCACTTTTTCGAAACAAATGGCGATACAAACAACCTCACAAAAAGGCCACCCTTTTGTGGATTAGTAATTACCGGCAGCCGCAAACGCTCAAATCGGCATCTAATTTATAGTTTGAATCGCTTTTGAGAATTTGAATAGGTTTTTCCTACATATTATAACTCAACCTTTTTACACATTTTTTCATGTTTTTTTCATGCAAAGATAGATATCTTCATTTTCAGATAAAGCATTATTTATCATACAAGATTCTATTTCCTTAACATAAGAATCTACATATACAGCAAAACCAGCTTTTTCGAGTCTATCTTTATAATCACGACCATATACCCTAACATGATCCTTTTGGCCGAATATGCGTTCTCGATCTTCAGGTTGCATTTTTTGTAGCATTTCCATAGGAATCTCAAGTGTCTTATCAATATTGATATCAATAGGCACTTGCATGATTGCCCACCCACCCGGCTTGAGAACCCGAAATAGCTCCTTCATTGCCTTTCTATCATTCGGGATATGCTCAAGTACATGATTGCTATAATGTTTCTGAGTTACTATACCCCAATTTTTCGGTTGACAATTCAGAAACAGGGCAACAGATTTCATAATCTTTATAATCTTTTTTAGTTGACATATAATTGTTTAATCTATGCCTATCCGGATGTTGAACAAAATGCATTTTTGTGGTAGCATGCCCTGAATCCAACGCCAGAGTGTGTCGAGACAGGGAGATGCGAAGTGGGAAAACCGAATTCATTGAGATTGATAGATGACGACAGTGTCACGGAGCAGTCTTCGCCGAAGTCCTTCCCCGATTTCCAGCGCATTTTCCCAAACGAGGAGGCTTGCCGCACTTATCTCTACACAGCTCGTTTCCCCAACGGCTTTGCTTGCCCGTATTGCAACTGGACCGGTAAGCCGCATCGTTTTCAAAATCAGACAGATATGCTGCGTTGTAGAAGTTGCAAGCGAAATACTCGGTTGACGGGCGGTACTATCATGCAGAAAAGTAAGGTTCCGCTTAATACTTGGTTCTGGGGTGCCTTCCTCGTTACGTCGCTAACTCCCGGCATGTCTGCACTCCAGTTCCAGAAAATGCTCGGGATCAAAACGATACGAGACGGCGTTCAACATGCTACACAAGCTTCGTGCTGCGATGGTACGGCCAGAACGTGATCCCATTGGTGGCGAGTTGGCCAGTTGAGGTGGACGAAACGTACATTGGTGGAGCTACTCAGGGAGAGGGGCGTGGGCAGCACCATAAGACACTTGTGAGCGGCATTGTCGAAGTTCGTCCACGAAGGAAGGCTCCCGGACCCGACCCGAACTTACCATCCGGGCAGCGGCCGCAGCACCGTGGAGGACACGGGCGTAGCTTTATCGCAGGTCGGTTACGTCTCCAAATCATCCCGAACCGTAAGCAAGAAACATTGGAACTGCTCGCCCTGAACAACGTGCAACTGGGAACGGAGGTGCGGACGGATGGGTGGATCGGCTACGACAACTTGCAGAAGCTGGGGTTCCAACATAAGGCCTTGTCGGTGCGGGGAGATCACGCCAAGACCGACCAGCACCTCCCCATGATCCATATCGTGTTCGGGAACCTTGATGCGTGGCTCCTTGGAACTCACCACGGGGTCAGTCCGAAGCACTTGCAGGGCTATCTCAACGAGTTTTTGTTCCGATTCAATCGCCGGTTTTGGCCAATGGTGGCTTTCAACACCGTGTTAAAAATCGCTGCACGAGTGGAAGTTCCTACCTATGCGGGGTTGTACAATGGGACGGTGGGGGCACGCAGGACAATTGGGCGGACGAACTGAAGTAGTAAATTTGTTCAACATCCAGATAGGCATGGTTTAATCTACTGACTATGGTTATCTCTCTAAGATAAAGTTCAGAACCAAATTTTTATCTCCATGTTACGGGTTCATTTTTTATTTTCGAGTAAAGTATCTTCACCCTAATTGATAAAAAGAAAAACGAACCAAAAATTAGTTCAAGATAAGTCAGTTTACTATATTTTTTTGTATAATATAAAATTGGGATATAATACAATATAATAACAATAGAGAGAAAAATAATATTTTTGCACAATAAAACAAATAACAGAAGCAAAAATGGCGGAAATAATAAAAGCAGAAAAGAAGAAGGTAAGAACAGTTCAATAATAGAAGAAAAAGTGTAAATGCTAGGGTATTTCAAAAATAATCTGAATAATGGGAAGCTATGTCTTTTCGCCCTTTCAAATTTACCATAATTCCATCTTCTATATTTTGTAATTTCTGTTTGCTTTGTTTTCGATTCTTCATTAACCAAACACCTAAGATTTTTAATTGTTTCTACTTTTATATTATTTATTGCTAATAGAAAACCATAATTTATATCTAAATTTCGAATAGCGTTATCCTTAATCAATAACTTCCAATTTATTTTTTTTAGAACATCTGTATGTATGCAGAATAGAGGGCCATTAAGATTGCAGAAAAGTTTTAGTCTGGTTCGGCTTACAGAATTAATTAAGTGATATTTACATTTTAAAAACTTTATTTTAAACATCACATTAGGGTTAGTAGAACATATTTCAAAATCCGGTTGGTAAACAATATTTTTATTGCCTAAATTTATATTTAAATTAGACAAAAAATCAGGGTTGATTTTAACATCTGCATCAATATTAATTACGTAAGAATTCTTCCTCCTTTCTAGAATATAATCGGTACCAAAGTCCAATGCATAAATTTTATCCATTTTATTAATATCAACTCTATGCAGATATGTAGTCTTTATTGAGAAAGAGTAATCTTTTTTTTCACAGTTATCAAAGACAATAATAACTTCAATTTTTTCTTTGTCATAATCTTGATTTGAAATATCTTTTAAAAGATTTCCCAAATAATCATAGTCATTATGACAGGGGATTAAGAAGATAAAATTGTGAGATTTCTTATTAACTGGAATTTTAATTTTTTTTGATTGATATATAAATAGAACTAAAAAATTGTAAATAACTAAAAGACTATAGAAGCCCAGCAACACGTAAATAAATACTGTAAGGTATGTAAAAACAATCATTAGTTGAATCTCTTTTGAAAATTATTGTCTGAAATAATCTAAAAACCAATGTTTAGGATAGCCAAAAATTCTTTTAAAAATGCCTAAGAATAGAAATGGAATTATATACCGTTTAGGACAATTTTTCACTGCATATTTATAAAAATAAATCAAGTTACCCCCGCCCCTTATACTAAATAAATGGTTATAATAATTTTTTAAACTTTTCTGCTGCCTTAATTTAATATTTGAACTCTCGTTGGGGAAAGTATAAATTATTGCATCATAGTTACAATATATTTTAAACCCTGCCTTTTTTGCTCTATGAGTAAAATCATAATCTGCTACAGCCTGGGGAAAGTGTCTTGCGTCAAATAAGCCAATTCTTGTAAATACTTCTGAGGGTATAAGCAGGCCTCTACCGGGAAAATGAGTGACTTCATGCAATCCATGCCGTTCCTTAGGATTAAGAATATCTAAAAAAAATGTTGAGTTAGCTGCTTTCCAATTTATAATTTCACCGCCATAAATTGGCTTTTTTGTCCTGGCATCCAATGCAAAAGCACCTAAAAGTGCCCTTGGTTTTTTCTTTGCCCAAAACACCATAGTATCAATAAATTCCTCATTAGCAACGGTGTCATTATTAAGTAGCATAATATAATCTGCACCATTATCAAGCGCACATTCCACCCCCATGTTTGTCGCCCCGGTCCACCAGAGATTGCCGTCACCCTCTAAGATAATAACATCAGAAAACTCTTCCTTAATCATTTCCCCGGTCCCATCCGTTGATCCATCATCAACAACTATGACCTTGAAATTTTGAAAGCTCTGCTTTCTTAGAGAAAGAAGACATTCCCGGGTAAAATACTTCCGGTTATGGACGGGGATAACGATAAAAATATTTTTGTTGTTGCTATGCATTTGTTGTAAATTTTCCGTCTCGAAGTGACGCTGCACTTAGGCCGATAAATAACAAACTGTAATATTCGAATGTGTAAACAGAATAAAATGCATGGCTTGCGATTAAAACGACTATGCCAGTAATCAAAATAGCCATTTCCGCATCTGCCTCTACCTTATATCTTGCGATAGTGCGCCGAAGTTTATCAAAGATTTTTAAAACTATTATAAGATAAAGAAGCATCCCCACAATACCGAGTTTCACAAGCGTCTCAACATACAAACTGTGCGGCGAAATTCCTTCCCCTGATAACCCCCAATACCCTCCAAATCCAACGCCGGCGATTGGGGCCGCATAAAACTTCTTCATTTCCATTTTCCATTTTGCAACCCGCCACGACGCTGTATTTTTATAACCCTCGCTGAACTTGACAATGTCACTGCTCCTCTCAAAAATGAAATCAACCGGGGTTGTTTTTGTGCTCGACATAATGAATTCCGACGCTACGGAGTATACAATCACCACGCTGATAATAATCAGTAAAGACCAGGTCATTATTTTTCTATAGGGAATTTCTTTCATGGCAGAAAGCGTTATTGCAGCCACTATTCCTGAAAGCCACACTGATCTGTGGGTATCAAATAAAATCATTAACCCGACAGAGACAATTATTAACCAGTACAAAGCACCATTTATCCGTACAAGATTATATTTCTGTCCCAGGCTGAGAGCGATTACTCCATACAACAATCCAAGAGAAATTAAACCAGGGAAGAACCGGCTATCAGCGCCCACAGACCAGCCCTTCAAATGACCAATAATCGGAACACACAGGATGGGTAAAAAAAGAGCGAATGCGATAAGCATTTTAAATAAGCCTCTTCTTTCATCCTCTTGAGCAAAAAAAATACAAACATAAAGGGGGACGGATAAGATCAGATAACGAAATCGAAACTCGCCCAGCGCCGATAAGCCGTACATGCCCACATTCCTTGCAATCTCAAAAAGTATCCATACCCCTAAAAGAATTACCAATAGAGACAGACCCAATTTGTTTTGCAAGGACTTTTCTCTTACCGAAAAAAATAGCTTTAAGAAAATGGCACCTAACATAGAAACCATAATCATGTCTTGTATCCTGATTCCTCCCCCCAGGTTCGTCCAATCTTCAGAATATCCCGGAACCATTTGAAATATTGACGGGAGTATTGCAAGAACAATCAATGTGAGTACAGTGAGAATGGGAACCCGGTATGCAATAAAAATACAACTGCCCAAAAGGTATAGAATAATTAATTTGAAACAATAACCGTGTGTTAGTAAGTATGGAATCAAAACAAAGATAAAAAGCCCGATTACTAATTTCCAATTAATCTGCCTCAGAAGAGGCAAACTATATATTTTTGAGATGACCATATTTTTCATTTCCAAATCCAAATCAAATAAGAATCACATCCGCCTTTGCAATAGAGAATTGGTAGTTTTATACTTCTCTCGCGCAGTGATACATTTTCATTAATTTCTTGAGTGACTTTTCCGTATTGAAATTTTTCATAATGCTTTGTTTAGCCTCCATTCCCATTTGATTTCTCAGGTCTTCATTTAAGATAAGTTTCTTTATAGCCGATGCCAATGAATTGGAATTTGTTTCTATCAGATATCCACCTTTGCCGTTTACAATTGTGTCACGCATACCTAATACATCGTATAAAATAACTGGCAAGCCACAATTCATCGCTTCTAAAATTGCATTCCCAAGCCCCTCCCAACCTGAAGTCATTACAAATATATCTGAAGCCCAATAAGCCATCCTAACATCTTCAAGAAAATCAACGAATTTCGTATGCATATTAACACCAACCTTTTTAGCATACCTATATTCATCATCTCGCGTTGGACCTGTGCCTCGATGTAAATATTTAACCGTACAAGTTTTTGATTTATTTACTTTTGAAATGGCATCAAATATTGCATAGTGATTTTTCTTTTGATTACATGTACCGACAGAAATGATTACAATATTCTCCGCCTTAAACCCAAATCGATATTTTGCTTGTTGCTGATTTTTTGCTGTCGGAGGCTGAAAATATGACTCGTCAATCCAATTTTTGACAAGGATAGTTGGATTCTTGAACCGTTTCTTCTCAACCTCCATGACTGAGTTGCCGATAGCAGTATAGGAAACATTAAAAACTGATCGCGCTACTGCTCTCTGAATAAATCTTTTGATTCTTAAAAAACCCGAAAACAAAAACACATCATGAATTGTGCGAATTATAGTTCTACAACCGGCAAGCCAAGCCAATAAAGCATGCCAAAAAAATGCCCGCTCAGGATGAATGTGAATCACATCGAAGCGCTCATTATAAAGAAATCTATAAAACACAAGAAAATATTTGGGAGATTTCTTAAAAGGGATATGATGGATCGTGTAACCTGAATTTTTTAAAGTATCTGAATATCTTCCTACTTCATTGCCCGTACTGAGAACATGCAAATCAAATCTATTTTTGATAAATATTGGTGCAGCAACTTTCAGCATTACTTCTGCACCGGAAAATTCAATTGCATTCAAAATATGGAGAATCTTCATTATTTTTATTTCATACTGGGTTTATGTAATAACATCGTGAACCGAAAAAATGTAATAACATCGTGAACCAAATTTAAAATCGCTTAAACTCCTTTCAAAAACATTTGGAAGGAGAAAAAAGCGATGAATGATCAAAATGAATACGAGAAACGTTGCAAAGCAATAAAACTTTATAATCAAGGAATTAGATTCAGCGAAATAGTCCGGTTTGTTCAAAGGAGTAAAGGTTGGCTTGCTAAATGGCTTAACCGATTTAAAGAAAATGGGATTAACGGTCTTAAAGACAGGAGTCGTGCACCGAAGCAGATATGGAGGAAGACTCCTGATCGTATGGTTAAAAAGATTCTCTCCACCAGAGAGGAATTGGAGTCTCACAGGACTCGTCGTTCTGCCTTCTCTGGAATTGGTCCAGAAGTCATTCACTGGGAACTTAAGCAGAGAAAGGTTAAAAATGTTCCCTCTATTTCCACTATCGCCAATATACTCTCTAAATATGGGAAAACAGGCAAAGTTAAGCCTAAAAGAAACAGCAATAATCAACCTTATCCATATTTCAAGGCAAAGAAGATTGGTGAACTCCACCAGACAGACCTCGTTGGCCCTCGATATCTCAGAGGCACCAAAGGAGTTACGCGCTTTTATTCTTTCCACACTATTGATGTGGCAGGACATACAGCTTTTGCAAGTCAATTTAAAAACAAGCAAACCCTTTCTCTTTGCAGGCATCTTATTGATGCATGGCAATTTATGGGGATTCCGGAAGTGTCGCAGATGGATAACGAGATGGCGGCTGCAGGCGGAGGCCGATATAAATACAGCATATCCCAGGTTATTCGGCTTCATCTTCTCCTTGGGATTCATTTGGTTTTCATCCCTCAGGGAGAGCCAGGTAGAAATGCCTCTGTTGAGAGCTTTAATGCTCTTTGGCAGGATAGAGTGCTTACCAGGCATAATTGTCCAACAATTATCTCCCTTAGGAGAATCAACAAACGCTTTCTTGATTACTATAATTACGAGAAACCTCACAGAGGACTTACCCAGAAAGAACACGATACAAGATTCCCTGGGATACTCAGAGACTATCTCTGGAGATCCCTCAGACACATCCCTAAGGGATTCAGTCTCAATACATATATTGATTCTAAAGGAAATCTTAAATTGCCTGTTTCGAGAGGAAGAATCTCCTATGTTAGAAAAGTTAACTCCGATGGCAGAATTGAGGTCAACGGATTCCCGTACTTCATCAGAAAAAAGCTTGAAGGCCAATATGTTATTTCTACTATATTTACTCATAGAAGAAAACTTGTTATCAAACAGGATAATAAAATCATTAAGTCTTTTCCTTTTTCAATCAAAGATCGTATTGATGCTCCATTGCTTTCATATACAAAATAATCCTAATTTGGTATACGATGTTATTAGAATCCTTAGCATTAAAAAACGGTATACGATGTTATTAGTGCAACCACATACTTGTTAGAATTTTCCCATACTCATTAAGAGATTGGCCTACAATCTTTGAAAGACGAAAGTTCTCCCATGCATATTGGTATCCAGCATTTGAAAACATTTTCCACAATTCTTCATCGATTAGAAGCTTGATAGCTTCGTCCGCAATGTGCTCAGGTGATTTAACGTCCGTCAAAATACCAGACTTGCCGTAATTTAGCACCCACGGCACCGCCCCACTATCTTTCCCCGCTATTACTGGTGTCTTTTTCGCCATTGCCTCCAATAATGTCATACCGAAAGATTCTTCCAGCGCTGGATGCACCAAAAGGTCCGAAGATCCTAAAATTTCCAAAACCTTAGCATGTGGCAAGAATCCCCGAAAATCAATTCCATCTGACAGAAACTTACTTTTTGCCCATTTATCTGCTTCACCGTTTTTTTCAAAACCGCTTCCGATAAGCATCAAACGACAAGCTGGAATTTCCTTTTTGATTAATTTATATGCCAGTATAAGTGATTTGACATTTTTAAGCTTGGCAAAACCGTTGTTGATCGAAACAATTGTCGGACGCGAAGCGCTTAAGTATCTTTCTCCTTCGTAAAATACGGCTTCATCTAATGTATTTGGAATCACAGGAACATCTTTGTGCAGCCATTTTTTCAGACATT
>SDBT01017206.1_pt1 | contig 11427 bp, 28 predicted proteins | sample 2277101 | NCBI WGS metagenome assembly SDBT01 (sample SAMN10404973, study PRJNA504765) | marine sediment metagenome | isolation source: marine sediment core GS10_PC15, 103 cmbsf | place: Arctic Ocean: Southern Knipovich Ridge | collected 2010 | reverse complement strand
CCTATGGTGGGAAACGTCTCTTTTCAAACCTCTGTTCTACCCTCTCAAAAAACAACGCTTTGTCACAGAAAGGAATGGCAGACGATGCTATATTAGGGTATGGAGCTTAACACAAAAGACATCGGGAGAAAATTCATGGAACATTCTAACGTTGGTGGTGACATTATAATTTTACTTCACGAGGATGGTCATCTTATATGTGGCTGTGGCACATTTTTAGAATATATCGACGGGAACGGTGAGGAATTCATAGATATGGAAAGTCATGACACGCCACTAACAATGTGGGGCTATAGATGTGAGTGTCAATTAATTATGCCTCATAATATTAATGAGTTTGAGCTTTTTAGATGGAACGATTCTGACAGGGGGAAAAAATGCTGACGGCACCAATAATAACTCTAAGGCTATCGTTGCGGCTTGGGTATATATTTTTGATACCAGCAGCGGCTTTTATGTTGCTTTGTAACATTAATGCAAACGAGGATGTCACCGTAAATTTAATAACTTTTTTGGCGTTTTTGTTTTTGTGCGTGGCGGATTGTTGTTTAAATATCAGTAGTGGTCATAGATGTGGTCACGTAGATTGCAAATATATATCGAGCAAAAGGATGAAATTTTGTGCGATATGTGGTAAAGAAAATATTTATTTATAAATAAAAAAATAGCTAAAGATTTTAGACGGACGTTCTTGGTCGCATCTTACAGGAATAAAATATAAATGATTTGACAGCTTCCAGATTGTATGCTATAGTAGGGTAGTGCGGTTGTGGTTTTGGTAAGAGAGAAAATAAGCTGATGAATTTTCACAGGAGCATTAATATGACTGGACCCATATTTGCCATATTTATTTTTTTTGTGCTTGGTTGGCCCATATTATTAAGCGGGTTGGAATTAATTTACATTGTGGTCACAGGAAGATTATGTAAAAAATGTGGTCATAAATACAAAAAAATTATACTCAATTGCCCCCTATGTGGTGAATTTAATAATGTGCCTAGCATTTTTGATGGTGATGATTAGGGCGGGTTTCTATAATTTTAGGCGAAGGAGAAAATAATGGACACGGGTTTGATTTGTTTTATTATTGGAATAGGTATAGTGTGTGTATGTCTTACAGCAATCTATGTTTATGTGTCTGGAGATTCTGACATCTAACAGGCATCGGGAGAAAATCATGAAAGATGAAGAAGTTCTAAAAGCTGTGAAGCAAGCTTATGATGCACTATCGAGTCCAATATTTGATAACGAGACCGCGACTAGAGAACCTATAGGATGGAATGACGAATCAGTTGTAAGGTTGGCTAGTGGTATATTGATGGCACAAGCTTCAGAGAGATCAATGAATTACCTAATATCTAAAGTGATGGAGAAATAAATAATGACAGAAAACGCAAAACTAGCTCGTGTAAAAGAAGCATTGCGTTTAAAAAGTGTGAACGCTAAAATGGGACAAGATAAAATATCTAGATCGGATGTATTACAAAGAGAGTATCTTAGTGGGCAAGCAGCGGCTTATTGTGATGCGATTGATGAAATTGAAAGAGAATTCAGGGTGTAACTCAGTCTGGAGGTTCGAATCCTCTCACCCTGATTATGAAATGTTTACGCTGCAACTATAATGATCGCCGTCCTGGAAAATATTGCTCGCGATGTGGTGCGGAATATCGCTTCGTTAAGAAATTTCTAAAAATCCTCACTACTCTTTTCTTGAAGAGGGGAACATAATTATGGGAATAGTCGAGAAAGATCCAAATGATCCAGGTCCGACTACCGTAAAAGAAATACTTGCGAGATTAATATGTAAGGTCATAAGCCACGAAATTAAAAACTTTAAATGTACAAGGTGCGGGGCGACATTTATAGAACCAGATTGGTCATGGATACCGTCGTGTCCACCTCGGAGAAAAAAACCGTAGGTTGTATAACTTTTGAAGCGAAGCCGGACTTATAAAAATAAATGACCGGAATTTTTTTCGGCGGGTGGCTATAGTAGAGTAGGAGATCGAACAATGTGGGGCTATTGCCATGACTAAAACATCAGTATTTAAAAAGTGGACTTGGAGATTTAAAGAACCGTGTGGTTGCGGATATACTGATGAAATGGAGGGGGAAGAGATATATAAATATATGAAGCCAGTTCTATACCTAGATAGTGAAATAATTACTCAGGCGACAGTGGCATTTATTTATTGCCCAGCATGTGGAACGATTGAAGAAGTAGAACCTATTTTGAAGAAATAATGAGGATAAGAGGAAAAATTGCTGAAATATTACAAAAACTTTAACAAAACGGTACTATTTTTGTAAAAATTACGGAGAAATAATAAATGACTGAATTAAACCGTTGTTTTAGAGAATGCTGGGAAGAACACGAGACTATGATCGAAGAAGTTCAGAGAAAACATGCAATTACTCTAAAGAGACAATTTGAGTCGTGGTATAAACGTGGATGGATGGCAGCAGGAGTATATTGTGAACATGATGATGCGAATTATTGGAAACAAGAATATATTAAATTACAAAATGCGATTTTGGAAATAGGTAGAGAGAGTAAGGAAATCTGAAGAAATCACTTGCTTCTGAGTGAAAAGTATGCTATGATGACAGGAGAGAATGAGTAAATCATATCAGCAGGAGTTAAAATTAAATGGCAGACGAAATAATTTGTTATGTATGTGGCACGCACGTTGGTCATCAATGGTTTAAGTGTACAATCTGCGATAAGCCCGTATGTTACATTAATGATTGCGGCAGACGGGTCTGCATGGATTTTGATGTTTGCGTAAGCTGTTACAAAAAAAGAAAGCCGTATGAAAAAGAAATGAATCAGGCCCGGTTTGACATGATTAATAAAAAAAATAAGGTCATAGCTAAATGGAGGGGAAAGACATTATGAGTTGCTGGATAATACAAAAAGACTCAATGAGCGAATTCCCTGAGCATAAGGTATTAATTGATATGCTTATCGAACAACGCAAGGAATTTCATTATATAAATGACGATTTCCCAACCTTGCCATCTTCGGCTATCCTACGTGGAACAGTAGAGTTTGTATTGCATAATTATGGGCGGCGTTATTTTGACAGCTTTAAGTTTTCGTCTTACGCTGGTCCCCTCCTTAAATTTCTTTTGAATAAGAATTTTTCTTTAGAGCCGTTCGGAGTGATGAAGAAGTGTCCGAAAGACAAGCCATTATTTATCAGGCCCAATGCGGGCGATAAAAAGTTTGATGGAGGGGTGTACAATTTAAAAGAATTTATTACTTCTTACTATCAGATTTTAGAAGATGATGAATTAATTATTACCGCTCATCAGCAAGAGATAAGAGCAGAGTGTCGGTTTGTTGTTATTAATGATCGGGTAGTGGCAGGTAGCACGTATGGCTTGGAGCAAAAGCGGTGGGATGCAAGTTTTGAACCGGCTCAAGAAATGGCGAATGAACTTAAGTCATGCAGTCCCAATCTAGCTTATACGATGGATCTTTGTATTTCAGATGAAGGCGTATGGAAATTGGTGGAACTCAATAGTTTCGAATCATCAGGTTTATATGAATGCAATCTTTCTAGAATTGTTTCGGAGATGAGATAATGCTTAAGCCAGAAGAAATGATATATTACAAAGAAAAAGCAGCAACTATACTAGAAACACAAGCAGATAATATATTGCTAGTGTGGGATAGTTATGATTCTAAATATTTCAGAAGAATCACAAGAATTGACCCATGTGTCATTAGTAGTAGTAGATTAAATGATATGGAGACGATTTGTGTATCAGAAGGGGCAGTAGTTTTTGAGACGAAGGACAAACGACCAATTAGGTTTATTCAACTACGAATTCAACATAACACTAATGCCAGTTGTTATATTTTGTGTAAAAAAGGTGATTTATTTCGAATAGAAAGACAATATAGAAAATATTGCAGAAGCTTAAGTAATATTACTATTCCAATCATAGAGGAATCAAAATTAAATGAAATTATGAATCATACAGTAAGGTTTTATAAAGCAAGAGGAAGAATAAAAGCGTATGGCATTAAAGCCACAAAGGGATTGTTATTTCAAGGAAGACCAGGGAATGGGAAAAGTTTAATATGTGATTATATAGAAAGACGCATGGGAATTACTGCGTCACGATATACATCGGACGCATTAGTAGAGGGTCTAAGTGCTATTAAAAGATTTAATAAGACGTTGAGTATATTAGATGATATTGATATTGGATTTTTAAGTAGAAAGAAAAGCTCAACATTATGTTGCTCTTTATTGTCTAAATTAGACGATGGTCGGCCAAACGAAACTGTTGCAATTAGAATTTTAACAACAAATGAAGACGTAACGGATGTTATAGATCCAGCATTTTTTAGACCCGGTAGGATAGACAGAACATTCTACTTTAATAATCCCACTAGACTACAGAGACATGAATTTATTGATAAATGGAAAATAGATGTAGATAAATATCTTAAATATCTTTTGGATCATACTGAAGAATTTTCATTTGCGGAAATGCAAGGTATTTATACTAATCTGGTTATACAAAAAGAGATAGAAGAAATGGAACGATTGGATGTTGGCAAAGCTATTAATCATATTGTTGAAAATAGAGATAAAATAAAGAAAGATGATCACATGGGGTTTCAAGAGGAGGCATCATAATGTTAGATGCGTGTATCTTATTTTTCACTGGAATGTGGTGGGGAGGAATGATAGTAGCCTTATGGGTCTGGTGGTATATACCACGAAGAGAAATTAAAGTTTCATATGTAGTTCAAGCAAATATAATATTACAATATGGTAGACTACAGATAACAGAAGAAATGACGGCGTTTCGAAAGAAACATGAAGGTCGTCAATGGGTTTTACAATTGCTCGACATAGTGGATGAGATAAAATATCCTTTAGAAATCACTGATGCATTAGGAGTAAAATCATGATGAAATTCATATTGTTTTTTTGTATCTTAATAACTTTTATTGGAACTGGATGTGAAGAAAACACAGAGATGCAAACACATCTATCAGATGCGGGTAAGGCGGCGATATCAGCTCAAGGAGGGATTTACACTATATATGATTCAGAAGTAATAGCATTGTGGATGATCGAAAAGCATTTAGGAGAGATGGTTGAATTAATGAAGGAGCATAGATGTTTATCAAAATAATCTTGACTGCTATATTTTTCGTAATGTTCATACTAGGATGTAGCGCCAGTCCTATACCCAAAAACATAGAATTTTTACGCCAACGGGCTCGTGAGGATTATTTAGCTATACGTGATTTGGCGAAAGCCGGTGACATTATTTTTAGAATGGGGAACCAACCTGTTCTTGGTGGATTAGTAGATTTCAGTAAAGAAACGGCTCAGATGGCAGATAGTGATTTTTCACACGCTTGCATCGTCATTCGGGCAGACAACGAAGGAATTGGCAACTCAGCGGGTTTATTAATAGCAGACATAAGCGTTTACGGGATTGAGCGTAGATTTTTTAAAGACTGGCACATTGGGGGGACTGAAAACCTAGTTATTAAACGCCTAAAACCGGATTATCAATTTTTGGTTCCGCAGGCTTTAAACACAATTAATCTTCTTCTTGATCAAGACGTACTTTATAATGAGAGTTTTGAATACAATGACGAGACATTTTATTGCTCTCAAGTAGTGGACTATGCCTTTAGAGCCAATGGGCATCCATTAAGTCAACTTGTTAGACTAAAGGATTTTCCAAATTATGGGTTTATATTTCATGGATTGGGTTGCTTCATAGGTGGTGTAGATCCCAACACAGAAGTAGCACTGCCCGGTAATGATGAAATCGGTTTGTTTTCATCTCCTATGCTGGAGACCGTAATAGACTTGAGGAGTAAGAAATGATATGGGTATGGATTTATTTATATGTTGTAATGGGTTTAATTGTAGCAAAGTTTTTTCAAAGATGGTTGTTGCGACATAAAGGAACAATTTGTGAGAATTTATATTCACAGTCATATTTTGCCATACAAGAAGAGTTATTTAGAGAAAATATGTAGACCTTTGATCAAAAAAGCAAGAATAAAAGATGAGCGAATTGAGATTCTTTTTCTCCCCGGACATTATAGAGATTGGCAAAATGCACGAGGGGAATATAGATTTCAATTAGGATTTATTCATTTTGATTATGATCCGATCACAGTCGAATGTTATGTTGATGCAGAAGTAGTTTATCCATTTGAATTTATGAACAAATATACTATGAGTACAACAGGGATGATAACTGTCTCCTCTCAAGAAGATTTAATGAGGTTTGTTTTAGCTCACGAATTTTGTCATGTTACTTCTGGACACCCCGATAATTTTAAGTTACCTATGGGCGGAATAGATACACATGCGATGGAATTATGTTGTGATTCATTTGCTTTCGCAGCAACAGGAATAAGAAATTGAAAATTAACAAATGGAGTCTTAAAATGAAACTTAGAAAAGACATTCTTCAATGGCACAAGAAATTAAATCGTCCGATTATACCTATGCCGATAATACACAGAAGACATTTAAACATAAACAATTTTGACTGGGGGAAAGAATATAAAAGAATGTATCTTAACAATACATGTGTAAGCGTAACAACCACCCGTATGTTGGGAATCAGAAGGATAAGAAAAACTAGAAACTTTCGTGTTATTAATGATTCATCGTGGGATACTGAATATCTTCAAAAAACATGTAGAGAATTAGCTGATGTAATAGGGATAGATTGGGCTTTTATATTTGAGTTCTATGACCCAATAACTAGTTGGGGAGGACAGACAAACTGTTTCAATAGATTTGAATGTGGATTACATCCTAATAGATATAGTTATCCACGCACACTTTATCGTGATCATGGAGGTTTGTTATTTAACACAAAGGAACATCATTTAAGATTTATTATTGCACACGAAATGTGTCATGTATCTGCCGAAGGACATCCAGAGAATTTTGTTTTATCAGACGGTAAGATTGATACCGATGCAGTTGAAAGCTTTGCAATAGATAAACCGTTAGAAATTTTACAGAAAAACACATGAAATGTGCCTATAGTCTTATGTCATGTATAGAACGTGCAACCGTTGTGGTAATAATTTAATTCACAATCGCAGTCGGATTATAGGTCTTTGTTTAATTTGCACAAACGTTAAATACGATGGATGTAAAAGATGTGGACGCACTAAAGCCGTATTCGCAGAAGGAGGATTATGTTCCTCTTGTTATAATATCAAAAAACGTAAAGAAGAATTATTAGCGGAACGCTGTAATATTTGTTTGAAAGCATTATCTAAATGTCGCTGTGATGTTGATAATGGAGATGATACTAAGCAGAGACGAATTATTTTGGATTGACAAATGAATGATAAAATTGAAGTTAGTATTTGTGCTAATTGTAATGATTTTATCCTTTCTGATCTTCTTTATAATGGAGTATGCAAGAGGTGTTATAATAAATGTGTTATGCCCGTAAGAACAATTTTGCAACCTTGTTATAAATGTAGTGTGCTTACTCCAGCAATTAGACTCTTTGATGGAATATGTTCAATTTGTTTCAAAAAAAGTTGTGAAGAGAAAGTTAAAAATAAAAAAAAGAAAAAACCAAAAATAGATAATGAAAAACAACGTCGGATTATTTTAGACTGAAATAAATTATGAAAAAATGGGCCACTAAAGAAGTAAAAACTTTAAAAGACAATTATAGAACAAAGTCTCGTGAAGATTTAATGATTTTATTATCCGATAGGACTTGGAAAGCTATTCAACTAAAAGCATTTAGACTAAAATTATGTTATCGAATTGGAACTCCCGAAGAAAGATTTTGGCGACAAGTTAATAAAAAGCAAAATGATTTGTGTTGGAATTGGACTGGCTGTTGTGATTCACGAGGTTATGGTGTGATTACAATAAATAAAAAAATGATTAAAGCACACAGATTTTCTTATGTGTTAAATAAAAGTAAGATACCTGAAGATAAACCATGTGTTTGTCACATGTGTAACAATCCACTATGTGTAAATCCATCCCATTTATGTGCAGATACACATGAGAATAATATGAAACATAGAGATAAATGCGACAGGCAAGCAAGGGGTGAAAATAATGGAATGGCTAAATTAACTAAAGCTCAAGTAAAAAAAATTAGACGTGTTTATAGTCAAGGACATATAACACAAAAAGAACTTGCCCAAGAAAATAATGTACATATATCAACTATATCACGCGTTATTCTTAATGAAATTTGGAAACATATAATATGATAACCAACAAATATGAGATTCTCGCTGTGTATGCCAATGACTTCGGCAAAGCTTTTGACTTTGTTCGAAAAGAAGCCATAGCTGAATGTATTAAGATCGTTCAGACAGAAGCTAATAGTAGACATGTTAGTGTCCGTCAGTCTATGATCGACAAAATGAGAAAGTTAGGTCCGATAGAATGAAACAAGAAATAATTGAAACTAAAATTGTTGAATTGTGTGACATTTGTATATGTAGACCATCATTGGATAATCAATGTGTGATGTGTAAAAAATATTTGTGCGGGGAATGTAGGGTATGTGATAACAGGGATTGCAGTGCTTACCCTCCATTATTTTGCAAAAAATGTTGGGATATCGGAACGTCCTATAGAAAAGCTGAAGACAAAGCCCAAGAGGTGTACCACATAGCTTTAGAAGATATATGGCTGGAATGGAAAAAAGAAGTTGACAGATTGAGAAAAGTATTGGATACTGTGGTGGTATCGCCGACAGAGGAGAAATAAAATGAATCGTTTTTTCGGACTAGCTTTTCCAATCGTGATCAGTATTATGTTGGCTGAGTTTATTCCGGTAGCAAGTGACTATGTTTATTTTACCGGGGGTTTCTTTGCCTGTGCGTTATTCAACTATGCAACAGGTGATTTAAAGTTTGTTAGAGTGAGGGCCCGATAATGTTTTGGTTTCTTTATTTTCTTATTGCAGCAGTAATATTTATATGTTTAAGCGTGCGTGCAATAGGAAAAAACATGCCGTGGGGTATACAATTATATATAGGTTCTCTAGGTGTTAGTGTGCTCTGGCCATTTTTTGGGTTGGCACATTTACTTGTATATTCTATGATATTTTTGGATAAGTTAGAAAAATGAATAATAACAAAAAAACATATAAGACTAAACAAGCTCTTATTGGACATACTATCAGAAGAGTTAAAGAGCGATTAGGAATTAAATTAACTGAAACGAAGATATTAGAATTCAATAAACAAATACAAAATGGTGGCGGGGAAGTAGAATTTGTTAAAAAGGTTAGTGATCGTCGTTCACTATGGAAGACACAACTAGATGGTGTTGAAATTATACTTGCCTATGATAAAGAGCGGCATACAGTGGCTACTATATTATTGATTATGACTCCAGAACAAAAAAAAGAGAGAAAAATATTAAAAAGACAATGTATAAGAAAGGTAAAAAGAGCTAAGAAAAGAACTAATAGGGAAGATGAAAATATTTTTAAAAAAAAGATAGAATATTGTAAACAAAAAATAAGAAAAATAAAAACAAGAAGAAAAGAAAGTAAATTGCTCCGTGAAGAAATTAAAACTAAGGGTATAACAAATAATGAATAATCTTATTCTGATGATAGGGGCACAAGGAAGTGGTAAGACTACTTATTGTAAGCGTAAGCTTAAGAGCTATACCCGCATTAGCCAGGACGATCATGGCAAGCAGAAACACATTGAAAGATTTCACAAAGCCGTGAAACGCGGAGACGACATAGTCATAGATAGAATCAACCATACTAAAAAACAGCGTAGGCGTTATACGGACTATGGAAGAAGCTGGGGTTATAGGATTAAGTTTATTTGGTTGGACTATGATAAGATAACCTGTTTGCAAAGAATGAGTAATGCAGATAGGGCTGATCATCCAACAATCGCCCCAGATGCGGATCACTATGAAATCTTGATGCACTTTTTTAATAAATTTGAAACACCGTCTTCTAATGAATATGATGAACTAGAAAGAATTGAAAAAAGAGTTTATGCGGATATTTGGGATATAAGAGATCGCATCAAAGGTCAATGGATTATTGTGGGTGACATTCATGGATGTTATGATGAATTTCAAGAACAGATTAGAAAAATGTTATGAAACACGCAGAAGTATCTAAAGAGATAATAGAAGACATTAGGGAGAAGTGGCCAAAACATTTTCCTAATGAGCATAAGCCAGTAATCGATGGTATTGTTGTATCTATTAGTTTAAGAGAATCTGATAATTTTATTGTTAGGGATATAACCATAATAGAACCAAATGGAACCGAATGGAATATTGCAATGCTTGGAGATGAAATTATAGACTATGGAATAACGATGCCGGAAGATATCGGGTATGGACCGCTAGGTTTGTTTGCTTACATGAGACATATTGATGAGCTAAGTCCTGAACCAGAAGAGCCTAAAAAAATAATTCACAGAAGGATTATATTAGACTGATGCGAACAAAGAAAATAAAAAGTTTAGTATGGGGGATTGAACGACAGAAAAGATTGACTGTCGGAGAAAACAATATCACGAATATCGTCAAAAGAGGTGAGTATCCACAAAATGTGGATTATGTAGTATATGAAACAGGCAGGAGAACACCAAGAATCATCAGTGGTTTGAGGATAGATAAAATTGAATTTTTTGAGGAGTAATTTCGAATGAGCACTTTAGTATTGTTATATCTTGGTGCAGGACTATTTTCAGCAGCCATACATTATGTGGTATATGCAAAAGAATTTGACAACAATACTCTCAAAAAAAATTATGCTAAAGATTTTAGTCACGAAATGAGAGTTGTATTAGCTATTTTTGTTGATGTAATGACTTGGCCAGTTGCACTTTTAGTACAGATAAGAAAGAAAAATAATGACTGAGGTTACATTGTATCTGATCATAGGTCTTATTTTTGCTGTGATGATGTACTTGCATGATGCCTTTGGCTCAAACCACGAAGAAGATGAAAAAAAATGTCAGGAGCTGCTTGACTCCTCGCCTATTAATGTAACTATAGCACAACTGCGTTCATTGGCTTTTGTTGTGAATTTGTTAATATGGCCACTTGCTTTGATGGTTGTGGTTGCAGACATAATAACAGGAGACAAAGATGATGACTAGAAATATTTTATTAATTTGCCTACTAAGTATAGCTGGATTAGCCTGTGCTAATAATCGTAATCGTTTTGACTTAAACGGACCAGATGATTCTTTTACGGGTATAGTAAATGTACGACCAGTAGTAATAACTAAGCAAGGGTCTACAAATTGGACAAATAACAAAATAGCCATACACACAAAATATGTAAATGATATGTTTAGATCTAGTGGGCTAACTTTTAGATTTTTGCCACGTATAAATATGAACAACGGAAATTGGTATCGCCCAAACTTACTAGCCT
>SDBT01017205.1_pt1 | contig 11427 bp, 8 predicted proteins | sample 2277101 | NCBI WGS metagenome assembly SDBT01 (sample SAMN10404973, study PRJNA504765) | marine sediment metagenome | isolation source: marine sediment core GS10_PC15, 103 cmbsf | place: Arctic Ocean: Southern Knipovich Ridge | collected 2010 | reverse complement strand
GTTAACCCACTTTTTGCAGCTCTTCATGTACCTGAACATAGCTTTTGGCAACAGGTAACCAGCGTTGCAAGCGGATGGGGAGTTCGCTAATCGCCGTTAAAGCCGTTTCGGTATCGGGGAATTGACGGTATAGCAGAATGTACCAAGGCTTGCCTTGCAAGGTGGTTTTGTAATGATAGGTTTGGCCTTGTAGGTGATTGATAGCAACAAAGCGTTTGATTTTCGCCAAGTTGCGGTTTGCCATAAGTTGAATAGCATAATAGTGCGGCGCGGTATGTAGCAAAGACAGTTCCGTTTGGCTGTAATGACGTGTAGGTTTAGGAGGCGTATTTTTCACAGTCTTGGTTATGGGTGTATCGGCTGATTTGGCAGGTGTTTTTTTCACAGTTTTAGTTGCGGGTGTATTAGCTGGCTTGGCAGGTGTTTTTTTCACAGTTTTGGTTGCGAGTGTATCAGCTGACTTGGCAGGTGTTTTTTTCGCAGTTTTAGTTGCGAGTGTATCAGCTGGCTTGGCAGCCGCTTTAGCCTTCACCGGCAACAACATGATGGGACGAGCAATACTAGGTTTAGCTGCTTGCGGCAACATTAAATGTTCTATCCATCCCAAATGAATCGATAAGGGCTTAATTGTTGATTTAACCAGCGTAGCGCTAGGCTTTGGCTTGGCAGCCAGAGTCCGCTTCACCGGCAACTTAGCTTGCGCGGGAATTGTTGTTGTGGCAAAAAAGCTAATAAGTTTTTGTTGATGGTTTTTGCTAATTGTTATGTGGTTAGAATCAATTGTCAGCACTTTAGCGCCATCAGGTAACATGCTGCCAGCCACAATATCAAGTAACTTACCCTGATAACGCAAGGTTGCATTCCACTGCTTGCCCTCACGACTCGTGTAAACCAGACGATAACCGGCATTCACTTTACTGGCCACTGGCATTTGTTTGATTGACACTTGCGGTACAGAGCCAACACCTGCCATCTTGGTAGTATCAAGCATGGCTTTTGCAGTGTTACGATTGGCGACTGCAATGTCTTCATAATCACGCGCAATCATCCGTTTAATTTGAGCAATTTGAAATTCACTGACCAACTGCAAATACGCAGATTGTTGATGGTTCACGATGGGATCGGGCCCGTTTGCCGCGGCCTGTTTCAAATCAATCGGCGTTACCTTTTTTTCAGGCAGATGCAATACATCAGCATGTGTTGACACATCAAGGCTTAACTCATTAGCCGTCGAAAAAGGGTTATCTACCGGATAACGGTCTAAGATCATTAAGCACAGTTGCCAAATCAGTAAGATCACTACGATTGCCAAAACGGGAATAAGGATTTTTTGTCGTGTTGATAATGCCATGGTTAGTTACCTATTACTGTTAAGTTAAGTTTGCCGGATAACAAGCCGTGCTCTAAGCTGAATTCACCATCTCTCAAGTTAATAGGTAGATTCTGCAATGCTCGGCCCAATAATGCAATAACATCGGCCGAAATTGCATTTAAAGTGATCGTGACTTGGGCTTCATGATAGATGGGATATGTGGTGATTTGTCCTATCGACACACTTTTACCCGGTATAATTTGCATAGCACGGTCAATTAAAGCCGATAGTACACGTTGTGTTTTAAAAATAGCGAGTGGCTTAGCCCGCAAAGGCACCGTGTTGGGGAAAGCCACCTGGGCCCCACGTGAAGTCAAACGCATTTGAGATTTGGCTTGTTTCGCCCAGCGATATAGATTTTCTGTGGTTGCGCCTAATGAGTGGTAGAGCATTTTCACGCCTGCCCCTGACACTTTAATCGAGGTTGGCATCCAGCCTGCTACACCCATCGATTGCTTAACGCGATCGCTCAAATCCAGTAACTGTGCCGACGGAGCGGGCCCATTTAAGGCTTGTTGAAAGCGCTGCACTGGCGATAACAGGGGTTTATTGGGCGCCAGAGTCGGCTTGGGGATCAACCAAATAATCAACATAACCGCTAATGCGAGGCCACCTAAAGCAGCATAGGGTACATATTGATTTAGCCTGGCTACTTGAATAGCCTGCTCAATGCCCAGTAATTTTAACTCCGGATCGAGTGGTAATTGATCGAATACAGGCTCAGTTAAGATTGTGAAAGAACGCACATGCGCTTCATCTAAGACGAACTGATAAGCCGCCTCGATTTCCGCAAGCGGCGCTTCGCCATAAACTTTAATGGAAAACCGCGCTTCTCCTGCAGTCAGTGACAACAACTCTTGCCGCATTTCATTGGCGGAGATCTGCGTGTCGAGGTGGATCACTCCGTCGGCCACAATCACAACCAAGATGTTATCAGTCTCTGGTAATGCTTCAGCAAAAATTAAATTGTCCGGCTTACCAAAATACTGCCAAACCGTTTCACCGAACAAATAACCCGGATCACGCGAAAATACCGCTTCAATGCGCTTACCCGGTTTTTTAAACAAACGAGCAAATTGACCATTGGTCTGGGCAATGCTGCGAAGTTCTTGCTTTAATTGCAACACATTTTTACGGGCCAGCAATTCGCGGTATGACAACAGCGAAAACTGGACTCCGTCTGAACGTGTAATTGTTGCCATACGACTAACCTTTAATGATCGTGGGTGTGATCAAGACGATGGTTTCAGTATTGTCTTGTTGTACACCGCGACCGCCTAAGGCAGTCAAATGGAACATGGCGGTGTGATTCGCTTCATTTTTTAATTGTTTAAATCCAGCTAATACCAACGTAGCACCGGAAGGCACTAAGCTGCGCTGATTAAAGCGTTTTTCTGTAACAGTCGGTAATTGAATTTGACTCGAATTACTCGAATCCGTTCCAGTACTAGACGTCACAGTGCTGATATTCAATAAATTCGAAATCGTGCTACTTAACTGTAAAAACACGTTACGCTTATAAATTTTAGGTAAAATAAATAAGGTGAAGCCTGTTTTAATGGTGCCGGGTGTTAAAGCTGTGGTCGTTGTACTAGGGTTACCCGTAGTCGTCACACTCACCTGACGCAAATAACCCCTCTGTTCATTAATATCAATTTCTGCGACTTGGTTATTTAACGTCACGACACGTGGGCGTGTAACCGTACTGACTTTACCTTGTTGACTTAATGCATTAACCAACATGTCTGTTCCCGCCCATGCACTATTCGGTTTAGCTTTGAGAATAAACCCAGCAGCACTTTGTGCTGTATTCGCACCCAGTGCAGTTAAAGTAACCGGCGAACCTACAGCACCTTCGGCACCCATACGCAAACCATCAACGGCGTCACGTACCAACTTCCAATTCACACCGTAGTTGTAACCGCGATTTAATTTAACTTCTAACACCTGCACTTCCAGCGCGACTTCGCGTGATAAAGTATCATTTAGCACTTGTAGGTAGTGCGCAATCGTATGCACACGCGAAGGCCGGTCATACACCGTAACAGTGGTAGTGGCTTGCGACACGGAGACTTTACCCTCTTTAGATCGTAATTGCTGCAAGGTTTTCCGCAAGTCATTCCAAACAGATAAATGCCCAGCTAAGGTGCTGTATTGCATATTATCATGATTGCCGACTTGGTTCGCCGCATCACGATAATGCATATTATTATTTTGGCCCAACAAATAACTCGAGTCACCGGGCATAAAAGATATATCAAATGTGCGCGTCACAAAGGCTGACCAAGTCACCGTATTTTCATCAAGCGTGTAGGCATAACCGGTGCGTGCAGCTAAAGCCTTTAATGCACCTTCAATATTACCACTATAACTTAACGATAAGCTGCGGTCACGACGCACATCTGGCGCAAAACTTACAAATGCAGGGGTATGTTTTAAGAGGCGATCCGTATAAAACGAAAAGGGCAAATCACGCCCATGCAGTTCAACGTGTTGCTTGAGCCAACGTGGCTTTTGCCCATTAACATACTTAGCCGCCCGCGAATATAAACCCAGCTTGCCATCAGCCTGTGGAAAAGCACTGTGCTGTCGATTTGCAGCTGCAATTTGAGATTGAACTTGATCCACATTGTGCGCGGCATCTTGATAGATGGTTGATTGGCATCCCACTAACGCCAACAACATGCATGCGATCAAAAGTTTAAAATAAATTGTCTTAGCCTTCATAGTTACATCACCTAGAGTTAAAAAATAAAATCCGGTTTAGCTGCCTGCAAATGCGGCATAAAATCCATGTCTTGAGCATGCCGGTCTACGTCATGCATCACCAAGCCACCTTTGCCGAGTTCGCAGGTTACAATTGCCAGCAGTTGGCCGGTATTGGTTGGAGCACTTCCCTTGTTTACTCCAGTAATGGTATACCTTGGATGTCCAGCTTGTGGCGTCCAAATCTTTTGAGCAATCGATAAACTGACGATTGGGGAAGTCGTGGGATTACGTCGATTAGGAACCTTAGGGCCCACAAATCCGGTTAAAGAGAAATAGACTTCCGGGTGTCGGTCCGCAGGTGGGCACTGGGCTTTAGTCGGAAGGAGATCCGATACGTCTTGTCCCGCACTAATGGGAGTAATGGAAATCAACTCAGCATGTTGCGCACCTTGCTTAGCTTCACCGGGAATGCCCACTTCCGCAATCACGTTTTCACTGCCGTTTACATCAAGCACGCTGGCATTAGGCAAGCGTGCTGCAATCCTACGGGCTAAAATACGCGACATATTAACACCGCCCGGCTGCGTCAGTTTCGGCACAGCTGCAATCACACGAAAGACTTTGCCCTCATGCTCTTGAGTAAAACTATACGCTTTACCCCAAGGATTTTTTTCATGTGCCACCGGCAAATAATCTTTTAAATCAGCGTAATGTTCAGGCCACTGCCCTTCCCTAGCAAAATACGTCATGCCCGCACTCAACCATTGTTCCATTTGCAAAGCCGTTTTCGCAATTTTAACTTGCTGCGCCCAGCGCTTATACATTGATAAACCCACGACCGACATCGCCGTCATTAAGGCGATGACAAGCAGGAGCTCAATCAAGGTGAACCCAGATTGCGTGCTATTGTTGTTACGCACTGATGCAAGCATTGCTTTCATGGTCCTTATCAAGCTTTAGATTAAATGCAAATAAATGTGAACTCAGTGGCCACAAATCCGTTGCCGTTTTGTGACGGGTAAATTGACTCGGGACGGTAGTCCAACTCAATTCAAAACCCGTTCCGCCAGCAGCCAATAAACGTCGAAAGTGTGCTGGCGTTGCACCCGGCAAGCGGGTAAAGCTGGCTTTAACATGCAACCGAATAGGACGCTTGGAACCCATAATTTCCATTTCGTAGCTGTGCCCCCAGGGGTTATGCAAATTTGCGCCGGCTTTTAGCAAACCCTCTTTTTCCAATTCTTTAGCCGTCACTTTGATGTTACCAAATGGGTACGTCCAATCTGTTAAGCAATGAGCGCGGTAATAGCGTTGCAGCGCCGTCAGTAAACTTGCCACTTGTGTTTGCACTTGATGACCTTGTGCACGCACGCGCAAACGTTGGATCAGAGACAAACCCATGATTGTTATCACACTCATGACTGCTACCACTAATAAAAACTCCAGCATACCTATTCCCAAAGTCGACTTACGCATCACTTATATAGTGATATCAACAGAACCTGATTTACCTGGGTTGGGACAAGAGCCAAACAAAGTCACTTCATTTTGAATTTTCTTTTGCAAACTCAAGCAGGCAGCATAGGGCACATCGTTCAAAGTAACTTTTACGGTGCTGGACGTACCGAGTACTTCAGTTTTACCTTGCCAAGGATCACGCTCACTGCCTTTGGGCAGGTAACCTTCACTGACCAGCATGCTGATACTGGTTAACTTATTATACCCTTCTTCACCAATCACCCAATTAGCCGTAGCACCCGCAATGCCTTGCACTAAGGAGATCGCATCATTGACTTGCTGTGCTTGACGAGCTGATTTGTAATAGCGTGTTGCCATCACCAGCAAAATAGAAATAATCGCCAACGACAACATCAATTCCAGTAAGCCAATGCCCCGCTGTTTCAACTTTTGATTGATAGATATAAACATGCTCGACTCCATAAGTTATTAAGACAATCCTGTGGATAACACCGCACCCACATCATAGACAGAAAAAATCATAAACGCCGCTAGCGCAGCCCCCAACAACAAACATAAACCCGCGCCAACTCGACCAGCACGAACAATGCGATTAATACAGTTACGACTCGCTTGCTGCCCCAAGCGCAACAAAGCCGCTTCAAAACTTTTATTTTGGATCACTAAACGTAAGCGCAAAATATCATTATTGTTGATCAAGCCAGTATTCAGTACATCGCCAATACTTTCGGTACCGGCGCCGAGGCGAAATTCCATTGATAATAAGTGCGAAGCTAAATACGGTGATGCATGATCTTTTAAAGCCGCCAAGGCTTGCTTTAACACCATGCCGTTACTGATCAGTAACGCCAAGGTTTGCATGAGTCTCGCAGCAATTAATTCTCGATAAATGGATAACAGTGGCACCTTATCAAGCCAAGAACGAAATTCGCCATTATAGTTACGTAGCAGTGTGGCAATGAAACTGATAAGCAGTAACAACAACGCTAACCACATCCACCACCAATGTTCAATTTGATTAGCAGTTGCTACCAACAGTTGTGCGTGTAACGGCCATTTACTGACCGGCAGCATGGTACTAAAGTCAGTAAAAATAAAATGATTGAAAAAAACCACAACAGCACAACCCACCAGCAACACAATGATGGGATAGGTCAGTGAACTGAGCAAAGAGGTTAACGCTTCATTTTTTTGACTTAAACTTTTAGCCGCAGCGTTCATGGAACGTGTTAATAACCCAGCCGCTTCTCCCGCGCGGATCATTTCAACAATATGAGGTGCAAACCAATTAGATAAGCCTTCAGCAAATGGCTTGCCTTGTGCTAATGAAGTTAATATTTCATCTAAAACTTGAGCGGTAATGCCGGTGGTGATTTTTAGCATCATCTCAACGGCTTGGTGCGCGGCAACGCCATCATCGATCAACGCCGCAACATCTTCAAGAAATGCTTGTTGCTTAGCCGGCGTAAACAACACCGTATTTAGCTTTTGCCAAACTTGATTTAACAGCACCACAGGTCTACCCTATTTTTTTGTTGCCACTTCCCTGCGGTTAATTACCGTACTCAGTAGTGAGTATTGGGTAGCGATTCCTTCGCTGTCTAGTTTGTCCATAATTGATTCTATCGAATTATGCAGCCTACACAAATTTTTGCAAGCGTTTTGTTGAAATAATTGAAATCAAACGGCTTTCTTAGCGTCTATCCTTGAAAACGATCGTTATATTTAAATGCTTGTTGCTGATCGAAGGGGTGAATTTCGCCGACGATGCGTTCCATATCCAGCGGATCGCAATAACCTTTACGAACGAGGTCCAATGCTTGCGTGGCGTGATCTATCCAACCGTGTTGCCGCAAATGCTTTTCCCAACCCAAGGTATCTGCTTGTTGAATGTATTCGCGGCCGATATCATCGACCCAAATCACTTCTGCAATCACGGTACGTCCGCCTAAACCGGTACCGTTACACGCGTCACAATCATAACCGCGCACTTTAATACTATCCATTACATCAGCAAATACTGCTTGCCAGCGATCAAAGCTATTGCGATGCAAGTCTGACTGGCTGATTGGCATTGCACAAGCCGGACATAGTGTGGGTACTAAGCGTTGGCAAATCAGGCAGACCAAAAGATTACTGTCGCCTAACATGACAGGTGAAATCCCCATGTCGACCAGGCGCGTGACAATGGCCGGTGCACTATTGGTGTGTAAGGTTGAAAAAACTAAGTGACCCGTAATGGCAGCGCGCACCATCACGTGGGCGGTTTCTTCATCACGCATTTCGCCCAGGACGATGACGTCCGGATCCATACGTAATGCAGCACGGCCCATGCTGGCAAAGCTGCGGTCGTCGTGTTCAGTATTAACTGGGACTTGGGTGACGGTATTAACGACTTTTTCCACCGGCTCTTCAATGGTATAGACCTTGCGGTGCGCGCGGATCATGTTGACGCAACTGGCGACTGTTGTCGTTTTACCCGAGCCCGTGGGGCCGGCGATCAACACCGCGCCGTGCGGCGTGCGCAAGGCTTTGGTGATCAACGTAATTTGCTGGGGTTGATAACCTAATGCTTCTAAGGTCTGAATGGCTTCATCACCACCCGTTAAAACCCGCATCACCACATCAAAACCGCCGTGGGCAGGCATGCTGGCCAAGCGCAAGCGAATATCTTGGCTATCGATCCGCAATGACATGGATGCGCTTTGCGGTACCATAGGATTGAAGTGACTGACTGCGTTATCAGTTTCTTTGTTAAAAGCTACCGAGGCAATTTCGCGTCCTAATTGGGGTAGCCATTCGGCATGTAAATACAATTCCCCATGTTTGCGAAATCGCAGCCGCGCTACGTCTGTACGCACTTCAATGTGGATATCGCTGGCTTGAGCTTGCAAGGCTTCATGGACTAGCAAGCGTAAACGTTGTTGTTGATCGCTAACCGATTCGATGTTGCTGTGATCGCTGATACCATCTTGCTGGGTTAACAACATGCTTACCAACTCCGGGGTAGCAGGTATGACTTTGCCAGATTTCAAGCCTTTGTTCAGCATCACGATTTTGCAATTGTGCACACTGCGTGACACGGGATTGCTTGTTAATATCAAACCGCTAGTCATCACGACAATATCGCCTTGCTTTAAACTCCAGGCGTGCATTTCTAACATGGGTTTGTCTTTGGGATCTAAATCCGCTTGGCGAGTGTAGACTTTAGAACCCGCATTTTCAGCGTATTGCTGCAGGCGATCCAAATCCGTGGTGAGGGTTGTCATATGGCGATCCTTGCGCTAGGTGTCTGTGCATTTGACATCAGTTTCTGGGGGGTGTCAATCATGTGACTACCTTGGAGCGTGATGACTGGAACTAGAAGAACTACCGCCAGAGACAGCATCACCCGAGGAGACAGTGGAACGACGAGCGTGCACATCGCGAGCTTCATGAGCGAGTGTTCGTAATATCATGAGTCTACGCTGAGATTCGCTTGTGTATCGTCTCAATTCTGTTTCTGTGACTGCGTGAAAGTCATCATCGTCGTCATCATCGTCATCATCCGCATGGGTAGATCTTCTAGCTTCAATTACTAAAGCTTTGATGGCTTGTTGTAATCTATTAGCAAGATTAAATAAGTCGCAATCAGGAACAGGGACTGCTGCTGCAGCGCTTGCTTTGGTGGTGGTGGTCGTCGTCGCTGCTGCACCGTCCACGGAATTTGCTATACGTATTAGTTCCTGCTTTAAGTTATAAATCGCATGGGCTAATGCACCACAGTGAATTAATAAGTCCTTACCTTTTGCAGAAAAAGTGACTGTTGCTACGACACGAAGCTCTCTTACGAGTTCATGCAATCGTTCATAGCGTGGCTCTGAAGCGTCTGCACGTTGTTCAAACTGCGCGACTGCGGCCCAAATGGGTTGTATGGCTTGTGCCCTCGCAAAATCAGCAGGAATAGGCGGCAGGCTGGAAGCATCATTGACTCTACGAGCCGGCATCGGTTCCATGGCGCGCGTTGCCGTATACATTCGCTTTAAAAAGATTTCAGCTTCAGTTGATAATGTGCCTGAGTCAAGAGCATCTTCACAAGCTGTCGAGAGCGTTTGAACCGTTGCAGGACCCGAATCGCCTGCCGCAATCAAGGTGTCAAGCATATCTCTCATTGCACTGCCTTTAGGAATGCGTTGCAGCTCGGCGTCGTCTTGAGTAAGCGCTTCGATGAACTCACGCAATGCACGGTTAAACCCTTTTAACTGCTCCTTCTGACTCTTACCTTTTAATCCAGCGAATTGATCGCGCATGTGATGCCACGCATGTTCTATTGGCGCAGGGATATCTTCAAAGCATGATGTGTCTGCGACGGCGTTCAGGGCCTTTACGAGATGTTCAGTGATATCGTGTGGTTGAAAGAATACAGAAGTGTGTTCAAAGGATAGCGAGCCCCGCGCCGGATCTCGAGCAGGTAAGTGGCCATAGTGTCCATTGTGAGGCATGCTGAGGTAATCAGTAGCTTTCCTGCGTAGTCTGCTTAAGCGACCATAGTGTGGCCCCGATGAAGCAGGTCTTCGTGCAGCAAGAGCAGGCACCGGCTTGACATAATAAAACAAACCACCAAAACGCATATATCTGCCTTTGCCACTGTCGTCTAAATCGGGCGTTCGATAATGAACAGCTCTCGGTGACTTAAGCCAGCGGATCAAGTAATGCAAACTGGCTAGCACTGAAAGTACTAATGTAAAAGCAAAGAACTGCCAATGATTGAAATGGAGTCCATAGTAATTTTTTTTGATCCCTTCAAGCGTTTCAGCCTCTACAAAATCTTGATAAACATCGGCATTCTCAGTCGCTTGATTTGATGAAGGACCCGTGATCCCCACGCCAAAAGCAAACAACACGGGAGCTAGAATACCCAGTAATATTTTAATGACCAGCCATTCAACTTTCGTTAAGTGCTCATGATGTCTAAAACAAAAATCTTTTAGTGAGTGATAGGGTTGACGGCTGTTTTTCGTTGCCATTAACAAACCTCGGTACCGCGCTTCACCATATGAAAGGGGTTCAGCGATACCTGCTTCAAATACCTTTTCCCCGTCGATATTAATCTTCGGACGCTTTTCTTCTTGAGTTAATTTATAAACTAAGTGAGCGCTAGGATCATGAGCATCATCATTAACACCCACAGCTACGTGTCGTCGAGGTGAGGATGCTGCTAATAAGGGTATGCTCGCTTCATCGCCTCGACGAAGCCGTCTACCTCGTTCTAAATAAGCCGTGCTAGAAGAACTGCCTCCAGCATAATCAGAATGAACACTGCCAAAAGAAGCGCGGTCATATGCACTAGGCGGTGCAGTGCGAAAAACATCAACGTCACCGTATTGGTCATCGTTATCATCCCCATCATCATCGATATGCATTTGCTGAGCATCTTCGAAAAAGATCCGTGTTATCATTAAAGAGTGTGAAGCTGAAAGCAGCCCACCCTGTGCTGCCCGTACCTCATCGAATAGTTCTTCTATCTTGACCACTTTACCCGGCGTCTTGTCGCCCAATTTCAATAGATAAACATAGCCTCGCTCTGGCTCAAACGTACTCGAAAATGCTAGGTCTAGCTGCGTGGGAAGGTGTTGCAGCGCCTCATATTCAACATAGTCGGCTAACGCCGCTATCAATTGCGTGCGCGCTGGGAGGCTGAATCTATGAAACAAATTAAGTAGCGGGATGACAACAGCCTTCACTTGTCTCATTAAGTAGTCTGGAGCATCCAGATAGGTATTCGCTTCGAGTGAAGCATTAACGTCAAATGCTTTTGCACCATGGGTAGTTGCGGCCATTGTAGCATCAACGCAATCAACAAGCGTTTGTAAATGCTCACCCCAAGT
>SDBT01017204.1_pt1 | contig 11427 bp, 7 predicted proteins | sample 2277101 | NCBI WGS metagenome assembly SDBT01 (sample SAMN10404973, study PRJNA504765) | marine sediment metagenome | isolation source: marine sediment core GS10_PC15, 103 cmbsf | place: Arctic Ocean: Southern Knipovich Ridge | collected 2010 | reverse complement strand
ACAAAAGTCTTCATCGATCGATGAGCAGGGCTAAACCCGCGTGCCTTCGGCATATGCAAATGGGAACATGGCTGCCAGTCAGGGATATTTGTCTTTAATCAAGTTAAGGAAGAACTTGTTATTCTCTGTTAATGCAATGAACTTGGCAGCAGAAAATGGACACTTGAAGACAGTTACATGGTTACACTATAATAGGACCGAAAGTAATGGACACTTGGATACAGTTCGATGGTTACGCAATAATATAAGTGATATGTAATAAATTAAATGTTCTTAAGAGGAACTAAATTATTAGGATATTCATATAACATCAATCGATGTTATCCGCACATGAGTTAATAAAGAAAATCTCTATGGCTACACATCAAAAGCTTTATATTTCTTGGGCAAAGTCTTAATTAATGATTATATATTACGTCAACTGCGACTTGAGTATGAAGTTTATAGAAATTATAGGAATTACTTGCATTTTTAGATATCAAAAATGTCTTTATAAGCGAGACAAATGAGACGAGAAAGATCTAGAGATGAAGAAGCTTTCTTTGCTGTTATAGGGAATAAAAACTTATGGCTACGTATTAAAAGCTTTATGTTTCCTAGACAAAAGTCTTCATCAATATATGATTATAAGAATGGGGATCTAGCTGCCAGTCATGGATATTTATCTTTGATTAAGTTAAGGAAGAACTTGTTGTTCTCTGTTAGTGCAATGAACTATGCAGCAGCGTATGGACACTTGAATATAATTCAATGGTTACATATTAATAGGACTGAAGGATGTACTTTGTATGCAATGGACTGGGCAGCCAGAAATGGACACTTGAAGATAGTTAAATGGTTACACAAAAATAGAACCGAAGGTTGTTCTAAGTTTGCAATGGACTGGGCAGCCGATAATGGACACTTGGATATAGTTCAATGGTTACACTATAATAGAACTAAAGGGTGTACTGAGAATGCAATGGACTGGGCAGCCGATAAAGGACACTTGGATATAGTTCAATGGTTACACTATAATAGATCTGAAGGATGTACTTTGTTTGCAATGGACTGGGCAGCCGAAAATGGACACTTGGATATAGTTCAATGGTTACATATTAATAGAACTGAAGGATGTACTTCGTTTGCAATGGACCGGGCAGCCAGTAATGGACACTTGAAGATAGTTAAATGGTTACACAGAAATAGAACCGAAGGTTGTTCTAAGTTTGCAATGGACTGGGCAGCCAGAAATAGACGCTTGAAGATAGTTCTATGGTTACACAGAAATAGAACCGAAGGTTGTTCTAAGTTTGCAATGGACTGGGCAGCCAGAAATGGAGATTTGTATATAGCTCAATTGCTAGACTATAATAGATCTGAAGAATGTACTTCATTTGCAATGGACACTTGGTGATAGTTGAATGGTTAAGCTATAATAGACTAAAGGGTATACCAATGGTGCAAAAAATCACACTTGGGATCGTTCAATATTTGTACATTAATATAACTGAAGGTGTACTAAGTATCCGTAGGTGCACGATGACAACAAAGTTGTTGGCAATATATTGCCAAAAGCTCTGCTGGAATGAACTTGGCAGGCGTAATGGACAGTTGGAGCTACACTGACGCAGCTAGAGCTATTTTTCAATGATCACATATTAATATAACTGTTTTGTAGAATCCCAGAAATTACTTGCATTTTAGGTATCTAAAATGCTTTTAAGAAGTGAGACCAGAGAAAGATCTAGAGATGAAGAAGCTTTCTTTACAGTTCTAGAGAATAAAGACTTATGGGTACATATTAAAAGCTTTATGTTTCCAGGACGAAAGTTTTCGTCAATTGATGATTATACAAATGGGGATCTGGCTGCCAGCCAGGGATATTTATCTTTGATTAAATTAAGGAAGAACTTGTTGTTCTCTGTCTATGCAATGAACTGGGCAGCCGAAAAAGGGCACTTGGATACAGTTAAATGGTTACACATTAATATAACTAAAGGGTGTACTAAGGATGCAATGGGCTTTGCAGCCGAAAACGGACATTTGGAAATAGTTAAATGGTTACATATTAATAGAACTGAAGGATGTACTTTTGATGCGATGGAGTGGGCAGCAAAATATGGACACTTGAACACAGTACAATGGTTACATATTAATAGGACTGAAGGGTGTACTGAAACAGCGATGGACTTAGCTGCCGAAAAAGGACACTTGGATATGGTTAAATGGTTACATATTAATAGGACTGAAGGGTGTACTAAGTATGCAATGAATTATGCCGCCATTAATGGACACCTAGAGATAGTTCAATGGTTGCACATTAATAGAACTGAAGGGTGTTCTGTGGCTGCAATGAACAATGCAGCCATAAATGGATATTTTGAGATAGTTCAATGGTTACACTATAATAGATCTGAAGGATGTACTGAGAATGCAATGGACTGGGCAGCCGGAAATGGATATTTTGAGATAGTTCAATGGTTACACTATAATAGATCTGAAGGATGTACTAAGAATGCAATGGACTGGGCAGCCGGAAATGGATACTTGGAGATAATTCAATGGTTACACATTAATAGAACTGAAGGGTGTTCTAAAGATGCAATGACTAAGGCAGCCAATAATGGACACTTGGAGACAGTTAAATGGTTACACAGTAATAGAACCGAAGCGTCTTTTAATAATGCAATTATCGAGGCAGCCAGAAATGGACACTTGGAGACAGTTAAATGGTTACACTATAATAAGACTGAAGTGTGTGCTGATGCTGCAATGAAGTATGCAGCCGCAAATGGACACTTGGATATAGTTCAATGGTTACATATTAATAGAACTGAAGGTTGTACTAAGTGTGCTATAGACTGGGCAGCCAATAAAGGACACTTGGAGACAGTTAAATGGTTACACATTAATAGGACTGAAGGGTGTACTAAGAATGCGATGGACTGGGCAGCCAGAAATGGACACTTGGATACAGTTCAATGGTTACACATTAATAGAACAGAAGGGTGTTCTGAGGCCGCAATGAACTTGGCAGCTCTTCATGGACACTTGGAGATAGTTCAATGGTTACACATTAATAGAAACGAAGGGTGTTCTTCGTTTGCGATGAATAATGCAGCTACAAATGGACACTTGAAGACAGTTCAATGGTTATACATTAATAGAACTGAAGTGCATACTAAGGATGCAATACAATATGCAATAGACCGCGGACACTTGAAGATAGTTCAATGGTTAAACTATAATAGAACTAAAGGGTGTACTAAAGAGTGTACTAAGAATTCGTAGGTGCACTAAGGATGCAGTCGAGGATGCAATAGACAGGGAATCTAAAAATGCTTACACATTAATAGAACGGAATGGTGTACTACGGATGCAACGGACAGGATATCCGAAGAGTACACTAAGATGCAATGGACGGGCAGCCGAAAATGGACACCTGGAGACAGTTAAATGGTTACACATAAATAGATCATACGAGTTCTAAATATTATCAAAGCATTTAATGTAGCGCCGACCGGCGCTGTTGGCATCATGAAGAAGCTTTATGTTTCCTGGACAAAGTCTTAGTAAATTGATGATTATATATGGGAATTTGCGGCAGCTTGATCGTGGAACTGTCTTATTGGAATTCTAGAATTTGAAATTACTTAGGTTTTTAGATACCTAAAATGCTTTTAACAAGTGATACTAGAGAAAGATCCAGAGATGAAGAAGCTTTCTTTCTAGTTCTAGGGAACAAAGACTTATGGCTATATATTAAAAGCTTTATGTTTCCTAGACAAAAGTCTTCATCGATAGATGATTACGCAAATGGGAATATGGCCGCCAGTCAGGGATATTTATCTTTGATCAAATTAAGGAAGAACTTGTTGTTCTCTGTTAACGCAATGAGCTGGGCAGCTGAAAAAGGGCACTTGGATATAGTTAAATGGTTACACATTAATAGAACTGAAGGGTGTCCTAAGGATGCAATGGACTATGCTGTAATGGACTTTGCAGCCGAAAACGGACATTTGGAAATAGTTAAATGGTTGCACATTAATAGAACTGAAGGGTGTACTAAGGCTGCAATGAACTTGGCTGCCGAAAATGGACACTTAGAGACAGTTCAATGGTTACACATTAATAGAACAGAAGGGTGTTCTAAGACTGCAATGAATAGGGCTGCCAAAAATGGACACTTAGAGACAGTTCAGTGGTTACACATTAATAGAACTGAAGGGTGTTCTGTGGCTGCAATGAATAGGGCAGCCAAAAATGGATACTTGGAGATAATTCAATGGTTACACATTAATAGAACTGAAGGGTGTACTACGTATGCAATGAATTATGCAGCCAAAAATGGACACTTAGAAACAGTTCAATGGTTACATATTAATAGAACTGAAGGATGTACTGCGTATGCAATGGACTGTGCAGCCAATTATGGACACTTGGAGACAGTTCAATGGTTACACATTAATATAACTGAAGGGTGTAGTAAGGCTGCAATGGACTGGGCAGCCGAAAATGGACACTTTGAGACAGTTAAATGGTTACACTATAATAGAATTGAAGGGTGCACTGAGGAAGTAATGGACAATGCAGCTGGAAATGGACACTTGGAGATAGTTCAATGGTTACATATTAATAGAACTAAAGGGTGTACTACTAATGCGATGGACTGGGCAGCAGAAAATGGATACTTAGATACAATTCAATGGTTACATGTTAATAGAACTGAAGGGTGTACTAAGGATGCAATATACTATGCAGCGGAAAACGGGCACTTGGAGACAGTAAAATGGTTACACTATAATAGGACTGAAGGGTGTACTAAGAATGCAATGAACAATGCAGCAGAAAATGGACACTTGGAGACAGTTAAATGGTTACACTATAATAGGGAAGAAGGATGTAGTACGTATGCAATGGATCATGCAGCTGCAAATGGATACGTGGAGACAGTTCGATGGTTACACTATAATAGAACTGAAGGGTGCACTAAGCATGCAATGGACTGGGCAGCCGAAAGTGGACACTTGGGGATAATTCAATGGTTACACTATAATAGAACAGAAGGATGTACTAATGAAGCAATGGCCTTGGCAGCCGGAAAAGGACACTTGAAGACGCTTCAATGGTTATATATTAATAGAATTGAAGTGAGTACTAAGGATTCAATTGAATATGCAATAGACTGTGGACACTTGAAGATAGTTCAATGGTTAAACTATAATGAACTAAAGGGTGTACTAATAATCCGTAGGTGCACGATGACAACTTTGGTGTCGGAAATATATTGACAAAAGCTCTGCCGCAATGAACACTTTAGTGTGGCCAGCTAAAGCTGTAATTAATAGAACAAAAGGATTAATAGGTACACGAGCTTTGCTGTAGTAATAATCCGTAGGTGCACGATGACAACAAAGTTGTGGGAAATATATTGCCTAAAGCTCTGCTGCAATAGAACTGAAGATATTCTTCTAATGTAATAGACTCTTGGAAGCTATACTTTAGTGTAGCCAGCTAAAGCTGCAGTTAAATGGTTACACATTAATAGCTCCGATCTACGTTGTCAGTTTCAGGACAAAAGTCTTCATCAATCTATGATTATATATGGGGATCTGCGGCGGCTTGAGTGTGAAACTCGTTTAAATTCTGAAATTACTTGTTTATAGATATCTAAAATGCTTTTAACAAGTAATACTAGAGAAAGATCCAGAGATGAAGAAGCTTTCTTTTCAGTTATAGGTAACGAAGAAGATAAAATGGGCGTTGCCCATTTGATCCGCGAACAAGTTCGCTATGGCTACATATCAAAAGCTTTATGTTTCCTGGACGAAAGTCTTCATCAATCGATGATTATACAAATGGGGATCTGGCTGCCAGTCAGGGATATTTATCTTTGATTAAATTAAGGAAGAACTTGTTGTTCTCTGTTAATGCAATGAACTGGGCAGCTGAAAAAGGACACTTGGAGATAGTTCAATGGTTACACATTAATAGAACTGAGGAATTCGTAGGTGCACGAGCAGAGCTCTGCTGTAATAAAGATGCAATGAATTATGCAGCCCAAAATGGGTATTTGGAGATAGTTAAATGGTTACACTATAATAGGACTGAAGGGTGTACTAAGGATGCAATGGACTTTGCCGCCCGAAACGGGCACTTGAAGATGGTTCAATGGTTACACAATAATAGGACTGAAGGGTGTTCTTTGTATGCAATGAATAATGCAGCTGAAAATGGACACTTAGAGATAGTTAAATGGTTACACGTTAATAGGACTAAAGGGTGTTCTTTGCATGCAATGAACAATGCAGCTGAAAATGGACACTTAGAGACAGTTAAATGGTTACACGTTAATAGGACTGAAGGGTGTTCTTCGTACGCAATGGACTGGGCAGCAATAAAAGGACACCTAGAGACAGTTAAATGGTTACACATTAATAGAACTGAAGGGTGTACTAATGATGCAATGAACGGGGCAGCCCATAATGGACACTCAGAGATAGTTCAATGGTTACACTATAATAGACTAGAAGGGTGTACTAAGAGTGCGATGAACTGGGCAGCCAAAAATGGACACTTGGAGACAGTTAAATGGTTACACATTAATAGGACTGAAGGATGTACTAACTATGCGATGGACTGGGCAGCCACAAATGGACACGTAGAAACAGTTAAATGGTTACACTATAATAGGACAGAAGGTTGTACTAAGGATGCAATGGATAATGCAGCCAAAAATGGACACTTGAAGACAGTTCAATGGTTACACATTAATAGGACTGGGCTGCAGAAAAAGGACACTTGGAGACAGTTAAATGGTTACACTATAATATGACTGAAGGGTGTACTAAGGATGCAATGGACAACGCAGCAAAAAATGGACACTTGAAGACAGTTCAATGGTTACACGTTAATAGAACTGAAGGATGTACTAAGAGTGCAATGAACGGGGCAGCCGGAAATGGATACTTGGAGATAATTCAATGGTTACACATTAATAGAACTGAAGGGTGTACTGAAGATGCAATGACCAAGGCAGCCATAAATGGATACTTGGAGACAGTTAAATGGTTACACATTAATAGAACTGAAGGGTGTACTAAGGATGCAATAGACTATGCATCCTCAAATGGACACTTGGATACAGTTCAATGGTTACGCAATAATATAACTAATATGTAATAAATTAAATGTCTTAAGAGGAACTAAATTATTAAGATATTTCAAATAGGAGTCTGTTTGATCTATGATTAAGTTAGCTATGGCTGCAGATCAAAACTTTTATATTCCTTGATTAAGTCTTCGTTAATTGATGATTATATGGAGATCTGCAGCGTGGAACTGTCTCGTTGAAATTCAGTAATTATAAATTGCTTTGGTTTTTTAAATATCTAAAATGCTTTTAACAAATGAGACAAGCGAGACCAGAGAAAGATCCAGAGATGAAGAAGCTTTCTTTGCAGTTATAGGGAATAAAGACTTATGGCTATATATTAAAAGCTTTATGTTTCCAGGACGAAAGTCTTTGTCAATCGATGATTATGCAGATGGGGATCTGGCTGCTAGACATGGATATTTATCTTTGATTAAATTAAGGAAGAACTTATTATTCTCTGTTAATGCAATGAACTGGGCAGCAGAAAATGGGCACTTGGAGACAGTTAAATGGTTACATATTAATAGAAAGGAAGGGTGTACTAAGGATGCAATGGACTGTTATGTAATGGACTTTGCAGCCGAAAACGGACATTTGGAAATAGTTCAATGGTTACACATTAATAGAACTGAAGGGTGTAGTGAGGATGCGATGGACTGTGCAGCCGCTAATGGACACTTGGAGATAGTTCAATGGTTACACATTAATAGGACTGAAGGGTGTACTAAGAATGCGATGGACTGGGCTGCAGAAAAAGGACACTTGGATACAGTTAAATGGTTACATATTAATAGAACAGACGGGTGTACTAAGGATGCAATGGACTCTGCAGCCGAAAATGGACACTTAGATATAGTTAAATGGTTACACATTAATAGAACGGAAGGGTGTACTGAGGTTGCAATGGACTATGCAGCCGAAAATGGACACTTAGATATAGTTAAATGGTTACACATTAATAGAACTGAAGGGTGTACTGATGATGCAATGGACTATGCAGCCAGTAATGGACACTTAGATACAGTTCAATGGTTATACATTAATAGAACTGAAGAGTGTACTACGTATGCAATGAACAAAGCAGCTGAAAATGGGCACTTAGATACAGTTCAATGGTTACACTATAATAGAAAGGAAGGGTGTACTACAGATGCAATTAACAGAGCAGCTAAAAATGGACACTTGGATATAGTTCAATGGTTACACATTAATAGAAGAGAAGGGTGTACTACAGATGCAATGGACAGAGCAGCTGAAAATGGGCACTTAGATACAGTTCAATGGTTACACTATAATAGGGAAGAAGGATGTACTACGTATGCAATGGACTTGGCAGATAAAAATGGACACTTGAAGATAGTTCAATGGTTACGCTATAATAGGACAGAAGGGCGTAATATATTTTCAATGGACTCGACAGGCGCAAATGGAAACTTTAAGGCAAATGGAAACTTGGAGATAGTTCAATGGTTACATAGTATATATGAAGAGTGTAGATATGAAGAGTTTGAGGTAGACTGATACCAGCTAAAGTATTTAAATACTTATTCACATATAAAAGTTAAAAGAGATTAGCCACCCTGTGGTAACCAATATATGAGAACATAGTAGGAGCTATAGTCTAGTTGTTATTGATAAAAGACTTTATTAATCGATCACTTTATTTAGGGTTATCTTTAAGTAAAGTGATTTAATAATAACACAAAGAAGCAATAAACAATGTTTTATGTCTGCATATAAAGCTGATTCAGTAAAATAGATACTAATAAAAACTGAATAAAACTGAATTAAACATTATATGAACCATATAATATTAAACTTTAGCAACGAAAGTATTTATCAAAGCCTTCTATTTCTGGTTGATTAAATGCTTCATTAAAACATGCATATTTACTCTTGTCTAGAGCTGAAAAGAACTTCTTAGTATTTCTCTGTAGAAGAATATCTATATCCCATAAACCTTTCATTAGCTTCCATAGAAAATATCTAAGCATTCCATAAAGAATTATCCCACCAAATATTTCAGGTAGTGTTTGTGTTGTTGAGAATTCTCTAGCCTTTTCTACAAGAGTACAAGCTTTCCCTCTTACAACTACTGTCAGATCAGGATAATTTAAGAACTCTTCCATGACTAAATTCCCACCACTAAAATGACAATCTTTTCGTCTTAACAGTAGCTTATTTCCATCAATCTTACACCCAAAAATGCGCTTATTACAATCACTTTGATCTGACGAGTGCTCTTCAAACACGCGAAATAAAACTTGAGCAAGATTCTCACCGTAGAACCAGTCTGTAATTCCCTCTATAAATATCATTGGGCAAGCTCTAGATCCAGGCTGTAGGAAATTTGCTGTTAATTGAGATTCACTATCTGATTCAGTAACTATGGGAAGAGCTCCAGTTACATTTGTAGAAATAAAAAGTCTATTTATATCGAATAAAGGCTTTATAACAAAATTAAAAAAAACTTCATTACCAGCATTTATGGAGAGCGAAATCATTTCATCTGTATTCTGTGTTATTTCAATTACTGGCGAGTGAGAGAGTATCACACTATTTCTAACATCAAGAATATGCACAGTATTCCCTATTGTGAATAGGTATGTTATAAGATCAAACCCATCTCCTTGGCTAAGACGACTACCAGTGAATAAACATAAATAATTCTCATCACTAGTAAGAGTGTTATTCTTACTTCCTTTTAAAAGAAAGATATCCTTATGTATACGATTTGCCTGATATAAAAGAGATGTTTGTCCTGAATTGAAAACATATTGTTTACTCGTTCCTTCAGCAAAAAACTTAGTATTTACTTGTGGTGTACTCATTTAGCTTGCCTTTAAATTTAAAAGTATCGTAAATTATTAATACACAGATCTGCGTATTAAATTAGTTTAGTTTAGTTTCCAAGTTCTTTACCAATACCAAGACCACAGTTTCTATCTGAGTACAAGAAATGTGAGCCTTGGCCACTAGATTTATATACTCCCCATACATCAGGTGGTGCAGTAATAGAGGATGGATGCGTTACATTTCCAACTGGACAGTTAATTGAAAGTTGGCTAGTAACAACTGGATTCCTAGGATCAGACAAGTCTACAATAACAACACCATCTGCATACCAAGATACAAAAGCTTTTGTTCCTACAACGAAGGCATTATGGGGAGTATATGCGCCCCCAGAAAGACATTTTAGAGATTCGCCTGTTACTGTTCCTGGTGGATCATTGGCATTAGGTTTCCAATGTGTAGTTGCCCCACATGGAGAATAAAGAGTAGAAAGCAACACAGGTTTAGTAACATCACTGATATCCCAAATACGTAATCCTCCCCATGCTGTATCACTTGATCTTCTATTTATATCTAAAAATACTATAGCAGTAACTCCCATATCTTTGGCAAGAATTTCTGCAATCTGAATATTGCTACAGAGATTTGTTTCTTCTACAAAAACTAATACAAGTGGCCCATTTCCAGCCTTGAAGTCTAAAACAGACTGAATAATATCATTTACAAGACTTTCTGGCCACTGTCTTGAGCTACATGACGCAAATATTTTTTTCGATGACCACAACGATGCATCAATAAAGAAAGATTTTACTTTTGCAAGGCTACAAACATCTCTTTGAAGTGCCTCGTCAAAAATAATCTCTAAACAATTATTTTCGTTGATAGGCAAATCTTCAAGAAATCCCTCAATAGATAAAACAACTGAATCATCACCCTCCGAATAAATAAATCTACATGTTGGCTCACCGTTATCAAGTGTACTAAAAGAATCAATTCCACAAACAGCTATTTGATATCCAGATAGTTTTGTCATACCTAGCACATCATTACCAGCTAAAGATAAATCGAGCATCATTTGAAGAGTAAACTGAAGTTTAGAATCTAATAATGGCGCTTGAATATCAAATAATTCTTGAACGTTTATTGATTGCTGAATAAGTAACTTGGCAAACTCAATAGCTAATAAGTTTCTATCAAGAAGAATGAATTGTCTGAAGAGATCCAATACTGAAATAAACCCTGAGTTAAAAGCAAGAGTATCAAAGAAAATCATTTTATTGATGATATCCTGGCTGACAAATAATGAGTTTCTTAATAAAAGATTATAATCAAAAAGAGTATTTGATGCAAGTTGAAAGACTTGATTAAGACCTAATGTTGATGTATTAACAAAGAGCTCAGAGCCAGAAAACCCAGCAACACTAATAAGAAGAAAAAGCGGATCTTTTAAAATTTGACTTCCATCTTCCAGAAATACAGTAGACTCAAAATCTAAG
>SDBT01017203.1_pt1 | contig 11427 bp, 11 predicted proteins | sample 2277101 | NCBI WGS metagenome assembly SDBT01 (sample SAMN10404973, study PRJNA504765) | marine sediment metagenome | isolation source: marine sediment core GS10_PC15, 103 cmbsf | place: Arctic Ocean: Southern Knipovich Ridge | collected 2010 | reverse complement strand
AACCCACGGAGGTCCCCTCACACTCAAAACCAAAAAAATCCCAAGATCAGCTTGACATACTGAGTCCTCCAGGGTTGGGGTTATTTGGCGATTTACCACGGGTTGCGCTCGCTGACGCTCGCTCCACCCGCGGCTATTCATGTTCAATCCCTACGGGATTGTCCGGAAATCGGGGAAATCGCGGGATGGTTTGTTCCCGTTTCGATCCCACACTGAATACCGAATACTGAATACTGAATACTGAAATAGATTACGATTACGATTACGATTACGAAGGCGCCCTGCGGGCGTGGGATCGCGGCATGGTTTTTTCCCGTTTCGCTCCCACATTGACGGCTAAGTATCCGCGGGATATATTCAGTTTTGCCGGCAAAGAAAGGGCCGGGAGTCGGAACGATGCAACTGCAGATTATCAGTCCGGTATTTCACAAGGAACTGCTGGCGCTGGCGCGGCGGAAGAGGTTTTTTCTGCTGCGGGGGCTGTTCATCGGGGCGTTGTTGGCGGCGATGTACCTGGGCTGGCGCGCCTTTGTCCAGGCTGGAGGTGAACGGGACCTGGCGCTGCTGGGCAGAGACCTGTTCAATTATTTTATCTACATGCAATTCGCGGCAATTTTCCTGCTCGCGCCGGGGATGACCGCGAGCCTGATTGCGGTGGAAAAAGACCGTGATACGCTGCCGTTGCTGCTGATAAGCAAGTTGCAGCCGCACAATATCGTGCTGGATAAGCTGCTGTCGCGGTTGTTGTTGCTGCTGTTGTATCTGGCGGCGGGCTTTCCGTTGTTCGTGTGCCTGCTCTTTTTCCGGGGGCTGGAGCCGCAACAGATAATCGAGGCCTATGGCATTATCTTTGCCACGATCCTGTTCTGTGCGGCCTTTGGCGTGGTGAGTTCGGCCATTATGAACAAGCTGCACACGGCGCTGATCACGACCTACGTGCTGCTGTTGTTGTGCGCCGGGGCGGTTTCCCAGGGCTATTTTGCCAAGGCGGGCCCGGTGCTGCCGGTCAAGACGTTTTTCATGTTGGCGCCGCCCCTGGCCATGGACAAGGTGATCCGGCCCACCCACCGCCTCTTTCAAGACCATGCTTTCAAGGATGCCTCGTGGGTCTTGACCCCGCTCGGCGGCGGGTGCGTAATCTTCCTGCTGGCGGCAGCTTTTGCCACGCTGATTCTGCGGCGGCGAAGCACGGGACAAAAGCGGCATCTGTTCGAGCGGGCCAGCCGGTGGCTGAGCAAGGTTTTCGGCGGCCAGGACTGGATGGGCCAGGGACTCGTGAGCAAGATCAAGCTCGGGCGCAATCCCGTACGCTGGCGGGAAATGCACAAGCGCTTTTTCGCCAGCAACATCATCCAGATTCGGACCTTTTGTGTTCTGAGCGTAGTCACCGCGCTGCTGTGCGTGGGACTTTTCCTCAATGAAGAGCGTGAAAGCCTGAGCAAAGTGCGTTATCTGCCACTGCTGGCCGGCGGTTACTGTTTCCTGCTGTTCAGCCTGGCCCTGTTCGCCGCCGCTACCGCCTTCACCCGCGAGCGTGAGAACCGGACCTTTGACACCTTGCGAGTTACCACTCTGAGCGCGAGTAACATCGTGCTGGGTAAATTCTGCGGCCTGGTGAAAACCCTGATGATCGCGGCGCTGCTGCCGCCGTTTGCCCTTTTCGCCCTGCACCGCTTGATAACCGGCGCGGCGGTGGACTGGAAACTTGTGCTGAGTACGCTGGTCGGCCTGAGCCTGGCGCCGTTGATTATTGTTATCGGGCTGCGGGTCAGCCTGACGTCCAGGCACGGTTTGGGGGCAATCATGCGCGCCGGCATCCAGAGCATGCTCGAATTGTTTATTTTTGTCTTGCTGGTGAGTTTTCTGCGTTTTTCCGCGGGTATCCAAGCGTCGGAACTGGGGGCCGGGATGCCGTTCAAGTACCTTTCGCTGGCGCAATATCACCCATTGAACAACCTTCTCGGGCTGAAGTACCTCCTGCTCATTTTTCTGGTGATCTTTCTGCAAGTCTGGTGGATTCTGCGTCTGGCGTTGCTGATTCGGCGTTTCGAGAAACTTGCCAACCGTGAATTCAGCGGCTGATTTAGCGGTGTATATTAACTGACTGGAAGGAGACAGCCAATGATGGGACTGCTGGCCTTTCTGAGGCAGAATCTGGAGCAGTTGCTTATCACCGTCATCGTCATGGCGGCGGTAGTGTTGATGCTGTGGAACTTCCGGCGGCGGCGCTGCCCCAAGTGCGGCGAACGGGCCGTTCGGCGGCGGCAAAGCTGTGGGTATTGCCGGCTCGAGACGTCGTGCGAAGGGGCCTACATCTGCGAGAACTGCCAGGCGAGCTTCACGAACCTGAAGGAGCTTAGAAAAGCCGCGGGCGGAGACCCTCCAACTGATTCAGATACTGCTGAATGAGTTCCCGGAGTTTCGCGTCTTCGCCATCTTCAGCGTATTTCTTCAGGACGGCGATGGCGGCTTTGCCGCCGTTCTGCAAGAGGCTCACTACAACCTGATGCTGGACTTGCGGGTCCTCATCATCCAGGGTGTCGGCCATGATTTCTTCCCAGCCGTCAAGTTCGCGCTTGGCCACCAGCGCCAAAGCATGGCGGCGGACCTGGCTTTGATCGTCAAGGATAAGTTCCATAAGGATTTCTTGGGCGTCTTGCCTGGCAAGGCTGAGGCTGAGGTCGAGGGCCAGGGTGCGAACGTTGGCGTGCCGGCTGGCGGCCATGGCCTTGATGGCCTTGACGGGCAACTTGGCGCCGCGCTTCAACAACGCGCCGGCCGCCGCCCGGACGGGTGGATGAGGGTCCTCGAGCAGTTTCACGAGCGGGCCATGGCGCTGGGTTCGCCAGTAGGAGCGGCCGTAGGTCTCGAGCGCTGCGAGGCGGTAGGCCGATTTTTCGTGCCGCATCAACTCGAGCAGGATCGTCTCTCCTTTCGCCCGCATATAGGGCACGCACCGGATTATCCTGGCGGCCTGGTCAGTCTTCATTTGCGGGTCATCGAGGCTCTGGCGCAGTTCGGGCCAGACCTTCAGCCGGCCGCCGCGATAAAGGCTGAGCCAAGCCTCGCTCACAATCTGGAAGTTTTTGTCTTTCGTTAAGGTTTCAAGAAGCTGCGCGCCGTTTTGGTAGCGTTGGTTGCCGAGGATCCGGGTCAGCCGGAGCCGGATCAGGCGGTCCTGATCCCGGGCGAGGAATTTCACGCGGTCAACGAAGCTGTCGCGCTGCAGGATCATGGCGCTGGTATTCAACGCCAGGAGCCGCACGTCGCCATCAGGGTCTTTCAGGAGCGCCAGGACGGTCTCGTGGCGCACCACGGCCCGGCATAAATACCAAGCGCTGAGCATATTCTTACGGATGGTGGCGTCCGGGTCGGTGTAGGCCCTGGCGATGGCCTGCTTGACCTCTTGCGGCAACACGTCGGCGGGTTGTAATGGGGGACGCAAGTCATAATAATAAACCCGCAGAAGGCGAATCAGATGCGATGACACAAGCCGCCGGATGCTGACATCCGGGTCGCTGAGGAGCCGCAGCATGGCCTCACTATCTTTCTGGTCGGCTGGTTTCTGGATCAAGGCCAGCAGGGCCGACCGGCGGATAACGGCCTTCGGGTCCTTAAGCGAGCGGACAAGCCCCGCAACCGCATTCGGCCGGTTATATTTGCCAAGGAGCAGAACCGCCCGCTTGCGGACCTCCATGTCCTTGGCGGTCAGGTCGTTCAGGCACTTGGCGATGGTTTCCGCTTCGGTTTCCCGCTTCGCCGGTTCATCCCCGCCAGCCGCCGCGCCGGAAAACGCGGCCGCCAGTAAGAGCCCCACCCAGATTTTCCGCCGCAAGCTCATCACTCGGAGACCTCCCTTGACCCTTATATCAGTACGTGGAGTTCAAGCAAAAGTCAACCCCGTACTTCCTGGCCGCCAGGAGCACGGGGTTTATGTCGAGCCGCAAGCGGAATTTTGACCCCTGAATGCTGACCCCCTACCTGCGGTCACTGTCGCTGAAATCGTAGACCGTTTCGCCGGGACGGCACCAGCCAAACTTGTCGCGGGCAACCCGCTCGATGGCGCGGGGATCGGTTTTGAGCCGGTGAATTTCGGTCTTGAGCCGGTGGATTTCGCTCTGGTGTTGCAGGAGCCGCCGGTCGGCCTCATCCAGGGCTTGCCGGGTCTCGCGATATTCACGCCAGGCGGGCAGCAACCATAAGCCGGCAAGGCCAAACAGTAAGAATACGCCCAAAGCAATCAGAGAATGCTTGCGAGCCATCTACGCCTCCTTTCTGATCCCGCGCCGCCATTCCTTGCGAGAATGCCTCCGGCGGCGGCAGAATTCCGTTGTTATAATGTAACCGGGCTTTATGAAAGTGCAAGTTTTCCGCAGCCCAGCTTGAAAACCTGGTTGCAGGCGGGCGCTTTCGCCCTTACAGTAGCCCCGCGGCGAAACGGAAAATGCAGACAGTCGGAACCATTCCTATGCCATCAGGGAACACAAGGCCATCTTCACTGAAAATCAAAGAGTTCTACACCAAACTGTTTTCCGAGGACTTCTTTGTTTTCGATGAGGGCGCGCCGTATTTCCAAGAGAAAATCGTCCAGATTATCTGGAACGAGCAGTTGCTCAGCTCGCCGTTGACCACCGCGGCCGGGGAGCCGCTGGAGGTGGTGCATCCCGGCATCTGGAACGTGGCGGCCGGGCCGGATTTCCACGACGCGGCCCTGTTCGTGAATGGACAGACGCGCCGGGGCGCGGTTGAGGTGCACTTGCGCCCGGCGGACTGGCTCCAGCATGGTCACCAGCACGATCCGGCCTACAAGGATACGGTGCTGCACGTGGTCTGGGCCAACCCGAAAGGCCAGTCTGAACTGCCCGCCGGCGTGCCGCTGTTTGTGGTGAAAGACTATCTGAATACCGGGCTGAATGAATTGATCGAAGAGCATGACGTGGCGGGCTACCCTTACGCCAGACAGGTAGCGCCGGGGACCTGGGCCGCCCGGCTGGCGGAACTTAGCGACAAACAACTCGCCGATCTCTTCCAATCCTATGGCATTTCGCGCATCTTATTGAAAGCGCGTGAGCTTGGCGAACGCATCGAACGCCACGGCCTGGACGAGGCGGCTTATCAGCTCTTTGCCGACGGTCTGGGCTACAAGAACAACCGCAAGCCCTTTGCCATCCTGACCGGGCTGCTCCCGCTCAAAGAGCTCGAGAACGCCGACCCGGAAACTGCCCTGGCGGTGCTTTTCGGGGCGGCGGGCCTGTTGCCCGACCCGAGCCGGACGGCGGTGCTGCCGGCCTGCCGGGAACTGCTTGTCGGGATGTGGGAACGCTGGTGGAACCGGCGCCGGGAGTTCCGCGAACTGTCCTGGAACCGGCAGGGGCTGCGGCCCTACAACGCGCCGGAACGGCGGCTGCTGGGTTTGCACCTGGTGCTGCAGAACACCCGGTACCGCCTGGGCGCGGCCATCATCGAGAGTTTTGTGGCGGCCGCCGACGCCAAAGACGCCCTGCGCCGTGTTCGGGCGCTTTTCCAGGTTGATGACCGCGCCTGGCGCCCGTTCTACAACTTCGAAAAAGAATTGGACAAGCCCGCGGCGTTGCTGGGCAAGAGCCGTATCCAGGACCTGTTAGCAAATCTGGCAATCCCACTATATTTTGCCTGGTGTTTCCTGCACAACCGGCCGGGCGAATGCCATAAGGGCAAGCAGTCGCTGTTGTTGCTGCCACGGCTGCAGGACAACCGGGTCTTCAAGGAAGCCGCCCACTATTTCTTCGTGCCGCCAAGCCGGGTCCAGAGCGTGGTTGGCAATGCCTGTGCTCAGCAGGGCTTGATCAAGCTTTACCGGGACGCGCAGAGCCGCACCGGGGCCGCAGGCTGAAGAGGCAAAAAAATTGCGTAAAAAGGTGTTGAACTTTGCCAAAGTCGAAGTAGAATCATTGGTGAACGAGCTTGGATCCCGCAGGTTTCAGCAGGGCCCAGCCAAGTGGAGGGTCGCGTTCCGTGCGACCGCGAAACGGAAAAAACACAGAATGTGGCCCTCCAAAGCGCGGGCCGGGCGTGTTCAGTCCGGGCGCTTAAGCCTGAACCAACCCAGGGACATGTAGATGAAATATGCCGTCATCGGAGATATTCACGCTAACTTGGAAGCGTTATCGGCCGTTCGGGAAGAATGCGAAAAACTGGGCGTGGAGAAATATCTGTGCATCGGCGATATTGTGGGTTATAACGCCAATCCCGGTGAGTGTATGGAGCTGGTCCAAAACCTGCCGATGGTCGGCATAGTGATGGGCAACCACGATGAACAGGCCTCGGAGGATACCGAACTGGTCGGTTTCAATCCCCAGGCCGCTTTCGCCATCGAATGGACCCGTCAACACCTTGTTGCCGAGCAGCGCGAGTACCTTGCTAAGCTGCGGCTCTCACATCAGACCGGCAAGATCACCATTGTCCATGCCACGCTCGATTCGCCGCGGCGCTGGGGTTATATCTTCGACAAGCATTCCGCCGGCGCCAGCTTCAGCTACCAGTTTTCACAGATTTGTTTCTGCGGCCACAGCCATGTGCCGCTGGCTTTCGAGAAATTCGGCACTATCCAGGGCGGCAAGTACCAGCAGATCAAGGTGCAGCCCGGCCACAAGTATCTGGTGAACGTGGGCAGCGTCGGCCAACCCCGGGACGGGGATTGGCGGCCGGCTTTTGTCACCTATGATACCGATGAAAGCCTGCTCGAACTCCACCGGATATCGTACGACATCAAGACCGCTCAGGAGAAGATCCTGGCGGCAGGACTCCCCGAACGTCTGGCTGCGCGGCTCGAACGGGGCCAGTAAGAAGCAAATCACACATAAAGCGCTTCCGCGAGTGAAACGGTTCCTCATCATTAAACCCAGCAGCCTCGGCGATGTCGTTCATACCTTGCCCGCGGCCCGGATTATAAAAAAAAAATCCCCGGTGCCAGTATCAGCTGGGTGGTCAATGACAGCCTCTCCGCCTTGCTCGAACTGGCCGCCGATGTGGATGAAATCATCCCCTTTAAACGCCGGGCCTGGAGCAAGCTGAAGAACCTGCCCGATCTTATCCGCTTCCTTGGCAGGCTGCGCCGGGAATCATGGGACTGCGTGATTGATTTTCAAGGGCTGTTCCGCAGCGGCATCTGCGCCTACCTGGCCGGCGAGAAAGGCAAGACCTACGGGTTCGCCCAGGCCCGCGAACTGGCCCCGGCATTCTACAGCCGCCGCATCGAGGCGCCCGATGAGCTTGTCCACGCCATTGACAAGAATATCTACCTGGTTAATCAGGTCTTGGGTTGCGACGAATCCTGGCAGCCCCCCGCTTTCAAGCGCAGCCCGGCGGTTACTCGGGACGCGCGCGAGCTCATGGCCGAATTCGAACTCGCCGAAGGCATGCTGGCCGTAGCTCCGGCCTCGCGCTGGCCGAGCAAGACCTGGCCGGCGGAATTTTTTGCCGAGGTCATCACCCGCGTGGCTGGCGCGGCGGATTTTGCCGGGGAGTTCTGGCTGCTTGGGACCGCGGATGAACGGGACGTCGGCGACCAAGTCATAGCCTTGGCCGGCGACGCCAAAATAAGCAATCTCATGGGCCGGACCGGCCTCGCCGTGATGGTCGAGCTGCTCAGGCACAGTTCACTGTTGTTGACCAACGACAGCGGCCCCATGCATATCGCCGCCGCCCTCGAAATCCCCACCGTGGCACTCTTTGGACCCACTTCCCCGGAAAAGACCGGGCCCTACGGCGCCAACCACCACATTCTCCGCACCCGGGTTGACTGCGCCCCCTGCTTCAAGCGGGAATGCCCGCTCCCCCGCCAGCTTTGCCGCGATGATCTTATCTCGCCGGAAGAAACAGCCGCGTGCATCACCGAGACGTTCAAGGGCAATTCGCCTAAGCCGCCGAAGCCTTAAACCAGAGCTTGCCGCGGACCGGAGTTTCGGAAAACCGGAAAAGTGGCTACCCCGCCTGGACTCGAACCAAGACCGAGAGCACCAAAAGCTCTTGTGCTACCAGTTACACCACGGGGTATCAAATCCGGCCCGGGTTTCATCACCCTCGAGCCATCTATCCGGCACATTGCGCCAAAGACGCGAATCATAGCAGAGATGGCCGAAATTGCAAGGCAATTCGTCACATATTGTCGTTCATAAGCGTTTGGGAAAAGCTTATGCTTGCCCGGTAACGGTGTGGCCGTATGATTCCAGCAAGTCCCGGTCAAATAGCGCCGCCCGGGAAGGACAATTCTCGCGCTGACATACCTGGCAACTCCGGAAATTGATTTCGGTGGCGAAGCGGATGCCGGACACGGACTTATTTGGGATCATCAGGAAGCTGTCCGTCAGCGTCACGCCAATCAATTCTTCCACATTGCCGAACAAGGAGAACAATTGCCTCTGCTGTTCAATTGGCCAGATATCCTGGTCACCCGCTCCCGGACTCATCGAGACGCTTGTTTCAAGCACATATTTTTCCCTCAAATAATTGCCGAGGTAGCCCGAACTGGCGCCTAAAGCCATAGCTTTGATGGTATCCAGCCAATATCTTTGGAGATCGCCAGGTGGAATCTTCACTTCGTCCAATTCACTGCCGCACGTAGCAATATGTGCAAAAACCCGGGGCACGTCACGCAAGTTGGCGCTGAGCACCCGGCTGCTGAACATCACCCCGTCAAGATTCACGCTCTGGTCATCTCTAACCTCAACATACGCGACTTTATAAATCGCTTTGGGCTTAATTACAGGCTGGACGGTTTTAACCAAAGCGTGAATATCGTCAGCGTCTTCCGTCCCTGCCGCCACGTGCACCTGGGTCAGCAACGCCGCTGTATCCAGTTCAAACGGAATCTGATCCAGTACTTCCATGCTCTTCTCAGACATAATCTCGGCACTCCGGTATGGCGCGAGCGGGGCCCCGCTCGACGCAGGATGCTTGCTTCCTATTTCATGTAATATCCGGAAACTCGCCACTTGCCGTCCTTGTCCAGCATTGGCGTCACGGTTTCAATGGCAGATTTCTTGTTTTCAAAAGAAGCCTTGAACTGGACGACCACGTACTCGCCGTCCGGCGCCCCGGGCAGAGATGTCCGGTAATGCGCCGACTTGAGTTGTCGCGAGAGGTTCTTACCAAAAGGCTTGCGCATGCCCTCCATCGTTTCCTGCCAGCGTTTCTTGGGCACGGCCTTGCGGACATATCCCGCCGCCTCATCCCAGCTCTCCGCATACTTCCCGCGATCAACCAGCGCCAGCCACGCCTTCGCGGCCGCGACCCCCGCGGCTTTCGCCTCGGGATTCCCCGGCGAGGAACATCCGGTCACGCTCACAATTCCGAGCCCCAACAAAAGCATAACTGCCGTCTTCATCGCCTCATTCTCCTTTTACTTGTCTCTTCGCTGAGAGCCAATCTTTTTCAGGTTCAGTCCGGTCATTTATCACGTCTGGTGGCGCGCTTCGGGTGCCGGTCGTTTTCGGCTTCGATTTCTTCCCAGGGAATGCCTTTGCCGGACTTCAAACTGATTCTGGCCGCCGCAATCCGTTTGAGAAACCGCGGGTCGTTTTCCAGTTTATACTCAAACCAGTCGTCCTCGGTTTCAAACCCGATTAGCACGCCAGCGGGTTTGCCGTGTCTGGTGATCACGATCTGCTCGCGCTCAGCCTCTCGCAAGTATTTGGAAAGGCGGTCCTTAATTTCTGCCAGGGCAATGTGTTTCATGATCTCATGCCTCTCTTTTTCAACCATTCGGCGACACTGGATTTGGCGATGATGCCAAGCACTTCAACTCCGGCACCGGAAACATCATAGAAGATTCTGAGGTCACCAACGCGCAACCGATACTGGGGTTCAGCCATTTCGCGAAGGCGCTTAATACGACTCTTGCTCTCGCGCGTTGGTTCATGCAGAAGATGCCGGTTGATTGCCTCCCGCACGGTTGCCCGATGATACGCAGGGAGGCTGCGAAAATCATCACGTGCCTCGGGCGCAAAAACGATCTTGTATGCCATTCTGGCTTAAGTATAGCCTGAATCTAGCCAGATTGTCAATGCGAACTTCCAAAAAAAAAAGAAAAATCTGGGTCTTTAGAGAATTATCTGGTTTTGAATTGAGAAATAGCGAGCATATCTTCAGAAATATTATGAAACAGAATGGTTCGCCTGAAAGTATCCAACCGGGCAGGATCGGTTGGCAGGCTGCCGGGGCCGGCGGCGCTGTCGCCGCCGGCGATCCCGAGGCGGTTGCGGCCGGGATTGAAGTACTCGCGCACGGCGGCAATGCCGCCGACGCCGCGGTGGCCACGCTCCTGGCGTTGAGCATCACGGACTACGGACTTTTCTGCATCGGTGCGGAGTCGCCGTTCATGATCTACGATGTGCGCCAAGGCCAGGTGAAAGTGCTGTCCGGGCTGGGCGAAGCGCCCCGGGACCCGGCTGCCGTCAACTGGTACTACGAACACGGCATCCCTATTGGCGGCGGCATGAAGGCCGCCCCCGTACCGGCCGCCGTGAGCCTGTGTTTCGCCGCGCTGACATTGTACGGCACAATCAGCTTTGAGAAAGCGGCGGCGCCGGCCCTGGCGCTGCTTGCGGCCGGCGGCGAGGCCTGGCACGGCGACCTGGCGGCCACCTTCGGCAAGCTCGTCGAGACCGAAAGCAACACCCCCGGCAGCCGCGAAGATAAACTCGAGGCGGCCCGCGACCGATTTTACTGCGGAGACATCGCCGCGGACCTCGAGGCCTGGTACATCCGCGAAGGCGGGTTCCTGCGCCGGGCCGACCTGGCCGCCCACGTGACCCGGGTCGAGGACCCGGTGACGGTCGAATACCGGGGCTGCACCATCTGCAAGTGCGGCGCCTGGACCCAGGGGCCATATCTCTGCCAGACCTTGCGTCTTCTGGAAGGCTTTGACCTGCAAGGCATGGGCCATCTTGCCGCGGACTACATCCATGTTTGCGCCGAGGCGCTCAAGCTGGCGCTGGCGGACCGCGACGAGTATTATGGCGACCCGCTCTTTGCCGAGGTCCCGATGGAAGCCCTGCTTTCCGACGAATATGCCGCTCTGCGGCAGCCGCTCATTGACCTGCGGACAGCCTCGCACGAGGTACGGCCCGGCGACCCGGTTGCCATGCGCCCTGTCAAGGGCCGCGGGGAAATTCGGCCGGGACCGGGCGGCACCACCACCTGCTGCGTCGCCGACCGCTGGGGCAACTTGGTGGCGGCCACGCCCAGCGGCAATCCCCCGTACATCACCCCGCCGGGAGGAATCACCGGCGTGGCCCACGGCAACCGGCTCCGGAGCCTTAATACCACCCCCGGACATCCCAACCGACTCGAACCGGGCAAACGCCCGCGCATCACGCTCACGCCCACCATTGTGCTGAAGAACGGCAAACCACTCCTGGCCATCAGCGTGGCAGGCGGCGACCTCCA
>SDBT01017202.1_pt1 | contig 11428 bp, 13 predicted proteins | sample 2277101 | NCBI WGS metagenome assembly SDBT01 (sample SAMN10404973, study PRJNA504765) | marine sediment metagenome | isolation source: marine sediment core GS10_PC15, 103 cmbsf | place: Arctic Ocean: Southern Knipovich Ridge | collected 2010 | reverse complement strand
GCATTCACTTTAGACAGCTTCTCTCATTTATTTGAGAAGTTACCAGAAGAGCTAGTAGAAGTGCTAAAATTATTGATTAGAGACTTTATTGGTGTCTCGTGTATTGAGCAACGTAGGGTAAGGAGACTATCGGGACGTATTCGATTGGAACCTTTAGGTGTGGCTTTAGCTAGGACAGCCAAACTAGACCTATCTAGAGATCTATTTGAGGAACTCAGTCTAGCGTTTGATGTTCAACCATCTACCAAGGGAGTATAGTAGATATGTCTATCGAAGAAGAATTACTAAAACTGACAGGACAAAAAGGTCAGAAGAAAAAGGAGGAAGATCAGATCTATCTTAAGCGCATTCTACTCGCGGTAGATAAGACTGATGACGATAAGTTCTTCGCGGTGTCAGACGAAACCCAAAAATGGGTTGATAATGCCATCGATGCTGTTTCAGAGAAGAAAAATATCCCTGCCTTTGATTCAGACGAAGATGAGGACGAAGACGAAGACGAAGATGAAGATGAAGATGAAGAAGAGGAGAAGAAGCCTAAGCGTCGTAAGAGTTCTAAGAAAAAGAGCTCTAAGAAAAAGAGCAAGAAAGACGAAGACGAAGACGAAGACGAAGATGAAGATGAAGATGAAGATGAAGATGAAGATGAAGATGAAGATGAAGATGAAGATGAAGATGAAGATGAAGATGAAGATGAGGACTCAGACGAAGACGAAGATGAAGAGGAGGAAAAGCCTAAGCGCCGTAAGAGCTCTAAGAAAAAGAGCAAGAAAGACGAAGATGAAGATGAAGATGAGGACTCAGACGAAGATGAGGACTCAGACGAAGACGAAGACGAAGATGAAGATGAAGATGAAGATGAGGACGAAGACGAAGATGACGATGAAGATGACGATGAAAAGGAGACTAAGGTTATGAGTAAGAAGAAAGACGAGAAGAAGGGCAAGAAGTCCAAGGTTGAGAAGAAAGACAAGAAGTCCAAGGGCGAGAAGAAGACCAAGGTTGAGAAGAAGGACAAGAAGACGAAGAAGGACAAGAAGACGAAGGAATCTTCTAATGGTAAGGGTCGTGGTCGACCCAGCGAGAATGCTAACAAGAAGATCAAGATCCTCGAACGCAAGCCGAAACTGAAGGACGGATCCAAGCGCGCCGAGATGTTCAAGATTATGAAGACCTCCAAGACGGTTGCTAAGTACACTGCTGCCGGAGGGACCTCTAAGTTCCTCAGTGTTGCCGAAGAGAAGGGTTGGATCAAACTGGTCTAATATCTTTTTAGCATAAAAGGAGACTGATATAGGGCGGCGAAGAGCAATTGCGCCGCCCTAATTCTTTTTCGCTGTATTGTTATATAGGATCCTAACAACTAGAAAGTTAGATCGTCATGACAACTACACTAACATCAGAACAAGTAGCACGTGGTCCTCGTTACTATCAACTACGTAAATATTTTGGAACGGCTAGGGAGCGTCACAACATTTACCTACGTAGGGACTTTAGCAAAATTCCGCCATGGACAGATAACCCTATCTTCCAGAAGTATAAATTCTGTAATTTATTTAGAGAGCATGACAAGGTAACTATTTGGTTGCGGGAGAATTGGCGTGAACCTTATGCGGATCACCCCAACCTACCTTTTGCAATGGCATTAGCCAGGTTAATTAATTGGCCCCCCACCTTGGAGGAGATAGGTTTTCCTCAACGTTGGTATCCTGAAAAGGTATTAAAGGTCTTGCAGCGGCGCAAGGCGGCAGGTGAGAAAATCTATACAGGTGCATATCTACTCGGTTCATGTCCAAGTGGGATGACCCGCGCAGAATATCTCGTAAATGATGTACTTAGTCCTCTCAAACTATCACTCCACTCGTGGTTTCCTAATTCAAGTCGTTTGGAATTTGCGTGGGAGTGGTTTCGGAGCCAACGAGGTATAGGTGATTTCTTAGCATACGAGATTGTCTCAGATTTGCGTCACACAAAATACCTACGTGACGCTACTGATATTATGACCTGGGCCAACGCGGGACCAGGGGCTCTTCGGGGATTGACCCGTCTTTGGGGATACCAACCAAAGACAAGACAGATTGATGGTTACTCCTTTCCAAAAAAGAATGCATTGGAAGCTATGCAAACTCTCTTAGTAATGTCTCGGGAAAAAAGATGGAAACTAAATACACCACCTTGGGAAATGAGAGACGTTGAGCATCATCTTTGCGAATGGGACAAATATGAACGTATCCGTCTAGGTCAAGGTGTACTTGAACGCTTTACTCCTAACTCACAAGGGGATTGGTAATGCTAAGTAGATACCAGCGATATATTGCACATAAGAACAATGCTAGATATCGTGGTATCGCTTGGGAACTTTCCTATTCTCAATGGAGAATGATCTGGGCACGTTCCGGTCATTGGCATAAGCGTGGTACTAGCAAAGGTAAATATGTCATGGCTAGATATGGGGATATTGGTCCATATTCGGTCGCCAATGTTAAAATAATTACTCATAGCGCGAATTGTAGTGAAGGTCATTTAGGGAAACACAGATCATATTCGACCAAAAGAAAAATATCTAACGCAGCTAAACGAGTAGGATCAGATACGGAAGAAAGAAAACGCCGCAGTGAGCGAGCTAAGAAACAACACCAACAAGGAAAGTTTGGTCGTGCAACTTGGAAAACTGAGGCCGAGGTGGTAGACGAAAAGATCTCCAACACACTTAAGCGTAACAAAAAGAATAGTAAACGTCTGCAGTCGCATATTGCATCTCAATCCTCTAAAGAGATGAGTCGCCGAAGTTACCAGAGAAAGATATTCCAATCATCAGGAGGTACACCATGACCGACCCAACGGCGATCGATTTGGAGAAATACAGAACACGTAGCATTCACGATAATGCTGAGCGAGCCGCCCTCATAGCCGCAGTCGAGGCCCTACGGAAGCGGGCATATAACGCCTATAGCGAAGGTTGGGCTACTGCGCACGAACCAGCCCCCTGCGGACATGCGCGGGCGAATCACAAAGACCCTGAATTTGGAACGCCCGAATACAAGGGAAATGAAAAATGTGAGGCATGCACAGAGGTCGAGGAGCTACAGGGTCAGCTAATATATAGTTTCACTGAAACAAATGATGGTAGCCCAGAGTACACACAAGGAAATGAAAAGATTCATGAGCTTCATGATTTGGTTACAGCAGAAGAATGTAATGGTCTAGTCAAAACTATCAAAACCACCGAGGCCGAGAACGCGCGTCTACGTAAGGTATTAGAGAACTATGCGACGTCTACTGAGGAACTAGCATTTGAAATGAAACCTCCCAACAGTTTTACACCAAGGTTTGTGCAATTAGCAGTAGGTCTTCGCCAAGCCTCAAGGCCTGTAGGCTAATGAGACTAAATTAACGGGGTTTTTACCCTTAAAGGGTCTAAAGCCCGCCTGCAGGCCCTGAAATCGGTCCTAAAATAGGTATATCATGTGGTACAAAGATAAAACTAAAGAACTAAGAGACTTTGCCCGATTTGGACGCGCAATGATCCTCTCCGGAGACTTGGACCCTCAATTTCTTATATTAAAACACATGTATAAGAAACTAAAATTAGATCGTAACACTGCACTTTGGTACACATGTGTTTATTTGTTGTATTATCATCTTGGAAGTGCTGTTCAAGCTTGGAAACGATACCCAGAACCGAACATCATTCGAAAGAAGGATTGGAATAATGACCTCCCCTATTTCAAACAGCGTCGTTGCTTTCGGGGCAACGAGCAGGCACTTAGTCAGATAAATACATTAGCATCACTCACAGATGGGGATTTGGTTTCATGGATAGATAATTTAGTTGATAATGATCGTGAAAAGAGTTGGACTAGAATTAGAGAATTTGTCGAGGAACTACCTTATCACGGACCTTGGTCTAGCTACAAATTTTGCGACATGATGAAGTTCGTTCATAACTATGATATAAGTGCTCCTGATATTGGAACGAAGCCGGGTGCGACAGCAGGGCCGATAGCTGGTCTTAACACATTAACAGGTCTAGGTTGGGATAAATGTGCTAACGATAGCCAGCTACACCGCGACCTACTACAAATGGTTATTGATCTAGGTGCTCCAGTCAACGGATTAGATCAGTTGGAGAGTATGTTGTGTGATTGGCAGTCTATTACTAATGGAAAATACTACCACGGTCATGATATTGACAGAGACCTTAAACAACTACTGTTACATGACAACGATTTATCTAAAATATTGTGGAAGGCGAGAAAGAAGATTTTTGATAGGAGACTATTAGGTGAAGTTGGTGGCTGGTCAGAACCTAGAGGACAACTTAAAGGTGTGTACAGAGATAGAAGGAGGATAGTCCATGACTTCTCGGACATCAAAGTCGTCGAGACATTATAAAATTATCAATATTCGCGGATGTAACGGATCGGGTAAGTCCTATATTATTAGACAACTGATGAAGAAGAGTAATGCTACCCCTCTATACGCAGACCCAGAACCAGGTCGTCTCATAGGACGAGTAATAGGGTATCGTGGTAATTATAAGGGAGAACCAGTATATTTTGTCGGCTCCTACGCGACTATGTCTGGGGGTGCGGATTATGTCATGAAACACTTTGGTGGATTAGATGATGTGTGTGATATAGTAAGAAAATTTGCAGGTAAAGGTCATGTATTCTTTGAAGGTTTTATCGTCAGTGGTTTGTTTAGGAGATTTTACGAATTATCCCAGGAGCTCGGGGGTATCACTTGGTGTTATATAGATACACCACTAGAAGTCTGCTACGAACGGATCGAAGCTCGTAACAAAAATAAGACTGCTGCTACTGGTAGAATAAGAGGTAGTAGTGGAACTAAACATGTGGAGAAAAAGTTTATTGCGACTGAAGCTACACGTAAGAAGTTTGAGAGTGAGGGTGAAGAAACAGTTATCATTGACTATCGTAAACCTATGCGTGCAATATATAAGTTGTTGAAAAAGGGTAGATGACTAATGCTTCTCTCTATCATCGTATTAATCTGCATAGTAGCTATCTTTCTAGGCTACATCAATCCTCTATCACACTGGGGTTCGTACTGGTGTGTCTTTCGAGCAACATGTAGAGACAAACAGTTTCCGAAACGAGCTAAGCTGCGATTGATTACTTACTTATTGTGGGACCTAGTATTAAGTCCTCTACATTGTACTTTATGGTTGTTAGATGAATTAATATTTGGTAGACAACTAAACCAGATACATCTCAAGGATCCAGTCTTTATTATTAGCCAACCTAGAAGTGGTTCTACTTTCCTACATCGTCTATTAGCTGATGATAAAGATGTGTTCTTTGCTGTTACCTATCTAGAATGGCGTTGGCCCTATATATGTGTATGGTATTTATTAGATCGTTTAAGACTTAGAGATTGGATCAATAGTTGGAGTTATTGGTCTAATAAAAATACTGCTGGTCTTCTAGCTAGTCAGATGCATCCTCACCTTTATGGTGATCATGAAGAACATGGTATATTTCTGGAAGAGAAATTCTATCATCATTATTTCGTATTCCGGCGATTTCCCTTTCCCTCACTTTTGGATGAATTAGCCCACTTCAATACACTCGGTAGTAAAGACCAGGAACGTTTACTAAAGGTCTTTATGCGTGTAATAAAAAAGGTAGCATATTACCGAGGCAGGGACAGAATTTGGGTCACAAAAGAGAATGAAGATATATTATTTTATGATATATTGTTTAAGACCTTTCCGTATGCAAAGCTTCTGTTTTTGGTACGTGATCACAAAGATATGTTATCCTCCTATATAGCACTTTCACGAGAGAGCACGTTGACTAAGACCGGAATTGATAAATCATTATCTATTGAATGGCACGAAGCGAACGTGGAGTTTCGGAGGAGAGAGTGTAAAGAATTTGTTGATTTTTACATCTGGATTAATAATCAGACTTGGAACGCTGTATTATTAAACTGTAGCAACCTAACCTCTAATGTCTTTGAGAGTATGTTACAGTTATATCAAGACTTACAGATAGATATGTCAGAGGAGCGCGCACGTTGGTTATTGGATCTTATCAATACCCAAATGACGAGAACTTATACTGTAAGCAATCTATCTGATATAGATGTAACTGGTTTCGACGAGTTTGCTGATTTGGTAAAACTTAGTCAACAGAAAGATCTGAAAGATGATAATGAAAACTCTTGACCCCAAAAAGAATTGGAAAGTAGTTCCATTAAGCAAGGGTCAACTTCTCGATGTCCGTAAAGAAGATATTCTGAACGGGGGACTATACAGGTCTTGTGATACCAAACGTGGGGGAGGAGGATACGACCAATTCTCAGAGATATGTATGAAACGTTTAGGATGGAAAGCACAACATCAGTTCGTTGTTCAGTTATTTGGTTGCAACTTAGACTGTCCATATTGTTATGTCACACGAGAGGGTGTATGGGGTAAATACGAGCAGGTATCCACCAAACAGTTAGTTGAAGCATTTATTGAGTCTGAGTTGCAAGTATTCCACCTTATGGGTGGAGCTCCTGCTCTAAGTATAAGTCGTTGGCCAGAATTAATTGGAGAACTTGTACGTCGACATGGATCACTAAATTCACTACGTAGTAGAAAATGGGTATTCCATTCAGATATGATGCTTACTGAAATTGATTATACATCGAATACACTTAATTATCTAAAATGTGTAAGAGACAATGTACTTATAGCAGTTAATATCAAAGGTTACGACGACGATGAGTGGGGAGCTAATACACGTAAGCGTCCTAATTGGTCTAGGTTCAATCGTAACTTACGAATGTTGTCATTTACAGGAGTGCCATTTTATATTACTTTTACAAATGTGTCTAAAGAAAACATACGCAGGTTCTGGGCTGAAAATCAACATCTATCATCTATAGAATTCTTTGACATTGATTTGATAGATTACAATGCTATAAAACATGTAGACGATGTACCATGGGGCGGAGAAAGGAGCAGATCATGAATGTATCACTGGATAGGAGGCTGGTATGACTAAGATATATCGAGTTCATATCGCTGGTCACTTAGATATTGACACGGAATCGCAGGAGAAAGCGGAGATACTAGCTAACGAGCAGATTGTCGTTGAGGGTTTACACCTAGCAGTTACACGCACCGCGATCCTTCCTTTCGCCCCAGAGAGGTGGGAGGTGGGGATGCTTATCGAATATATTACCGATCAGGAGTGGTCATGGCGTATTGGAACGCGTGGCAGGATCAACTCGTTGGGAGACTTGTGTAACCGACCAGGTAGCGAATACCAGGTTTTCTGGGTTCATCCGATTGGGAAGGATGGTAAGCTGGATACTAAGTGTACTTGGTGGACCACGCCGAACGACGTAAGCTACCTAGGGGAGTGACACGATTATACCATCGATCTATACCCATGTCTCTAGAAAAAAGGAGAAGTAACATGCACGTACTAAATGTCAGAAATGTTAATGAAGCACTTCCTAAGATGCTTCAGCATCTTGAGGAAAAAGGAGAACGTAGTTCATCTAGAGCAGGTGAGGTTATTGTAGCACCAACCCCTGTTACTACTGTCTACAGAAAGCCTATGGAAAGAGTACTCTTCTCATCTATTAGGGATGCCAATCCCTTTTTCCACCTCATAGAAGCACTTTGGATGTTAGATGGAAGAAATGATGTTGCTACCCTATCCCACTACGTTAGTCGTATGTCAGACTTCTCTGATGATGAAACAACCTTTCACGGTGCATATGGTCATAGATGGAGATCACATCATTACAGTGATCAACTTACGAAGGCAATAACACTTCTCAAAGAAAAACCTCAATCTCGTCGCGCGGTTATTCAAATTTGGGACTGTCGAACTGATCTACACACCCATGAGAAGATCAAAGATATTCCGTGTAATCTCATTGTCACACCTTGGATCAATAATCAACTTTTAGATCTAACTGTGTTCTGTCGATCTAATGATGTGATTTGGGGTGCAGCCGGAACCAATGCAGTACAATTTTCTATCCTACAAGAGTATTTAGCTACCATGATTGGTGTAGGTATTGGATCACTATATCAGATTAGTAACAACTTTCATGCCTACACTGAAATCTTTGAGAAACTTAAAACATTAAAATACGATCGTCAGGGTGATGAATACTCTACTGAAAGGGTTATACCAACCAAATTAATTGATGACCCAGCTACATTCGACCAAGAGCTGCACCACTTCTTTAACTGGCACGACGCACGATTAGGATCTACCGAAGGAAATGAACAAGACATAGATATACATTATATGTCTCGGTGGAGTAACAGCATCTTTTCAAGAGTCGCGATCCCTATGGTAAAAGCATATATGATGTTTCGTAGGAGTAAAGATAACGACCGCAATAAATTTGATGATATTGATCTACTACTAAGTGGTTCATCAATAACCGGGCACCATATCGACTGGATATACGCAGCTCGACTATGGATGGATAGACGTCCAATTAAACACTAGCTGTATTACTAATTATAGGCTGAACCCTAAACAAAGGGAGAAGAGAAATGGATGAAAAGGTCGAACACAAACGGGTCATAATTCCAGCGGATATGAAACGATATGACCGCCAGCTTCACCGTCTAAATTTCATAACTGAAGAACTAGTAAAGTTCGTAAATGATAAAGACATTCAGTATGGAAGCTCTTGGCGAAAGCGTGGTGGGGCTGGAGCCTTCATGGTGATGGCTAGAAAATGGGATAGGATCGAGCAAGCCTGTAAAACACAACATCCGGCAAAGTACGACATCTTCGACGTATTTGAAGCAGACAATCGAAGAGAAACTATATTAGATGACTGCTTGGACTTAGTTGGATATCTACTAAACTTGGTAGAGCATATGGTCGAAATTGGTCATGTTACCAGGATCAAGGAATTGAATATGAGTTTCGTCTCTTCGGATCATAGTGGTATACCCGAGCCATCAGGTATGAAACACCCACACGGTTTTGATGAGAGTGAAAAATTTGATGAGAATGAAGAGATGACAGGAGACAGTCGTAAACGAACAATAAAAAACCCATTAGAAGGAGAGGAGTAATTAATATGAAAAGAATAGAGCTTCTAGAAACGTTGAAACTTGCTTCTCCAGCCTTATTGAGTGACAACGAGGTTGTTCTACCGATACTAAAAAGCTTCTGGTTTACTGGTACTCATGTTATTGCATCCAACGATGTGATAGCTACGTGTCTATCTGTAAATGAATTTGAGAAAGTAATTGTTCCTGGTAAGAAACTAATTAGCTTTCTATCAGCCAGCAGCACTAAAGAGGTGAAGATATCTACTAGTAAAAAAGACAATCTTATTGTCAGATGTGGAACTAGTAAACTTCTTCTATCGTCACTTCCTAAAGAAGATTGGCCTTTTGAGTTTCCAGATGTAGAAGAGGCAATATCACTGACTATAGGTGAGAGTTTCTTTACAGCCATCGAGATGTGTTCGAGCCAATCCCCCGATACGGGATTAGGAAGTTGGATTGGTGGTATCATACTTGAATTTGGTGCTTCATTAGGTGTATACGGAGTAGGAAGGGGACGTTCTACCATTTCCCATTTCAATGTCGATGATTTGAAATCAAGATCGAGAAAGCTTTTAGGAACCCTCAGAAAGAGGGTTAAACAAATTATAGTACCTTCATCATTTTGCAAAGCTGCCATACCAATGTCAAAAGAGTTCGGAATGAAAGCTGTCCTTCATATTACTGAGGATAGTGTTGTTTTAGATTGGGGTGATGGACTAAATATTATTACTGGTAAGTTAATTAATGTCGAAATACCAGATGTCATTGGTAAGTTCGAGAAGATAACATCAGAAGAATTAGACTTTATACCAATAACCCCAGACCTTGCCGATGCTTTAAAAAGAGCTAACATGATAGGTGACAAAGGTACTTGTCATATCACACTTGAAGAGGGTGGACTCCTTTTTCATACTAAATCAGAAGATGGGTCTTCATTAAGAGACTTAGTAGATTTTAAAGAGGGTAAAGACACACCTGACATAAACGCCAAAATAGCAGCTGACCTTATAATCAAACAGCTGGATGAGTGTGAAGAAATATCTTTTGGTAGCAGCACTACTGTGATGAGATCCAAATCAAATAATTTCATCTATGTGGTTGCTAATAGATAACAACGGAGAGAAGAGATGTCAAAAATACAAAAGAAGAAACAAAGTCATAAATATTTGGTCTGTGCTATATATGATGGTAGATCCTCTATAGGTAATATAACCAGGATTAAACACGTAGCAATAGTAATAACAAGTTCTCCATCCAACGCAGTAGTTACAGCACGAAGGAGTCATAACCCTGGGGAAGTAATACCAAGAAGATATATAGCTTCTCTCATCTTAGGTGATTTTAAAACCAACGCATTTTCTGATCGAACACATACGTGCGAAGAATTACTAGAAAGGTAGGTAGATCGTGGGAGGGTGGTTATTTTCGGAGGAAGAGGTAGGTACGAAGAAACGTGGTAGTTCACGGCAATTTTCTATGGATACATTATTTAATATGGGATGTAAAGCATGTCCACTTAATCGCGTTAAGGGACTACGTCATCCTAAGATGGACGCGACCGGTGAGGAGGAGCCACTAGTATATATTTTAGGAGAGGGACCAGGAGTAGAAGAGGATAAGCTTGGTGAACAATTCATTGGTAAGTCCGGACATTTACTTAGAGAATATTTACCAGAAGAAATATTTGATGTTGCCCGTTTGAATAATGCTATAAATTGTCACAAAGATAAGAATGTCACACCAACACCTATTGAAATGACTTGCTGTCGACCACGCTTGATATCAGATATAGAAAACACGAAACCAAAGGTGATCTTCGGTTTTGGTGGTATACCTCTCAAGTGGGCAATAGGTGAGGAAAGAATTACCTCTTGGCGTGGTCTGCGTATTCCAATACAAGTAGGAAATCACTGTTGTTGGTACTACCCATTTTATCATCCATCATACCTTAGCCGAATACGCAGACGCAATCCTAAAACTAGGAGAGAAATACCTAGTGAACAAGAACGGATGTTTGATCGAGATATACAACGTGCGATTAACGAACTTGAATCACTTCCAAAAGCTACTGTTGTTAGTGGAGATAAAATTAAGAGTGGGACTCAACTAATTAATAGTGAAGGTGGCTGGAAGGATGTCAAGCAGATAAAAAAGAAGTTGAGACAATATGCTAAGTTACCCAACGTTGCCTTCGACTACGAAACAGCGAGTAATGAGGTTCCTGCTATTGTAGAGAAGCAGGTTCGACCCTATGGAAAAGGAGCACGCATACTCAGTGTTGCTGTTGGTACAAAAAAGGATACGATTGCCTTTCCATTTAGACATAGAGAGACTAAGTGGAGTAAGAGCCAATTAAAAGCAGTAGAAGAGGCT
>SDBT01017201.1_pt1 | contig 11429 bp, 7 predicted proteins | sample 2277101 | NCBI WGS metagenome assembly SDBT01 (sample SAMN10404973, study PRJNA504765) | marine sediment metagenome | isolation source: marine sediment core GS10_PC15, 103 cmbsf | place: Arctic Ocean: Southern Knipovich Ridge | collected 2010 | reverse complement strand
GGCTCATGCGACTCCTCGTACATTGGAGGATGCGACGGCTGCGACCTGGGTTGCGAAGTCCATGACCCTGACTGTGATGCCGTTGGCAGCACCTGCCTGGACGCCTGTCCGTGCTTGAACGGCGATTCCCATTGGTATTGCGATGGTTACGATGACTGCATAGATATCAACTGCGAGTGTCTCGGAGACAATTGCTATTACTATGACGGCTCATGTGACTCCTCCTTCATTGGAGCATACGACGGCTGCGACATGGGTTGCGAAGTCCATGACCCTGACTGTGATGGAAGTGCCTGCCTGGACGCCTGTCCATGCTTGGACGGCGATTCCCATTGGTATTGCGATGATTGGGATGACTGCATTGATGTCAACTGCGAGTGTAGCGGAGAGTAGCTGATGCTACTTGCCGATCGCACGGAATGGCCAAAGTCGAAAAACTCTTCACGAGCGATCCGCGCTGTACACCCCCCCCACCCCAACCCTCCCCCGCAAGGGGGGAGGGAGTGTTTCGGCCAGGATTTCAGCGAATAATTCCCCCTCCCCTGGAGGGAGGGGGGAGGGGGAGGGGGCAGCACCGGGTTCATTACAGTCAGGAACCTTGGGGTAAATTATTTTCTGGCCTGGCGCAAACCCGCTTCACAGGCACTCCTGCGAACAACGCGGATGGCTCTTCACAGGTTGGGCTTGACCATTGGTTCTGACCGGGATAAGCTGCGCCCGCATCGTCGATCGGGCATCAGCGTAACAACTTGAAAATACAGGTTGTTTTTGCGTCTATTCGCAGTGCGGCTCGAGTTGTTTTGCGAGGGCCGAGGAGGACCGTTCGAGATGAAACCCGGTGAGAAAAAGTATCCGCACATCTTCAGCCCCGGCCGGATTGGCAAGCTGGAGGTCAAGAACCGGATCAAGTACGCGTCGACCGAGACCAACTTCAACTTCGGCGACGGGTTCGTGTCCGACAAGGAGGTGGCCTACATGGAGGCCCAGGCCCGCGGGGGCGCCGGAATGGTCACCACCCAGGGGGCGTACACCGATCCCAGGGGCGAGGGCCAGGGCTACGTGGGCATGATGGCCATCTACGACGACAAGTTCATCCCGGGCCTTGCCCGGATCGCCGGCGTGATCCGCAGGTACGACGCCAAGTCGGTGCTGCAATTGATGCACTGCGGCCGGGTGGGCGGAATAAATCTCGAGTACACGGTCGGGCCCTCGGCGGTCCCGCAGCGCATCCCGCGCTTCCGCGAGCCGGTCGAGATGACTACCGAGCAGATCGAGATCGCCATCCAGGAGCACGTGGACGGGGCGCTGCGCTGCCAGGAGGCCGGGTTCGACGCGGTCGAGATTTCGGGCATCGTCGGCTACCTGGTCTCCAACTTCATCTCGTCCTACACCAATAAACGCACCGACGAGTGGGGCGGGGACATCAAAGGCCGGGCCAGGTTCATGACGCAGATCGTCAGCCGCATCCGCAAGGCGGTCGGGCCCGACTACCCGATCGTCATCCGTCTGTGCGCCGACGAGCTGCTGCACGACCGGGGCGGAAACGAGGAAGAGGAGTCGCTCGAAGCGATTAAGCTGGCCGAGGCGGCCGGGGCCGACTGCCTGTCGGTCACCGCCGGCTGGCAGGAGTCGGCCGTGTCGGTCATCTCCCGGGATTGCCAGATGGGCCAGTGGCTGTACCTGGGCAAGAGGGTGCGCGAGGCGCTCGATCCGAAGACCGCGGTGGTCATGGCCTACCGGCTTTTCGTGCCCGAGCACCCGGAAGAGGCCATCGCCAGGGGCGACCTGGATTTCTGGGAGTCGTGCCGGGCCATGATCGCCGACCCCTTCCTGCCGACCAAGATCATCGAGGACCGCCAGGATCAGATCATCCCCTGCATGGCCTGCAACATCTGCCTGGCGCGCCTGTTTCGCGACGCCGAGTTGAACTGCATGGTGCGCCCTTCTTTGGGCCACGAGTCCGAGCCCGAGTGGGGCTTTTACGGGTTCCCGCGCGTTGACAAACCAAAGAAGATATGGGTCATCGGAGCCGGCCTGGCCGGCATGCAGGCCGCGGCCATCGCGGCCGAGAAGGGCCACCGGGTGACCATCTCCGAGAAGCGGGACCGGGTGGGCGGCCAGAGCGCCACCGCGGCGAACGGCCCCTGGGGCGACGAGGAGTTCATGCGCCTGGTCAACTACCAGAAGCGCTACTGCGAGCGCGGCAAGGTCGAATTCGAGATGGGCCGCGAGGTGACCGCCCAAGACGTCAAGGACAGCGACGCCGACTCGATCGTGATCGCCACCGGGGCGGTGCCGAAAAGCGACCTGCCCGGCGCGGACGGCGACAATGTGGTGTCGTGTCTCGACGTCATGGACGGCAAGGTCAAACCGAAAAGAACCGTCGCCATCCTTGGTTCGGGCGGGGTGGCCATCGCCGTGGCCCTGTACCTGATCGATAACGGCGACTACGACATCACCCTGGTTCACGAGGGCAAGAAGCCCGGCGGTGACGTGAATCCCTCGTACATCTGGCGCTACATGAAGAAACTGAAACAAGGCGGCGTGGTGCGCGAGGCCTTCGCCAGCCCCAAGGAGATCACCGCCGAGGGGATCGTGGTCAAGGCCGGGGACGACGACAAGCTGATCGAGGCCGGGACGGTCATCCTGGCCGAGATGCGCTCTGTCAGCGAACTGTTCGGCGCGCGCAAGGGCGTCTACCTGATCGGCGACGCCATGATCCCGCGCCGCGGCAACTCGGCCATCCTGGACGGCTACAAGATAGGCATGCGTCTATAGGTATTTCCGGAGGTCTTTCGACATGGTACCGAGAATCGACGTGTTCCGTTGCGATGGCTGCGCCATCTGCATCAAGCGCTGCCCGCCCAAGGTCATGGGCCTGGTCCGGGAAAAGGCCGTGATCCTCACCGACCTGTGCGAGGAGTGCGGCATCTGCTTCGAGGTCTGCCCCATAGACGCCGTCCACTTCCGCCTGCCCAACAAGGGCGTGGAAGAAAGCCACGAAGCCTACCGGGTGGCGCGCGAGTTCACCCCCAACCCTGGCAACTGGCGGGTCGGGGTGCCGCTGGGCATCGACGGCGAGGGCCACTCGGAGTAAGGAGGATGTCGTGAAGGTCAACAAGATCGACCATATATGCATCGCGGTTGAGGACCTGGAGGCGGCCAAGAAGATCTGGGAGCCGATCATGGGCAAGGACGGGCCCGACGACGAGTACGTCGACGAGCCCGAGAAGATCAAGGTGGCCCGCTACCACCTTGGCGAGGTGGGCTTCGAGCTGATGGAATCCACCTCTCCCGACGGGGACGTGGCCAAGTTCATAGAAAAACGCGGCGAGGGGATCATGCTGATCTCCTTCAACGTGGACAGCACCCGCGAGGCCATGGCCGAGCTTGCGGATAACGACTATCCCTTTATCGGCGGGGCCCGCAAGTTCCGCGACTGCGAGTTCGCCTTCATCCACCCCAGGGCGGTCAACGGGGTGCTGCTCGAGCTGATCGACTACAAGTGGGACGAGCTGAAAAAGGACTGAGTCCCCAAGAAGGCTGGAGTTGATGCCGGACCGTTCCACCGATCCCCTGTTGATCGACGTCGAGGGGCACGTGGAGTGCCTGCTCGGCAACGTCGCCATCGTGCGCGGGGCGCTCGAGGCCGGGGTGGCGTTCGCGGCCGGGTACCCGGGGACGCCTTCGTCCGAGGTGACCGACTCGTTCGCCCGGGTGGCCGAGCGGGCGGGGGTGGTGTTCGAGTACTCGGTCAACGAGAAGATCGCCCTGGAGATGGCCTTCGCCGCCTCGCTGGCCGGCGCCCGCAGCATCTGCGCCATGAAGCACCTGGGGCTGATGTACGCCGGCGATCCGCTCTCGACCATCCCGTACGTGGGCGTCGTGGCGGGAATGGTGATCGTCAGCGCGGGCGACCCGTCCTGCCGGACCAGCCCCAACGAGCAGGACCAGCGTTACCTGGCGCCCATGCTGCACATCCCCATGCTGGATCCCAGCACGCCGGCCGAGGCGCACGCCATGACGCGCTTCGCCTTCGAGCTGTCCGAGAAGAGCAGGCTGCCGGTCATCCTGCGCCCCACCACCCGGGTGTGCCACACTCGGGCCAACGTCCGGTACGGGCGCCTTCTCAGGCCCGTGGTCACGGGCTTCGAGCGCGACCCGCGGCGCTTCGTGCCCATCCCGATAAACGCCCGCAGGCTGCGGCTCGAGCTGAGCGAGCGGATCGAGACGGCCCGCCGCCTGATGTCCGAGGCGGACCTGGTGCGTTCGTCCGGCAAGTCCAGGCAGGCCATCGTGGCCTCGGGCGCGCCGGCGGCCACCTGCGCCGACCTGCTGCGCGAGCGGGGTCTCGAAGACCAGCTCGCGCTGGTGACCGTGGGAGGGGTCTATCCGCTGCCCGAGCCGCCCCTGCTCGAGGCCCTGCAAGGTGTCGAGCGAGTGCTGGTGGTGGAGGAGCTGTCGCCCTTCTTAGAGGACTGCGTGCGTTCCCTGTGCGGCCGGCACGGGCTGAACATCGAGGTGCTGGGCAAGCGCACCGGCCACCTGCCGGTGGAGTTCGAGTACGATCCGGCCTTGATCCAGCGCGCCATCCACGAGGGGCTGGGGGTCGGTCCTCCGCCCCTGGTCGTTACGGAGTTCGAGGAGGTGCCCCCCAGGCCGCCGACCATGTGCCCCGGCTGCCCGCACCGGGCCTCGCAGTTCGCCGTCCGCACCGCGTTCGGTCCCGAAACGCTCTACTTCAACGACATCGGCTGCTACACCCTGGGATACGGCCCGCCGCTGAACACCGCCGACGCGGTGCTGTGTATGGGCGCCGGGTTCAGCCTGGCGGCCGGCGTCAGTCGGGTCACGGGCCGGCGGACCGTCGGGCTGCTGGGTGACTCGACCTTCTTCCACTCGGGTATGCCGGCCCTGCTCGACGCGATCAAGGAAGACGTGAACATGGTGGCGGTCATCCTGGACAACCAGGTCACCGCCATGACCGGCTTCCAGGAGAGCCCGGGCGTCAGCTTCGCCGGCGACGAGCTGAGCCGGAGCGTGTCCATCGAGGGACTGGTAAGCGCTCTGGGCGCCCGCCACGTCGAGACCGTCGATCCCTACGACCTGCCGGCCGCGATCGCGGCCTTCGAACGAGCACGCGACGCTACGGGCGTCAGCGTGGTCATCTGCAAGCGCGCCTGCCCGGGCTTCGTGGCCCGCGAGACCCACAAGCCTTACAAGACCGGCACCTTCGCCGTGGATCACGATCTGTGCCGGACTTGCGGCCGGGAGCAGGCGGGTTTCCGCTGCAAGGACGTCACGTCCGAGGGATTCGAACGGCACATGGCCCGCTGCCGGGCCATGGAGGTCGGCACAGAGACCGAGCCCCGGCCGGGACAGGCGCCCTGCAGCGCGCGCTGTCCGCTGGGATTATGCATCCAGGGCTTCGTCGGCAACATCGCCGCGGGACGCTATCGCGAGGCCTACCAGCAGATCGTCGAGCACCTGCCCCTGCCCGACAGCGTCTGCCGGGTCTGCCACCGCCCCTGCGAGGCCGCGTGCGTGCGCGGAGGGATCGACGAGCCTGTGGCGATCAGCGACCTGAAGCGGTTCGTCGTCGATCGGGCTTCTACAGAGCGCTTTCCCTACGAGCCAGAGCGCGATCCCGACTCCGGAAAGCGGGTGGCCGTGGTGGGCGCCGGGCCTTCCGGGCTGGCGGCCGCCCACGACCTTTGCCTGCGCGGATTGGCGGTGACCCTGTTCGATGAAAATGAAAAACCCGGCGGTCTGCTGCGCAGCGGAATCCCCGGATACCGGCTGCCCGAAGACGCGCTGGATCGGGACGTGGCGCGGATTCTCGATCTCGGCGTGACCTTCGAGGGCGGGCGGGAGCTGGGCAAGGATATTTTTGTCTCTGATCTGCTCGAGCAGGGCTTCGACGCGGTCTATCTGGCCACGGGCGCCCTCCGGGCGTTTCCGCTCGGAATCCCCGGGGAAGGCGAGCAGGGCCGTCCGCCGGTGGTCGACGCGCTTGCGTACCTCGAGGCCGTCAACCACGGCCGGCCCGTCGACACCGGCGAGCGGGTGGTGGTGGTCGGCGGCGGCAACGCGGCCGTGGACGCCGCCCGCGCGGCCAGGCGCCTGGGCGCCGGGCAGGTGACGATCGCCTACCGCCGCCGGCGTGACGAGATGCCGGCCATAGCCGGGGAGGTCGAGGCGGCCCAGAGAGAAGGGGTGGAGATCCTCGTCCAGGTCCAGCCCGTCCGGATGCGGGCCGACGGGATTTCCGTTCTACGCACCGAGCCGGGCGAGCCGGACGAATCGGGCCGCAGCCGGCCGGTCCCGGTGAAGGGCAGCGAGCGGACCCTGCCCGCCGACCTGGTAGTCGCGGCAATCGGCCAGGCGCCCGACCCGGCCCTGTTCGAAGGGGCCGGCCTGGGCCTCGGGTGCGACCGGGACGGCTCGTTGCGGGTCGAGCCCGGGACCTGCCGCACCGCCCACCCGAGGATATTCGCCGGCGGCGATTTGGCAGGCGGCGGGCGGACCGTGACCGAAGCCATCGCGGCCGGCAAGCGGGCCGCCTGGGAGATGGATCGGCTGCTCCGGGGGGCCGAGGCAGCCGACCGGCGGCCGCCTCCTCCGGCGCCCGATCCCGATGAACCGGCCGGCCGGCCGGGAGTGGAGCGGGTCGACCGTGCACCGCGCCGGCGACCGGTCGAACTGTCTTTCCCGGAGCGCCTGGAGGACTTCGCCGAGGTGGTCCAGGGCCTGACCGAAGCCCAGGCCCGCGCTGAGGCCGCCCGCTGCATGGTGTGCGGCCTGTGCGGTAACTGCCGGACGTGCCTGGACCTTTTCGGCTGTCCGGCTTTCTACGTGGCTGACGACCGCATCCACATCGATCCGGAGCTGTGCATGGGGTGCGGGGTGTGCGCCGAGCTGTGTCCCAACGGGGCCATCCGCGAGGTCAGCCGTCCTCCGCCGGATCGGGATCACGAGCCGGCGTTCGGGCCGATAGATCCCAGTGCCGGGGATGACGAGGAGTTGGAAAATGACGCGGGCTGAGACCGGTTCGCGGTTCAAGCTGCTGGTGGTGGGCGTCGGCGGGCAGGGCGTCCTGACCGCGGCCCGTTTCCTGGGCGACGCGGCCCTGGCGGCCGGTCTGCCGGTCATGGTCGGACAGCTGCACGGCATGTCGCAGCGCGGCGGCAGCGTGGAGTGCTCGGTGTTGATCGGCCCCGGCCAGAGCTCGTTCATCGGAGCCGGCGAGGCCGACGTGGTCCTGGGCCTGGAGCCGCTGGAGGTGCTGCGAGCCCTGCCCAAGATCGCGGAGCACACCCGGGTGGTGGTCAACCTGGGCCACATCGTCCCCTTCAGCCTGGCCATCCGGGGAGATCCCTATCCGCCGCTTCAGGAGATCCTGGCCCGGGTCCGGGAGCGGACCTCGGGCCTTTACGAGGTGGACGGCCCGGCCCTGGTCAAGAGGGCCGGCGTCTCCCGCACCCTGAACGTGGTCATGCTGGGGGCCCTGGTGGGCCTGAAGATACTGCCCTTCGGCGTCGAGGTGCTCTGGAGGGCGATGGAAAAGAAGATCCCGCCACGCTTCCTGGAGGCCAACCGGACAGCCTACGATCTGGGCCTCCAGGCGGTGGGCGACTGAAGGACGGAGGCGCGTATGCCTGAGAGGTCGTTCCGGTTGGGCTGCGACATCGGGGGAACCTTCACCGATTTCGTGCTGCTTGACGAACGGACGGGCGGGATCCAGATCCACAAGTGCCTCACTACGCCGGAGGATCCTTCCGATGCCGTGGAGCAGGGTGTCCGGGTGCTGGAAGGGGAGGTACCGGGGTTCGCGGGAGAGCTTTCCGAGGTCATCCACGGGACCACCCTGGTAATCAACGCGATCATCGAGAGGAAGGGGGCCAGGACCGGTCTGCTGACCACGAAGGGGTTCAGGGATGTCCTGGAACTCGGCAGGGAGATCCGCTACGCTCCCTACGACGTGTTCGCAGAGTTCCCCGAGCCGCTGGTGCCCAGGCGGCTCCGGCTGGAGGTGGACGAGCGGGTGTTGAGCGACGGCACGGTCCAAACCCCCCTGGCGTCCGAGGAGGCCCGCGAGAAGGTCCAGCAACTCATCGACATGGGGGTCGAGTCGATCGCGGTCTGCCTGCTCAACTCCTTCGAGAACCCGTCCCACGAGCGGCTGCTGCGGGACGTGGTCCGCGAGCTGGCGCCGGATCTGCCGGTCTCCATCTCGTACGAAGTGCTGCCGCAGATCCGGGAGTACGAGAGGACCAGCACCACATGCACCAACGCCTACGTCAAGCCCCTGACCTCCAGGTACCTCGGCAAGCTGTCCGGGCGACTCGAGTCCCTGGGTTCGCGCGGCAAGCTTTTCATCATGCTCTCCTCGGGCGGGATCACGTCTGCGGACACCGCGGCCGAGTTCCCGGTCCGGATCATCGAGTCGGGGCCCACGGCGGCCGTGATCGCGGCCCAGTACTACGGAAAGCGGTTCGGCATATCGGAGATATTCTGCTTCGACATGGGGGGGACCACGGCCAAGTCGTGCCTGATCCAACGAGGAGAAGCCGGCGTGGTTCCCACCTTCGAGGTGGGCCGCGTCCAGCGGTTCATGCGGGGCAGCGGCCTGACCATCCAGGTGCCCGTCGTGGACCTGATGGAGATCGGCGCCGGGGGCGGGAGCATCGCGAGGATCAGTAAATTCAATACCCTCCAGGTCGGGCCGCAGAGCGCCGGGGCCGTTCCCGGTCCGATCTGCTACGGGAGCGGCGGCGTCGAACCCACCGTCACCGACGCCGACCTCCTGCTGGGCTACCTGGACGAGGACTACTTCCTGGGCGGCGAGATCAAGCTCGACCAGGAGGCGGCCAGGCGCGGAATAACCGAAAAAATCGCCGGGCCCCTGTCGGTCTCCCTGGTGCAGGCGGCCTGGGGCATCCACGATCTGATCAACGAGACCATGGCCGCGGCGGCCAAGACCCACATCGCGGAGAAGGGCGGCAACCCCAAGGTGGTGACCGTGGCCGCCTTCGGCGGGGCCGGCCCGGTGCACGCTTACGGCCTGGCCAGGAAGCTCGGGGCCCCCAGGATCCTGGTCCCTCCCAACGCGGGCGTGGGCTCCGCCCTGGGCTTCTTCACGGCCCCCCGGGCGTTCGACGTGGTCAGGAGCCACAAGGTCGACCTTCAGGCGGCCTGCCTTTCGGAGATCGAGGCGATCTTTACGGACCTCGAGGCCCAGGCGGCCCGGGCCCTTTCGACGTCCGGGGAGCAGGAGGAGATCGCATACCGGCGCTCGGTGGACGCTCGCTTCGTGGGCCAGGGGGCCGAGACCAACCTGCCCGTGCCCGAGCGGGACTTCAGCGCGATCGAGCGGCATCAGCTGCGGGAGCGGTTCGACCGGATCTACAAAGAGCTCTATGGCAGGACCTACCCCGACTTTCCCGTCGAGCTGGTCAACTTCCGGGTCCGGGCGAGCCTGCCCGAACGGCTGCTTCGGCTGCCCCGGCTCGAGCGGTCCTCCGGCGCCATCGAGGAGGCCATCAAGGGCCGGCGGGAGGCCTACTCTCCCGAGGCCGGGGCGTTCGTCCAGCACACGGTCTACGACCGCTACCGGCTGTTCACGGGCGCGACGTTTTCAGGGCCGGCCATCGTCGAGGAGCGGGAGTCGACCGTGGTGGTCGGCGAGAGCGCGTCCGTGACCGTGGACGAGCTCGGGTTTTTGTGGATCGAGCTTCGGGGAGGATCGGGATCATGAAGTTCGACCCCATCACCCTGGAGATCCTCTGGCGCAGGCTTATCTCCATCGTCGACGAGGCGGACGGCGCCGTGGCCCGTACGGCTTTCTCCAGCCTGCTGCGCGACGCCCACGACTACACCTGCATGTTCACCGATCGGATCGGCCGTGAGCTGGCCCAGGGCACCTTCGCCACCCCGGGCCAGGCCGGGGCCATGGCGCTGGGGGTCCGTGAGATCGTGAAGAAGCTGCCCGCCGACGGGGTCCGGCCCGGGGACGTCTTCATCACCAACGATCCCTGGGCGCTGGCCGGGCACCTGAACGACGTGTGCGTGCTGAGCCCCATCTTCCACAAGGGAAGCCTGGCCGCGTTCACGGCCTGCGTCTTCCACCACGCGGACATCGGCGGACGGGTCTCGTCCGACAACCGCGAGGTGTACGAGGACGGCCTCTTCATCCCCCTGGTGAAGCTGTACGACGGGGGCGAGCCCAACGAGGCGATCCTCGAGATGATCCGCTACAACGTGCGCACCCCGGACCAGGTCGTCGGCGACATCCGCTCGCAGATCGCGGCCAACCACGTGTGCGCGGAGAAGATCAGCCTGATGCTTGCCGAGTTGGGCCTTGACGGACTGGATGCGCTCGCCGAAGAGATCATCGGCCGGACCGAGCGGAGCATGCGCCGGGCCATATCTGAGATCCCGGACGGCGTGTACCGGGCCGAGGGCCTCATCGAGCAGGTTCAGGGGCGGGATGAAGTGGTGATCCGGGCGGCCGTCGAGGTCGCCGGCTCCGGGATCGCGGTCGACCTGGACGGCTCCTCTCCCCACGTGAGCTGGGGCGGCAACGTGGTATACAACTTCACCTACGCCTACGTGTTCATGGCGCTCAAGAGCATGTTCGATCCCGACGTGCCGAACAACCACGGCTGCACGATGCCCATCTCGGTCAAGGCGCCCGAGGGCTCGGTGGTCAACTGCACCTTCCCGGTGGCCGTGGCCGCGCGGATGCAGATCGGGCACTTCCTGACCGAGATCGTCTACCGGGCCATGGCCGAGGCCGTGCCCGAGCGGGTCATCGCGGGAAGCGGCGGGACGCCGGCCACCATGAACGTCTTCTACGGCAAGCGCCACGACGGCCGGCCGTTCCATTCGGTGGTCATCCGGGGCGGGGGCATGGGGGCGAGCAGCCGTGGCGACGGCTGCTGCACCTACATCTTTCCGGCCAACGGGGCCAACACGCCGGTGGAGATCTTCGAGAGCGACACGCCGCTCGTGGTCGAGAAACGGGAGCTGCTGTGTGATTCGGGCGGCCCGGGCAGGAGGAGGGGGGGGCTCGGCCGGCGGGTGGTCTTCCGGATCCCCGACGGCGCGTCCGCCCCGTGCGGCTCCGTCTATCTGGGCATCCAGTCCGGGAGGTTCCGCCGTCCCCCCGAGGGCCTGTTCGGCGGCCAGCCCGGGGCCGGGGCGCGATTTACGGTCAACGGCGTCAGGGGCGACCCCTACGGGCTCACCCAGCTCGAGCCGGGCGACGTGGTGGTCATGGACGCGGCCGGTGGGGGCCGCTACGGGGAGCCTCTGGACCGGGAGCCGGAGCTGGTGGAGGCGGGCGTGGCCGAGGGGTAGGTGAGCGTCGACGGCGCCAGGGAGCGCGACGGCGTGGTCGTAGATCCGGACACCCTGCGAGTGGACAT
>SDBT01017200.1_pt1 | contig 11429 bp, 10 predicted proteins | sample 2277101 | NCBI WGS metagenome assembly SDBT01 (sample SAMN10404973, study PRJNA504765) | marine sediment metagenome | isolation source: marine sediment core GS10_PC15, 103 cmbsf | place: Arctic Ocean: Southern Knipovich Ridge | collected 2010 | reverse complement strand
ATAAGCTCCTGCTCCACTTGTTCCAGAGATAAACAATAGTCCGGTTTTTGGGCTTTTAGTAAGAATAGATAAAGCGATAGCAGCTATGTAATTTGGTGCACCTTCGCTAATAACAGACGCAGCTTTTTCAAAAGGTCTTTCTGACCACTTAGCGTTTATAACTTCTGGACTAGGTGCTTCCCAGCCCTTATTGGCTTGTTCGCTCCACCAGTCTTTCCACTCCACGGCTTTATTAGATAACCAATCTTTTTCCTTTAGAAACTTCTTAATCATTTCTGCCTTTTGAGCTTTCGAGCGTTGAGGTTCTTTCAGTTTATGTAATAAATTCACCGCTTTCATAGCACGATATGTATTAGCTAAAGGGCTTATATCAGATGCCCATTGAACTAAGCTTCCTGCTGTACCTATCATTTCTTCTACACCACGTGCAAGACCTTTAACGGCTTGTGGTATAACTCCGACAAGTTGTTTTAGTACTCCAGGTTTTTCTTCTAAACCACGTATCTCTTCAAACGAGGGTACATCACTCCTTATTTCTTCAAACGAAGGGACTTCTCGTATCTCTTCAAAAGAAGGAATGTCGTAATATAACTCTTCAAATGTACCTATTTGCTTTGCCATTTGCCTAACCATTTCTTATAATAAGCACGTGCTTCAGCATCATCGTCAAAATCTTTTAACGTAGATATAAACTCTCCTCTTGTTTTAGGTTGAGGCCATTCCTTTTCTTTTGGCTTTTCTGTCTTAACCTCTTTCTCTTCTTTCTTCTTTTCTGGAGGAACCTCTCCATGTTTAATATAAGCCATAGCAAGGTTAATCCTATCAAAAGCGTTTGAGGTATAAACAAGTGTATCTTTCAAATATCGACTAAAGTTTGCAGAATTTCCTTCCAACTCATTGTCATCATAATAAGCCCTCATAGTAATAAGAGGACCAACCATATCTGGGTTCATCGAGTTATCAACACTCTTAGCTAAGTCCATTGCAGTCTTATCAATCTGACGTTCACTAGTCACCATAGGACCAAATGCTTTGTCTATCATTTTACCAGCATATCTTTCTTGTGCATCAGGAGGAAGAGCATCTACCCAATCACGCAAAAGGCCCTCTGGTGTTCTAGAAGTTGAACCAACATCAACCATATAACTTGCAACTTCTCGCATAATGGGGTTATAAGATTTCAACATTGCATTTGTTGTTTTTTCTAATGCTATAGGGTCACCATCATAACGTCCTACAACACCAAGAGCAGTATCCAAGATTTTTTGGTCACGTTCATCAGCAAGTTTTGCTTCCTCTTTTCGTGTGTCCTCTTGGAAACGCTCCATATCTTGTTGAACAGCAGTCCTAAGACTTGAAGTATTATCTTCATGTTGTTTTGTGAGACCAGCAACTTGTTTAGAAAGTTGATAATCCAAGTCACTTAACTTGCTTACAGTGTTTGCTTTATCATAATCCCACTTTCCTGGAATCTTTTTATCCTTCGCTTCGCTTTGTTCTAGCTCTCGTAAAAGAACATTTCTAGCTGCTCCCTTTTGGCCTACTGCTATAGCTATATTGGATTCCATTTTATCTCTATCCAAAGAAAGAACTCGTTGTGCCTGTTGAAGATTTATGGCAAACTGTCTTTTTTCTTCATCAAAACTTGTTGTCTGTTCAAACTCTTGTTTTTCTTCAAGCCGCGTCTCCCCTCTTTCTCGTATATCAAGCAGACTCTGTTTATATTCTTGCTCTAACCCAAACCTTCTAGCTTGACGTTCCTGCTCAGTTTCATCTGCCTGCATCTGCAAACCTCGTTGACCAAGTTGCAAACCAGCAGACACCGCTCCTGGAAGGTCAGTTTGTGGTGGGCCATATCCAAGTATCATCGACATATCAAATTCTCCTTAAAATTTAAACAAGAGAACTCTTCAAAAAGTTCTAGTGCTTTTTTATCATATGCTCTAGCTGCAGCTACTTCAGAAGTAAAATAACCAAGAAAATTATTCCTACCTTCTTTCATTATTATAGCCATCCATTTACCTTTTTTCTTGTCCCAAGTTACTCCTTTATACTTAGAAGAGGTATTTGGAACCTTTCTTCTATTTTGCATATTTTGTGCATGAGTACAAAATCTTAAATTTCGTTTTCTGTTATCTAAACCGTCATGATTTATGTGGTCAATTTCTTGACCTGGTTGGGCATTCATAATTTGACGATGCATAAAGATTATTTTTCGTTTACATCTATGTCCATGTTCACCCTCAATTTTAGCTGAACGATATACACGCCAACAATAGCCATCAAAAGATGAAGTCCAATTATATTTTAAGAGTTCGCAAAGGTCATCATCATCTACAACAACATAATGACTTATAAAACAAGTTTTATCAATCTCAATTATTGCCATGATTATATCTCCTTTAATACCCTAAACTCATCCACCTAGCTAATTGCGGAGAAGAAGCTACTCCTGCAACACCGCCTGCACCTGCCGTCATTGCAGCAGCAGGAAACATACTACTTGCTATACCAGCACCAATAGGACCACCCAAAGCTGCAGCACCTACCATTGCACCTGCACCTAACCAATCTGGTCCTTGTTGACCTTGAAATCCCACAGTTTCCAAACCTGGAAGGTTCATAAATGCCAAAGCTTCTTGCATACTCGCAGGACTTTCATAATAAGGTCGTTGTTCCTGCTCAGACATTGCTAACGATGCTTGCCAATTCCTACCTGCTGCTTCAGTTGTTAGACCACCTATCATATCACTCAAGGCTCGTTGAATCGCGTTGCCCCTACTTTGACTAAACAACCCCCCACGTCGAAAACCTTGACTAATTTGCGGTTCAACGTAGGTTTTGAAAGCATCCATCATAGGAGTTACAACACCCTTAAGCCAATCTGCACCTGCTGACGTTAGGTCACGTAGCTTTGGAGGTTCCATACCCATACGACTTTCTATACGACTAAGTAAACCACCAGCCAAGGCTTTTTGTTCTTTTGTTCTTGGGTCAACTAATTCAATCTTTGGTTTGCTGTCCTGTCCCATCATTTATCTCCTTTGTTTTGGTTGACGTTACATTATTTGGAACGTCTTTGTTTTTCATAAGGGACATATAATCCGATTCAATATCATCAGGAATCTTAAAACTCATAATAGATGAAAACTTTTCAAATCCCCACTTTCGGATAATAGCCTCTTCATTCCTAGTAGTCTCCATCCGTATTTCTTTTTTACCTAAAAGGTCTACCCATAGAAGTAATCGAAAGAACAACTTATCTCCAACATCACCACCACTCTTTGCATCAACCCATGCTTGATACAAGAAAACGTGAGATTGACTACGCATATTTTGAGCAACGATAAACGTAACTAGGTCATCACCTTCCCATGCTTGAAGAATTAAAATGTTCGCTAGGTCTTGTACAAGCTGAGCTTTTAAGCCTTTGCTTAAAACTTCACTATCTATATCAAGGTCAACAAAGTGTTCTTTCATGTAGTCCACTCCAACAGGATTCTGGACGCGTATTATCTTCATCTTAAAATCTCCCTTTCTTATAAGTAAGTTCTTATCAATAAGGATATGTCTCTAGCACTTCTGACCATCCTGTTTCATAATGAGTAATAGAGTCTCTCATTTTACACCTATACGACCTATGGTCATCCTCACCTGGAGCAAGAAAGACTATTTCATAAGGTTCAAGAAGATTGCCAAACTCATCTTCCCATTGTTCACTATGCCAACCGCTTTCATCATTATTATCAGTACATTCAAACCAATATTCTATAACTCCTGGAGTAGTTTCTCCAACCTCTGAAGTCATTATATGATACCAATTACCATCTCCACCATCAACACTAGTAGGCTCATATTCTCCCCACTCTGCAGGATTAGGTACTATAGGAGAAATAGAATACTGAAGCAATCCAGTAGTAACATCTCTTAACAACTTTTGGCCAAGCATGAATAACATCAATCGTCTACTTTATCTTTTAAGTCTTTTAACTTTTTCACTTCAACCAATGCTTCTCTTAATTGCTGAACAGCCTGTTGTGCTTGTGCATGTGTTTGTCTATTCACACCTGCCAACGAAGCTACACTGTCGAGAAGTTGTAATGCCTGCATGTTAGTTGGTTTTTCCATTACTCTTCCTTTCAAATTTCTACATCTTCTAATTTAATTACGCAAATCTTGACTACGATATGTGCTATTTTACCTGCTGGAACTGTTTTGCTGGCAAACGCTAATACGTCAACATCATCCTTTATAGTCTGCCCCTCGCTGAGAATAAACCGCTTCCGAAGTTCAGGCAACGTGGTTACTTCTTCTATTATTGATTGTAAATCCGCCATTGTATTCTCCCTTATTTGGTTAATATCCCACTGCTGCCTATCGTATTACACTCTATATGTAACCCAAGCATACTGATGAACGGGTCTCCTGATGGGTCTGTGCCTGTGTCGGTGCCTATCCTTGTAAACCGCACCGTTATGTCCGCCCCGTGGTCGATGTTAGTGCCAGTAACAGTGTAAAGGTCATACTCTATATGGGTCATATCCGCTGTGCTGGCAGGGATAGCCACCTGTAGGGACTGGCTTGATTCGGAATACACCCCATCAGGATTTGTAATCCCAAAATCAATCTGGTATTTTACAGTCCGTTCAGTTCCATCAGAACCGTTAGTGAATAAGTGAAGATGCCACACACAATCAGAGCCTTCTTTGTAGGCATGCGATGTTTCGTTTGCTTCGAGGTCAATATAGTCATTCTCTGCGAAGGTAAACTTTTTAGTGTTCGCCCCAAAAATCGCCCATGTCGGTGCGTTGGAGGCTGGAACTTTGGCCGTAGAAACACTAAACTGAATGTCCTGCCATACGGTGGCGTCGCCATTAAGCGTAAGATGGCCGGAGGCGGTGATTGCGGTGTAATTGGTAGCTTGGTTGCCAAATCTGGATGTGCCTACCACCTGAAACTTAGCGGCTGGAATTTCGGTGTTTATTCCAACGTTGCCATTCAAAAGGTTATATTCAGAAGCATAAAATCTCATTGGGATATTAGCAGATAGGGCATCATTAAATGCTGCAATCGCCAACTCAGAACCTATAAGACCAATACCAAGATTTATGTTGGTTGCTCGCCTAATAATAAGCTTATAATTGGCGTCTACTGTAGTAAGTCCGATGCCGACGTTGCCGCCTTTATCAATTACCATTCTATCTTGAAGGTTCTTAGAACTATCTGCCACAGCAAAATATAACTTAGAGTTTGTTCCTACATTTCCTATTTCACCATATATCCTTGCTAAAGAACCATTAAATAGTGCATTCGAGTTATAGAACTCAAGCATTGGATGACTGACCGCTTTCCAGCCAGTGTCAACTATCCTCAAACCATCATAGTTATTGTCCCCTATCTCTCCAGCATCAATATCAAGTACATAACTCGGACTCGCCGTCCCAATCCCAACCCTATGATTCACAGAATCCACTACAAAGTCAGTGGTGTTCACCGTGAGGTCGCCCGTTATCGTCGTCGCATTGAGGCTTGCTGTTGAATTACCATATTGAGTAATTATACCAGCATTGATAGTGGTATAGTTTGTAGCAAGACCAAAATGGCTAAGCCCATCTACAATAAAATCACCTTCTACGGTTACATAGTCACCATCAAATGTTATATCTCCATTATCTGCAATCAGAATTGCTATTGGGTTTGTTGCGGTTCCGATGTAACCACCATCTTCAAGCTCTATGTTGCCACCGACACATAAGCTACCGGCATCTACCAGACCACTGACTCCCAACCCACTGCTCATGGTAACCTGATTGCCAAAACTAACAGTCCCGTCAACATTAAGCACAAGTTGTGTCGTGTTGCCTTCAGTATAGATGCTCAATGGCAAGGCATTTGCAGAGCCACTCTTGAGTGATATGATTGAAGTGGCAGTACCGTTATTTATGAATATCAACCGATGGAGGTTTGTGGTCTCGGCTGGGTCTGTTACCTGAGACATAAGAGCTAAAGTAGTGGCAATAGCACCTACGGCTGGATATAAATTAAGCCTTGTTGCGTTTGCTGTATTCTCCCTTTGTAAAACTAACGCGTTTATCCAGCTCCCCGTAGGACAGGAGAGAACATAATCCTTTGTAAATTCAACGTCCTCTATTGACAAAGAGGTAATATCCAAAGGGTCAGAGATAAAATATCGCATACTTAAAGTGTACTCAGCCCATATTTTATCCAACACCATAACCTTCTTCGTACACGTATCATTAGCATGTATTGCATCACGAATTAGTGATACTGAAAGCAGGTCTCCAATGTCTAATGTACTTATCGTTGCCAATGTTATTGTATGTAATGTTCTTTGAGGCTCTGCTGCTCCTACAGCCTCATCAGTATCACCACTTACAGTCTCAGTTCCAATTACAGAATCATCTTCTGCATCAACTTTATTCCAAACCGAATGCCATCGCCATGCTGTTGCACCTACATCCCCATTTGCAGACAAACACCATCTACATTTTATAACAATATCAGTTCCATCTTTATAATCAAGAGGAATAAAGCCTGACCACACAACAGCAGTATCAGCATCAGGGTCGAAAGACTGACCAAAAATGGCGTTTTCTGGCTGACCTCCTGTACCTATTGCACCATATTCGTCAGTTAAATCAGCATCACTTGCCTTATTAAAAGCTAACTCAAAACGAGTAGACTCCAACTCTAACACAGATAAGTCTACATCTACCTTTTCTGTAGTATCATTCCACTCAAGTCCAGTTCCTAAAATATCAGCCCCATTTATATCACCTAAAGCATCCTTCCCTACTGCATAATCCTCAATATCATCCCTACCAACAGGAAAGTTATAATCCTGAAAAACTGTTGGTGTGTAATAAACACCCCCAGGAGTTTTAACTGCGTGTAATATCATACCAGCAGTTATTTTAGGTCTAACATCCGCACTCAACGCCCTTTGACCTGTGTGGGTGACAGGATATACATCTACTATTGTATTATCATAGAAGACAACATTGTCTGGTAAAGTTGGGTAAGATGTATCTTCAATAATAGTCCAAATGTCTGTAAAGTCCCAATTAACAAAAGTTGCTTCTTTTTTCATTTCTGCAGTAGTTTTAGAAGTTCCACCATCTGTTGAACCTATACCTGCAAGGTCAGAATTATAATAACTACCTATAACAGAACCTAAAGTATTGTCACCACAAAAATCCCCTTTATCTTCTCTATCATTAACACCACCAGTTATATTAACAGTGTTAGCACAATAACTATTAAAAACTTGTCCTGCTTGATTATCGCCTACAAGCCCACCACAATCACCTTCGTCTGTTAAATTACCAAGAGGTGTTACATCACCCAATGCAAAGCAATTACTTATAATACTATCCTTCAATTCACTAAGTAAATTATCCCCTTGTTTATTACTTCCAACAAGGCCACCAATATCAGGTTGCTTACCTACAACATCTCCTGTGGCATAACTAGAGGAAATCGTCCCCCCTCTATTATCCCCAACCAATCCTCCTATATCTCCTTCAGCGGCCCCTACAACAGTATCTTCACTATACACATCACCAGTAGCAAAACAGTTAGTAATAGTTCCTCTTTGAGGATTATCACTTAAGGCTACGTTTTCCTTAAAGCCTTTATTATCACCAACCAACCCACCTACATCTCCCTGTTGACATCCATACACATCCCCCGTAGCAGAAGAATTAGTTATAATAAAATCATTATCTCCAGCCAATCCACCAACGTCAAACATACCATGAACAGTAGCTGCAGAAGTGCACTTATCTAACCAGCCATCATTATCGCCTATTAGCCCGCCTACGTCATCATTATCTGCTGCATTTCCGCCATCAACAGTAGAGGTTCCAGTTATATGACAATCACTAATAGTAGCATATGAGTTCCCAACTAACCCTCCAACATTTGTAGCACCAGTTATATCTATATCCTTTAGAGTTAAGTTCTTAATAACCGAACCAGTACCACAAAAGCCAAAAAGACCTACATAATCTTCATCGCTTCTAGCTATAAAAAGGCCAGTTATAGTTTTTCCATTTCCATCAAAGAAGCCAGAAAAACCTCCAGTTTTTGCTTCTCCAATCCTATTACCAAGAGGGTCCCATCCCTTACCTGCATTCCAAAATGCACCACCATCAGCAGTAAGTGCCGTCGCGTTTATATCATTAGCGAGCTTGAAGTGTCCGGTTGGATTATCACGAACTAGGGTATCTAAGTCGGATAATGTTTTAATAGATGTAGGACTAGTAGGCTCAGAAGATGTAGTATCTCCGTCGATTAAACGACATAGAAGATAAGAAGGAAGTATAGCTATAACTTGTGCTCGAACCACAGCATTTGCCAGTGTTGTTTCAAGCTCAATCTCGTGTAATAAATTACCACTACTAAGTTTAAGCATCAAACGTCTAATATATTCAACCACGTCATCTTTAGAATTGGTGTGAGGAGTAGGCTCTCCTTGTAAAGTTTGAGCTAGGGTTTTATATGTCTCTCGTCTTTGTGTTAAAGTCATTAGATGCCTCCTCTACTCAACCAAAGCCTAAGCCAATATAGACTAAAATAGGAGGACGAACTTATTTTTATTCTCACATGTCTTGATACCACATCGAAAAACAATTTATAGGTTGTTCTATTATCTGTTAAACTAAGAGCAGCGTCTATAATAATCCATGAAAGACCTTTATCAACAGAATAATAAACACCTACTTCTTCACCTGAAAGCTCAAGTTCAACCTCACTCCAACGGCCATTCATTGATTGATAATGTTCAGGAACAGCAAAATCAAGCGACTGCCATTCCCCCCCTACTACAACAGCATTATCATAATACGTATCACTTGTCAACTTATAAACTCTTGTTGCATCACCAAACACAACAAATGGAAATCCTGGAGATGCAAAACCATCAATCCATTTCATTCCACTAATGCTAGGGGCAAGCCAAAACATCGTCATATTATCCCAAACAAGGGTCTTATCCTCACTAAGGAACCCAATACATTTTGGAATAGTATTAAATGCTTGAATCGACCAATTCAGTTGACTTAGTGTAAAGTCACCATATTCTACCACATACATAACTACATTTCTATCAGCCTCTACAGTTGCTTTAACAGGAAGAACAAAATAAGCTCTTTTTTGAAATGTATCGTTAAATGCAAAAGCGGTATCTAATTGTTCTAACTCAATAGACTTCTCATACGAAGGCTGAATATCTTTTGTAATAGGAATAAGAGCCTTCGTACCGTTAAACAAATAGATATTATCTTGCATTATTAAAGCATGATAAGGACCAAAGTTGATAACACCTCTTCCACTTAAAAGACGCGTTTCACCCGAAATAATTTGGTCAAACACATATCTATTGGCTCCCTCAATAAATCTCGCAAGACCGATGGAATTAACTGAATAAATTACAACTGCATCGCCAAGCAACTTAATTTGTTCAATACCTCCTTTTGTTGTATCGAGTAGGACTATATCAGCTGTTGTAGAACTAAAGTCAAAAAAATCACCTGGAGTGCTATATGCAACCGTATTTGGATATCGAGTATCTACAGTTGGAAGAGTTATGTTTCCTAACATTAAAGAGCCTAGATATATTTCCATCGTGCGACAAGTAGCAAAGTCATCTAAACCTGAAGTTGGAACGTACAACTGCATATAATCACCATCCCAATAAAGCGTTCTATCGAAATTATTGGTGATAAAAAGGTATTGACCATTGTTATCCAATCCCTCAACAGTATCCACCCATGCAGCATCATCTGTGCTAGACCACTTTATACACGTTCCTATTGTATTGATATAAAAATTAAACGCCCCTAAATCCTCATAAGCCCACAACTGAACGTTGTAAGCAGTATCAACAGCACTAAAATCATTAGCAATATGAATTATGTTTTCAACATCTTTATCCAACGCAGGCAATTTACATTCTTCATAACTACCTCCACCACTAACTGAAAATACCCTAACACCTAGCTTTTCGTTTGCTATATCAATAGAAGGAGTAATCCGAAGTGCAAGACAATTACTACCACTTAAATCTACAGCAATTTCAGCAGTTAGCTTACATATTTCACCAGTAGTAAATGCTTCTGACATTGTTGCTTTTAATTGACCTGCATAGGTGGTTGCTCCATCAGTTAAGGTTACTTCACCTGCCGCAGTCCAGTCATCTTTATCGTCACAATTTTGAAGTAACGCATTGAGGCAATCCAACCACTTAGAACTATCAGTATCATAACGATATTGATAATTTGTGGTGATGGCAAAAGACATTAAAAGATTATCACTTTCATAAGTAGCTAAGGCTTTAATAGATGAACCCAAAACCTGTCCTAAAGTAACATAACCATTACGTTTGGTGATAACACCATTATCACTAAATGTATTTAACAAGCTGGGTGAAAAGCGAGGGTCAAGAAGGGTGGAAGGGTCTCGTGTGTTGAGACCCTTAAAAGGGTAGATAGAATCTTGAGGAAGATGTGTTCTAGATTTTCTCATCTTATCTTCCTATCGCAAACCAACGAACAGGACTATGTCTATTTGCAATACGTGTTCTGTACTTAAACGAAGCAGCAATGATTGTATGAACTGTAGCTTGATAGTCATAAGATGCTTCTGTTGAGTCTCCAGAACAAGCCATAACAGCAAAACAAGCAGTAGGAAAAGCAGCTGGAAATTCAACTGTATTATCTCCATCAGTAGTAATAGTATCCTTTCCCCACTTCATTATCATGCCATTTGGGAATGTTATTGTACCATCAGAATCATTACTGCCTGTCATTGGGTCTATACTATAAGGAGAAGCAATCTTAGTCCAAACAGGTCCAACATGATTAGTTAAAACTCTGTATTCACCATCGTCAGTATTATACGCAACTCTTCCTAAATCATCTGCTGTAAGTGTTGTTGATGCATCTGGTCGTAACGTTGGATAAGCATCAGAATAATCACCAATATAAGACACAGCACTTCCAGCTTTATGCTCTCCACCAACATTAGACGCAGCCGGTGCTACATGTTCCTTAAGAAGTCTTTGCCTAACTGCTGCTCTCAAACTTCTTATTTCCAACGCCCCAGCACCTACAGTTTCTGTAGCCCCAACAGGACTAGTTTCACTCCAGGAATCTCCATCGGTATTAGCTGCCATTTCCTACACCTCTAAAATATCATATGTCCAGTTATTATACCTGTATCATTATCACGACTTAACCCTTCATCAGCTTTCTTAGCTTCAGACCTAAAGGGCTGAAACTGCATAATTTCTGGTCCTTTTTGGTCACCCAAACTTGCTCCCATAAACAATTTATTATATTCTATATCCCACGGAACTGCATACTCAAACATCAGTATGCCTTTCATAACAACTGCTGTTGCATAAC
>SDBT01017199.1_pt1 | contig 11430 bp, 11 predicted proteins | sample 2277101 | NCBI WGS metagenome assembly SDBT01 (sample SAMN10404973, study PRJNA504765) | marine sediment metagenome | isolation source: marine sediment core GS10_PC15, 103 cmbsf | place: Arctic Ocean: Southern Knipovich Ridge | collected 2010 | reverse complement strand
TATTCGCCACGTACACGACGATAGCAACGGTTGTGGCGGCTGTCAATGCACTCGGTTCCGGATGGACGGCGGAATCGATCTCAGCGTTCTCGACATTTAAGTCAACGGAACTCCTCGAGACATGGGGTCAGAATGTCATTGACAGCGTTGTCGTGGATCTCGACGTGGCAGAGGAGGCAGAGAACGAGTTCGAACTTGAACCGACGACAGGGCGGCTGACATCAAGACGGCGATTCAATCATGGCATCAGGAACATCATCACGTCGTACACGGCGGGGTATTCCTCGTCAACCATGCCCGATGACATCAGGTTCGCGGTCTTATCGTTGATCCAAGTGATGTACCGGAAGCGCCAGGATGAGACTTTCGGGTTGTCGCAAATGCGGGCGGGTGAATTGATGGCGGCCTACACGAAACTACCGAGTGAAGTCAAAATGATATTTGACGCATACAAAAGGATAATGGTTTAATGGCATTCGGCCCGAAAGTCACGGTGACGCTGGAGCGGTACACACAGACAATTACGGGGACGGGATCACCGTCGAACGTGTATAATCCTGTCAGAACACTCAGGGGTACGCTCCAACCGGTACGCGGAAGCCGGGCCGCACAATTCGACCGAATGGGAATAACAGCAGATTACGAGTTCACGATGGACAAGCAACCGGCGCTGTCGATCACCGAGCGGGATCGTATCCGGCTTGGCACTCGGTATTTCACGATTACATGGAAAGAAGACCCGATGGAGCGCGGGCGATATACGACGCTGTTCCTGCAAGAACTGAAACGCGAACAAATGGAATCCTGATATGGCAGGCAAATTCAGGTTGAAAATGAAGCCGAAAGCGCTTGACAAAGAAGTACAGCGTGTTGGGCGGCGCGGAATAATCAAATCAATCGATTTTCTTGAGCGCGAAATCAAGCTGGCGATGAAGAGCACACCCCGCTTGGTAGAAAGCAAATCTAAGCGCGGTAAAGGAAGGGGCAAGAGAGCCAAGTTTCATCACCCGAGCGCACCGGGACATCCGCCCGCTGTTGACAGGGGCCGACTGATCGGAGCAATATCGCAAGGTTTTTCTTGGAAGCAGGTGCCGAGAAGGCCACGGGGAAAAACTAAGGCATCAGACCTTGTGAGAAATCCAGTTGCGAAAAGGGGCCATGATATCGGTGTGGTAGGGACGCACGTTGAATATATGATACCGCTGGAATACGGCACAGCAAAAATACCAGCCCGGCCAGTCTGGAGACCCGTCTTCGCAAAATCAAGGGCAAAACTTGCGACATTTTTTAGACCGGGGCCGGGTAGATGATCGAAGCATTCCTGACAGGCCTACGAACAAAGGCGGTAACGTCCAACACGTTCGCAACGGCAATCGAGGATCGGTGGTATGACACGGAAGCCCCGGAAGACGCGACGCTGCCGTATGCGGTTGTGACGAACACCACGTCATTCCCGAGTCATACGTTTTCGACCAACGTGTACGAGATGATATTCACGGTCAACTTGTTCAGTAACCACCGCGACGCACTTGAGATCGATGATGTATTCGGCAAGTTCATGGACTTGTTCGAACCAGCGGCAGGCGCGGGATGGGTTGAGATCACGGTAACGGGGTTCACACAAGTAATGTTCAGGGTATCGAATTTCTTTCGATTCCGAGCCGATGACCATTGGCAATATACGATTGAACTCACCGCCAGGATTCAACAGAACTGAGGGGAACAATGGGGAAAGACAAGAAACTTGCAATCGGGTTGCCGATGGGATTCCCGATGGTACATGCGGATTTCTTTGCATCATATGTGATGATCGACAAGGGACATCACATGCTGCTGAGGGCGGAATACGGGCCGATCACGGCACTCAGAAATCAGCTTGTCGTAATGGCAATCGAACACGGAGCGGATCAACTCATGATGCTCGATGTCGATATGGTGTTCCCGGTGAATACAGTCAAGCAATTACAAAAGACAATGGATGATTCGGGCGTGCCTATTGTTGCGGGATTGATGTATCGGCGGTGTCCTCCGTTCGATCCGCTTGTTCGTGTGAATGGTGAAGAGCCGGAAATCAATTTTGGTGAAATCATGACCGTGGACAGGGTGGGCACGGCCTGCATGCTGATCGACATTAATTGGCTCAAAGACAACCTGGAAGACCCGTGGTTCGAGACAGAGAATGATACTCTTGGGCGTCCGGTCATTGGCGAGGACTTCATGTTCTGTGGCGAAGTACGAAAGTATGGCGGTGAAATACTTGTTGATACATCGGTAATACCTAAACACCTGACCACATTGCAAGTTGATGAAACTTTCGGCCAAATGTGGGCAGCTATAAAAAAGGAGCAGGGCAATGGCTGAACTCACTGGTAAAGACGGGGCGATCACCTTCACCAACATTACCGTGAACGTCTTTTCGTGGAGTCTCGATGACGGGGTGGACATCCACGACAAGACGGACTTCGCGGACGGCGGGAACGACATCAAGACCAAGAAAGCGGGACTTAAAGACTGGTCGGCGACGGTCGAATCGCGTGTCGATGATGGTGCAACTAATACTGCGGCTCCGGGTGACGAGGCGTTGTTGACGTTAACGATAAAGAGTGGCAAGACATACACCGGCACAGCGATCCTCGCAAGCACGTCCGTCAATACTCCGGTTGATGATCTTGTGACGCGGACATACAACTTCGTCGGCAACGGCACTCTGACCCGTCCGACGTAAGGAGGTGAACGGTAATGGGCGAACTTCACGGCAAAGTCGGGGCGATGTACTATTCACGGGCTCACATAGCGGATGATGACATATCATTCGGTAATGACAATCCCGATATAATATCAACGGCGGGCGGCAGTTTCACGGCTGCGGGATTTCTCCCAGATATGTTGATTACTGTGTCCGGATCGACGGTCAACAATGATGATTTCACCATCGAGACGGGCGGGGGAAGTGTGACTGCCGGGGCGATTACCCTTGTCGCCGGGGACACACTGACAACTGAAGCAGCGGGTGACGATGTTGTGATCTTCGAGTCACCCCGCGGCACACAGCTTCTCGGATTCCGGGGATGGTCATTTGACGACGGTGTTGATATAATTGACAAAACGGACTTCGCAGATGGGGCAACAAATATCAAAACTAAGATCGTTGCGCTTAAAGATTGGTCGGCAACATGCGAATCGTACTGGCTTGACGACACACTGTATGATTTAACAGTCAACGCAACACACGTCACCGGTAAATATGTATTCCGGTTTTTCGTCCGCAATGCTGCTGATCCGACCGGCACGACAGCTTATTACTATGAGGGACTTGGCATCGTGGCGAATGAGCCGGTCAACGTTCCTGCCGACGAGCTTGTCGCCCGCCAGCTGAATATCGTTGGAACGGGGGCACTCACATTTGTAACTCGCACAACCGCGTGGCCGACGTAACAACTTACACGAAAGGGGCAGCATAATGGATTTGACCACAAAAGACATTAACCCGGCAACGACCTTTGATCTTCCGGGAGGCGGGTCGGTTGAAATAAAATCGTTGACCGTGGAAGAACTCCATGCAATTCGCAAGCAGACGCGCTCAGTGAAGCCCAACCGTCGAGGCGTAATGGTCGAGAAAACCGACGACGACCTTGCAAGCGAGCTTATGTGGGATGCATGCATAGTCTCGTGGAAAGGCATTACGCTTGACGGTAAAGCCCTTGCATGTAGCCGCAAGAACAAGAAGTGGTTGATGGAAAAGTGCCCGGACTTCTCTACTGTAATCGGGAACATGATTGAATCTGTCGATCAGGCGATGGAAGTGAGAACCGAGCTTGCATCAAAAAACTGATTGCGCTCGTCGGTTGGACAATCGACAGGATCAAAGGAGACGATTGCGTAACATGTCAGAAGAAATGGGATAAGGTGGACGACGAGCCACCATGTTTTGAATGCCATCCTGTTCCGCTGACGGAAAACGAGACCGCGTATAACCTGTTCCCCTTGCTGATGGATCAACTAAGGACAGGGGGAATGGGTGATCCGCTCGGTGTCGATTACAACGCAATCAAATTTGTATTTGATCTCTATGATGTCACGGATCGACGGGCCGAATTTGAGAAGCTGGTATCCATGTTCCGGGAATATCTTGGGCGCATGACGGAGAAAAAGGGTGGCAGTAAAGAACCGGATTATGAAGCGCTTGAGTGCCAGTACAATCTGAAATCACCGGGGACGCAATGAAAGTTGTAATAGCCGAAGGTGTAATTGAAATCTCTGTGGATCGAAAGACGCTTGAAAAGGCGCTTGGCCGGTCCGAGAAACGAATCAACACCGTAATGAGCCGGATACAAAAGCGGCTTAACAAAATATCGTTTAAGCAGGCGGCTGTTTCTGTCGCCGCGTTCTCTGCATCGGTGATATTCTCGTTGACCAAGATTACAAAGTCATTCGCAACATTTGAGACGCGGCTTGTTGACATGGGTAAGGTTACGGATGAACCGCTGGAGCAGATTAAAAGGAAAATACTCGGGATTGACAACGCACTCGGATCGGCAACGGCACAAGTTGAGGCATACTATCAGGTCATATCGGCTGGTGTGACTGAGCCAAACAAGGCCATGCGGGTACTTGAGATATCGGCGAAGGCGGCGAGGGCGGCGCATGTCGCACAGAGCGAGGTCATCAAGGGTTTGACAAAGTTCATGACTGGTTTTGGTGACAGCATTAAGGATGTGACGGAGGCATCCGACAAGCTGTTCGGCTTTGAAAAGGTTGGGCAGACTGAGTTCGCTGCTATCGTGCCCCTCATCGGTAGCATGGCAAGTATAGCCGGAACCTTAAATGTTACCGTGGATGAACTTGGCGGCTCGTTCGGACAGCTAACACAAGAAAGCGGCAACTCGGCAGAGGCATCGACACGCATGATAGCCCTGCTGCGCGCGCTGATAAGGCCAACTAAAACCCTTGCAAAAGTCACTAAAGACTTGGGATTTGAGACCGCCCAGGCAATGATCGCAGAATTTGGCCTTATTGATACACTGAGGGCAATAGTTAGCAAAACAGATGGTTCGGCAAATTCTATCGGGAAACTATTTGAACGCAGCGAAGCGTTACTCGGTTTACTGACGCTGATGAAAAAAGATTTTGCAGGCGCGACAGGCAGAATAGAAGATATGGGCACAACGGCGGGGCTGACCGAGAGGCAGTTTGCGCGGTGGAAAGAAACACTTACTGGGTTGGCTGAAACATTCAAGGCACAAATCGGCAGAGTCATTCTTGACATTGTTGATGATCTTGATGAAGAAATCAAGGACATTATTAAATCAACAGGCAACTGGGTCGAAGCTAATCAGGATTTGATTAAGACAAATGTAGTTTCATTTTATGAAACCATGTTAGACGCCGTAACAGATATTGCATCTGTTTTGGGAGACAACCCTAAGCTATTAGAGAATACCGTCAAGGTATCGTCCGCTGCGCTCAGCACGTTCGCTCGTATTGTCGAGGGCTGGGTATTAATAGCTGACACCATAAAGATAATAAACGAAAACACGTCACAATTTTTCAATAGGGGTAGAAAATTCATGGGCTTTGGGGGGGGTGTCACGAGGGGCAGGGTAGGAGCAAGTGGGGGCTTCCCTGATCCGAGTGAGGTAGATATACCATTCACGACACCAACTGCCACATTCACAAGGAGACAGGCGGGTGCTCAAGGCGGATTTACCGGCGGCCTCGGAACAAGATCAGCAACAGCGCCTTCACTGAACAGGGGCCGGGCATTCGACCCATTGCGGGAATCCACTGCTGCGCGCACGGCGGCACAGGCAGATTTCGGGCTAAAACTCCTCGAGACAAGCGTGGCACTCGATAAAGTTAATCAAGCTCATCGTGACCTCATGGATCAAATGATGGCCCGCTCACAACAGTTCGGAGACTTCTGGGGTGGCTGGTTGTTCGACATGGCGAATCAGGCGGACAACTTCGGCGAGCGTGTCCTGAACTCGTTCAAGAACATGTTCCTCCGGATCACAGCACAGGCGACAGCGGCGGGGATATTCAATCTCTTTACCGGTGGCCCTGGTGGGTTCGGTGCAGGATTCAAGGGTGGATTCAGGATACCCGGGCTTGCGCCAGCACCACAAGCGGCCGGAGCGGGTAAGATTGCGGTCGGCGGCACAACCGTTGTCGTGGCTGGTAATGACCACCAGACTGGACAGCGCATCAAACAGATAATCGATGATGATGCAAGAAACAATTTCGGGAGATAGACGATGCCTGCTTGGGATGAATCATGGCGACCGCAATTGATAACACCGTACAGCTTTGACCGGACGTGGAATACGGTGCTGTCACAATTCGAGTCCGGGAAAGAACAGCGGCGCAAGAAGTGGTCGGCATCCAAGTCAGGATTCAACCTGTTCTTTAACGCACAGGAAGAGGACACCCTGCTTGCGATCCGGAACTTCTATGATGCGCGGTTCGGACGATCCGCGACATTCACGTACCCTAATTATGCGGAGCAGATCAGGGGTACGCGGCTGGCGATGGTCAATTCCAATCCCGATTCAATCACGGATTCAAGTTCCGAGTTCGTGACGCTCGGATTTGTGGCCGGCCAAAATGTGACTGTCGCCGGATCAGGCGCGGGCAATGACGGTGTGTATACGATTGCTGGTGGTGGCGTCTCCGCAGGAACTTTGATACTCACCGGGGCTGCCGCATTGACGGCAGAATCCGCAAACGCCAATTTGATTGTATATCGAACGTATACCGTTAGATTCGCTTCGGATGTATTCCTGTCTGAATATATTACGCCGTCAATAGGTTTCAGTAGATTGGTGCGCCTACTTGAAGTGATTTGAAAGGTGAACTATGCCGAGTACAACCAGCGGTGATTATGATACCAGGGCAGCGCTTGAGGAAAATGAGCCGATATATCTTGCCGAAATAGTATTCGGTGCCACGACGTTGCGGTTCACGACGGACAATGCCGATATAGTATTCCCGACCGCGGGTGACACGTACACCGCATGGGGATTCGAGTTCACCCCGATTCGCACGTCCGCAAGCAACGCGATCGATCGATGCCGGTTTAAGTTCGACAATACCGACCTGACGTTCTCCACAACCTACCTTTCGACATATGACTTCCAGTCCGGGACGATTACCTTGAAGCGGGTATTTCGGGATCAGCTTACCAATGCCGCCGATGCCATAACGCGATTCAAGGGTGAGATAAAAGCCCCGCAGTTCGATGAACATATCGCTGAGTTCGAGGCGGTGTCGGTACTCCGCAAAATGCGCGAAGTAGTGCCGAAGCGCCAACGGTCCAACATGTGCCCGTATCCTTTTGATGAAGTTGATACGTGCCGGAACAGTGAGATGGTCAATAACGGCGACATGGAGCTTGATGCTAATTGGAATGATTTCGGGACTCCGACGCAAAATGCGCGGTCTGATATTGAGGTGTTCTCCGGATCATTTTCGAGGCGGTTTCAAGTAAACGCTATCAATGAAGGCATAGAGTCCGATACAGTGTTTCGACGCGAACAGCCAGCGTTTAACAGATTTACAATAGTAGGGAATACTTATGCGGTGAGCTTACAAGTATACCCCGATGATTCAACACGGGTTAGGGTAAGAGTTACATCGGGGATTGACGGTACAACCCTTGTGTATAATCAAGCACATACATCACTGACGCAAGACGCATGGAATCTGATTGAATTTGAATATATAGAGACCGGGCAAGGAACTAATGCGACAATCATTATTGAATCAGATACCGAAATAACCGGGCTATGGTATGTTGACGACGTATCAATACGCGAAAAGTTGACGCGGGAAGTATCCGGAACAGTAGATGCCGGGACAACTGCAACTGCTATCGTGGACGCCGCAAGGACAGAGATAGACGACTACTGGAACGAAGGCGTGTACGAGATGACCAGCGGCTCACAGAACGGCGAGCGGCGGATGGTGATCGACTTCGACGCCGGGACGGATACCGCGACAACAAAGGTTGCATACAGCGGGGCACCAAGCCCTGGAGATACCTATACAGCGATACGCGGTTGCAACAAGTCGTCGCGTGACTGCAATGTGAAGCACGACAACTGGATCAACTTCGGCGGATTCCCGTCGATCTCGGAGGAATAGATGCCTTTTGGACTATTCGTATATGGGGCAACTAAGTTCACAAGTCTGTTATTTGACTTGACGAAAAAGAACCGGAAAGATTTCAGTAAACGAGAACTGATACCGCCTCCGAAACAACAGGAGCAGGACTCAATATCTCATTCCGCGCCTGTCCCTATTGTCTATGGAACGAACAAAGTGAATGCATGGCCTATGTACCGTGAGGAATCGACTGGTTTCTCGTTTGATGTTGCAATGGGATTATGCGAAGGCCCGGTAGAGGAAATAGGGGAAATCAATGTTGACGATGTAAATGTCAATGAGGCCGTAGATATTACAGTCACGCGGGCCACCGGGACGGCAACACAAACTGGCGCTGCAATGCTTCAAGAGGGTGTACTTCGTGTGCTGACGACGGCAGACGCGACGGTAGACGCTGACGATGCGGACACCAACTTTGGCACATCCGATTTCCTCAAGGTTTATCAGGTTGGCGGTGTCGATAAAAGATATTCGTTCCTCAAGTTTGATCTGTCGGACATCCCCGCAGGACTCACTATCGACAAGGCAACCCTCATCATTCGTTCTGACAACGCTGTCGATGATTCGCAAGGCGCAACAAGCCCGGCAGTGATCCCCCTCAATTCATCGTCGGAGGCATGGACTGAGGGCGCAATCACATGGAACAACAAACCGGCAACAGGTGCGACACCGCTTTCAAGCAGTCTTGACATTCATCATTGGGCGCAGGGCTATAGATTTGATTTCATCGCAGGCGGAGTAGCTGTATTGCAGACGGCATATGACGGGGCCGGTACATTCACCGTCATCATAGAGCCACAGGGATCGGAAAATCCGGATGTGAATTTCTCGTCAAAGGATTCCGCCTGGTTCACGCCATACCTGGAAATCGTATATTCAGGATCGAATGCATTATCATACCGGCATACGGCCCATCTTGCGCTCACTATCGACACCTCCCTTGACGGCATTAACCCGGTATGGGACAACAGCGATTACCCGGTAGTGACGGCGGTCATCAAGGGATTGAAGATACTGAATCTTGATTCGAGCGTCATTGAATACAGCGAAAATCCCTCATATATCCTGTACAATCTGCTGACTAATACCCGGTATGCACTCGGCATATCTACCAGTGAGTTCAATTCAGCATCGTTCGTCACCGCAGCGGCATTCTGTGATGCGTCGATCACAAATGCTGATGGCGTATCCGAACCACGATATACATGTCACCTCGTAATCGATACACCGCAACAAGGAGAATCGGCTGTCCGCGACATCCTCAATACGTTCGGTGGCTACCTGTACCAGAAAGACGGTTTGATATTCCTGGGATTCGAGACAACCGGGGCGTCAAGTCATACGTTCACTGAGGACAATATTATAGAGAAGTCGTTCGTATTCTCTGAGCTTGACGAGGAGGAGGTAGCGAACGAAGTCCTTATAAAATTCCGGGACGCCACAAGAGATCATCAGCCCGCGCATGCGATAGTTCTTGATACCCCGGATATTGATGTTCGCGGTAAGGTCAGCAAAGAAATCGATATGCCGGGAACTACGCGGGAATCGCAGGCGGCACGATTGGCGAATCTAATTCTGTACAAAGGTCTGCTCACCGAATTCACTTGCAAGTTCGATGTGTCTGTAAAGAACGGCAATGCATCCATTGGCGATCTGTGCATCGTCACGCACTCGGTTCCGGACTGGACAGCCGAGCCGATGCGGATCGTAGACATAAATGAGACCAGCGACGACGAGCTTGAATTGACCTGTGAGCAATTCATCGGCGGGATCTATTCCGATGATGGTATCCCGTCGTCATACAACGAGGCAGTACCATTCTTACAAAGGCCGCGCACGTCTGATGAACCGCCGCACGCAACAAACCTTTCCCTATCCGAGACGAGCGAGATAAGGGACGACGGATCATACCAGTCAAAGTTACTTATATCGTGGACAAAGCCGAACTATGTGTTCCCCCTGTGGACAAACGTATGGGTGCGCAAGGGAGCGGGCGGCACATTCAGAAACAAGCTCGTCGCGCATGACGAGACTGCCGAACTGAACGTCGATGCCCTTGAAACCTACTATGTCACAATTCAAATGCGGCAGGTATTAACGGGTATAGTTGACGTGTTCGCCAATGCACTGAGCGGCAACCAAGTCATATCCGGACAGACCTCGACACCGTATGAGCCGTATCTGAAAGACATCATATTTACTGACGGCACCGCGAAAGCCGCATGGACGGCTGGCGATATATGGTATCGCGGCGTCAGATATGAAATAGCAGCGAATGACACGACAGACGAGTTCATTTCATTCGATCCCGATGCGTCGATAACTGAGCTTCAAACAGCGGCAGTAAAACCGACACCGGCGGCGAATGACAACGAATGGATCATCGCACACTATGATTCAGGGACCGATACGGTTTCGCTTACCCTCGACACGCAAAAGGTAATACACGGATCGCTGATCGTGGCCGGTAGTATTACGATTACAGAAACAAATATCACGATGGACACAATCGTGGATGGCGCAACATACGGTAAACCGCTGCAAACCTACCTGACTGCGGGAAAGATCACACTTGGATATGGGACGTTTGCGACTCTGGATGGTGCGACCCAACGCATGGTTCTCGACGGTTCCGACAATACATTCAGATTTTATGATGCGGCAAACGCAAATGTGTTGACCCTTGATGACAATTTGGGTGTAGGCAATCGCCCCGGTATTACGATGGCTACGGCACGAGGGGGGTTTATTGGGATCACCGATACGACGGATGTGGTAATCATCACTGAATCAGTAGTAAGTATTGATCTGGCTGTTGCTGACAATGATGTTGGGCTTGTTGTTACTGGCGGAGCGGTGACTGCGCTACAGGTTCAGGCCGATGGTGATGTGCTTATGGGGGGCACGCTTGCCGTGACCGGAACCATCACGGGCGGGAACTTGTCAACAGGGGGATTTTGTACCGCCACCGGTAACATCACGACATTTGGCGAGTACAAGATGGATGGCACAACGGTAATGAACACGTCGAAAGCACTTGTGAATCTAACAGGTATCACGCTCGCGTCGGGTAATATCACTCTTACTGCCGTAGGTGCAACAGTAGACGGCAGGGATTTAACGGCAGATGGATCCAAACTTGACGGCATCGAAGCACTTGCAGATGTGACAGATGCTACAAATGTTGGTGCGGTCATGTCAGACGGAGTGCATGGAAACCGTGGTGGCGGTGCCATTCATGATGATGTAGTTGCCGGGGTATCTGAT
>SDBT01017198.1_pt1 | contig 11430 bp, 25 predicted proteins | sample 2277101 | NCBI WGS metagenome assembly SDBT01 (sample SAMN10404973, study PRJNA504765) | marine sediment metagenome | isolation source: marine sediment core GS10_PC15, 103 cmbsf | place: Arctic Ocean: Southern Knipovich Ridge | collected 2010 | reverse complement strand
AAGTTGGACACAGATTACTACAGCAACGTCAGTTTTTATTGAGCATATCGCAGTAGATCAAGCAGATCCCTATTATATAACTGCAAACAATGTAATTGCATATCGTTATTATGCTTTTAAGTTTGCAGATAATCATGGACATGGCACTCAAATGGGATTTAGACACACGGCATTGCAGACAGAAGATGGATGGACACCGACAGTTACAGTAAATGCAATAATGCTTGGAGCAAACTTCTGATGGACAAATTATATGGGTGGTGATATAAATGTGCTTTAAAAAGCCCGATAAGTGGAAGTCATTTTTGGCAACTACTAAATATCTAAATGTAGTTAAAAAGTTAGACACGGTAGAGAAGTTATACCTATATACAAGGTGGTTTAATTTCATTGCCGATATCGGAGATGTATGGAAAACTCCTCCTGAAATGTTAAAGGATAAGTTCGGTGATTGTGAGGATTTTGCCCGGTGGTATGTAGATATTCTCGTTAGAGTTATTGGGATTACTGGGGCAAGATTTGTAGAGGTATACGGATACAATAAGAAAAAAGAATACACTGGCCATGTTATATGTGTCTTCCCTTACCAGGGTGCATTGGCTGTATTTACTAATAACGTAGCAATAAGAACGGGATATAAAGATTTTATCGAAATTGGAAAAACCTTCTTCTCTAATGGGTTGAAGCGTATGATAATAAGAGATTGGAATGGTAAGATAGTAAGTAAGAAAAGAAAGTGGATTGGAGTATTCTGAGTAAAAGGAGATAATATAATGACAAAAAGTAACAAAGAACGATTAGCAACAATAGAGGGAGCAGTTGTTAACATAGATAAAAATGTTGATGAAATTAAAAATGATAATAAGGAACAGTGGAAACAAATTAACAAAAATGCTCAAACCATATCGGGGATAAAAGCAGTTGGTAGTATCATCTCCCTTTGTATTGCTGGAATATTTGCTTATTTTGGTACAAAACGATGATAAATAATGAATATTTTAATCAACACAAATTTATGGTCAGACGAATAATGACTTCTGTATTATTTGCCCTTTGGTGCTTGGTAACTTTTATTGCGGGATATAGATTGCTTATCAATCAGGTAGCATTGCCAGAGGGATTCAGGGATTATTATGTCACCTTTAGTAGTGCGGTAACAATAGCAATCGGTTTCTATTACAAGGGAAGAAATGGGGTTAAGGAAGGGGATATAAAATGAGTATCTATATGAGTAGGAATTTCCTCTATTCCGAAATAACTTGTCCATGTTGCGGTAAAGACCGTCCACTTGATCCAAAGCTGATATATCTATTGCAGTCGTTAAGAGATAAGATAGGCAGGAAAATTTTTATAAGCAAGGGTGGTGGTCTGCGATGCAAGGCGTATAATAGGCGTATCGGAGGGTATCTTTATTCACCACACTTAAAAGGCAAAGCGGTTGATATACACGCTAAAAATATGGGTATAATTGATTTGGCTATAGCAGCTAAAGAGATAGGTTTCCCCAGAATAGGTTTATATCCCTATAACTACTTTATCCACGTTGACACCGTAAATCCTTACAGGGGAAATGCAAGTTGGGTTCGTTTTTTAGCGGGTAATTACGTTTACTTCAAGACTTTAGAAGAGGCAATAAAAAGAATTGGAGGAAGAAGTTAGAAGAAACAATATTATTTACAAAAAGTTTGCAACTGTGGTAAAATAGGAAATGAATAAAATATATCGAAAGGAGAAAATAATATGAATTATCTAAAATTGGCTTATGGCATTATTGTAGTAATCTGCGTTGTATTCTTTATTCTGCACCCTAAAGTTGTATTGAGTTTTTGGTGGGTAAGCATAAAGAAAGTATGTTCAGGTATTTACAATAAGATTAAAGGACTGATTAAAAAATGAAAATATTTAGAACCATTTTAGTGATAGTGATTGTAGGTATGTTAGCTTTTGGTGGCTATTCCGGCTATAAATACTTCAAGCGTTGGGAAGCCAACAGGTTTTCGGAAATGAATATGCTCCGTAGTAATCAGGATTTGTTTCTGCAAAAAGTTACTGACCTATCTATTACTATGACGAAAGTGGTCAACGATGTTGCAAAGACTACAACCACACCGAAAGCAGATAGCACTTACGAGGGATTAAAGAACGAAGTTATTGAGTTAAAGAAAGATGAAGAAGCAAATAAAGATGAAATAACAAAGTTAAGAGAAGAATTATCAGCACAAAGAAAAGCATTTTTGGCAAGCGATGATACCATATTAGTCAAGACCATAGATGGCGAAAACATATTATTATATCGTGATGAAAGTGGTATGCTTCAACCTGCAAGTGAGGGGATAGAGAAGATCATTGAGCATAAAGATGTGTCGGATAATGTGCCAATCCTCGCAGAAGAAGAAATAGCGGTTAAAAAAACAAGATTAGGATTGAAAGCAGGGGGTTATTATTCTTTCGATGGTTCGTATGGAATTGTCATTAGTAAAGGAATATTTAGCATAAAAGATTATAGTCTAAATGTTTCACTCTTAATCAATGACTTCGAAGATTTTAAATTTATTGCAGGTGGAGATGTCGCGTATGAGGTAAGGGATAATATCGAGCTTGCCTTCGGATACAATACTGAGAAGGAATTTTACGGGGTATTACGATTCTCTTTTTAGGGGGTGGTTATAAAAAGTATGATTAAACCTGTCCTTCTGTGGGGGACAGATATTATAGATAAGCAAAGGAGGGAATAATTGATAGATATTAAATGCCCAGAATGTAAAGGTACAGATTGGATTTATAGTGGGTATGCAAAGCTAAGAAAAGGGGAAACTGCAAAAGCACAGCAATTCTACTGCAAAGACTGCCAAACCACATTTACGGATAAAAAGATTTTAGACCAATTTCCTGATGTAGATATCGAATTATTAAGAGAAAATATTAGGCTTGCCAAAAAGACACAGCGGTTTGCCGACTCCAACCGTATAGAACGGAAAGCCTTCCGGGAATATGCAAGGATAGATAATGCTGTAGCTGAATATAACCAAGAATTAATTAAAGTATTAGACCGATATAACCTTGCTAAATTTACCCTAAAGCACAAGAATTATCAGAATGAAGCGGCGGGGATCTTCCATTTAACTGACCCACATTTCAACGAGCTGGCCAATTTAGCTATTAATAAGTATGACTTTAGTATAGCCTCAAAGCGGTGTAAGTTATTTGTTGAGGAAGCGAGGGAATATTTTAAGCTAAAGAATGTTAAGAATGTTCTATTTGCTATGACAGGGGACTTGCTTAATTCGGATAGGCGGTTAGATGAGTTACTGGCACAAGCGACCAACAGAAGCAAGGCAACCTTCCTGGCTGTCCGGTTAATTGAGCTGATGATCCTTGACTTGAACAAAGATTTTAACTTGACGGTGGCTAATGTGACAGGTAATGAAAGCAGGGTAGCCAAAGATATAGCTTGGACCGATATTATGGCAACCGATAACTATGATTTTACGATATTTAATATGTTAAATTATCTATTCAGGGGAAGCAAGGGGATATCTTTTTTAGCCAATGCTGACCCAATGGAGCAGATCGTAAAAGTTGGCAATAAAAATATCCTGCTTATTCATGGACACCAAATAAAAGGCAAAACTGAAAAAGCTGTACAGGGGATAAAGGGCAAATATGCGGCCAAAGGGGTAACAGTGCATTTTATAATATCCGGGCATTTACATTCCGCGCGATTAGGTGATGTCTATGCAAGGGGTAGTAGTGTTGTAGGTGCTAACGAATATAGCGAAAGAGGGCTACAGTTAACTAGTAGGGCAAGCCAGAATATACATATCGTTTATAGTAGTAATAGGATAGACAGTGTTAAAATAGATTTACAGCATACGGAGCATATCGAGGGCTATAATATCGAAACGGAAATTGAAGCTTACAATGCAAAGAGCAGTGATAGAATTAGAAAGAAGAGGACGATCTTTGAAGTTGTGATATAATAATATGGGGGTGTATGTTCGACAGGATTAAGCTTATGCTTTCTCTTGCACGAGGGCTGACCGTCCTCCACCTCCACCATATGCAAACCTACGGCAATATGCACAAATGCCGTTGGCTAATATAATCGTAAATATAATACTTCAGGAGGACGCTATGACCCTGCATATTCAACTATCAATGTTAAATATATGGGGTCACATCCCATATTCCTACTTCGCAGGGTAGATAATTTGTAGTCGTAGATGACTACTTTTGTACTCAAAGGTGACACTTTTGTACTCAAAGTGAAAAGGATCATGATTAGCTTCACGATTATATACACGAAACAGACGGTTAGTGATAACTATGGTGTAACTAAATGAGAAAGAATAGATGATCCTCCCCCCGGTGGGCTGGAGCCGGATTATGTCCAGCCTTTTTCATTTTTTCCTCCTGCGATTGAAGTCCAGCGTAAAAACTGGGCTTCTTTCGTTTATGGCTACAAATCCTATGATTTGTCGGTAACCCCCTTTACTAATTGATGTAAAAAACCTCAAACCTCATTTTGACCCCTCTAGACCCCTTAGAATTGAAATCCCTTCATTTAGACTTATTTACCATATTATTATAAACCTTCTTAATCCAATCTCTAAATTCTTGTAATGTCAAATCTTTCTTTTGAAAATTGCAAAATTTACAACAAGGGACAACATTATCGGTTGTGTATCCTTTTTTATTGTCTGTTCTATCCAAACCATTATAAATATATTTCCCATTATAATGCTCCTTTTTGCCTACATTATTTGGTTTGGCGCCACAATAATGACAATCTTTTTGTGTTATTTCTTTAAATTGTTCTTCTGCTAATTTATATTCTATCCCTCGTATTTTTGCATTTCTTTTGTAATTGACTATCAATTTTCTCATGTTGGCAAGACCATAAGCTAAACCTTTTCTACCAGGCTTAAATCCATTTTTATAATGAGATTTTATCTCTTCCTTACTCATACCTTTATTCCAAGGTGCATATCCTTTTTTCTTATACGTCATATATTACTCCTTTTATAATTATTTTATTTTAATTGTTCTTCTACTATAGATTATATAACAAATATATATAAATGTCAAAAAAAATAAAAAAAACTTGACAAATACTTTTAAAGGTGTATAATAATATCAGGTTGAAATCAGATTAAAGTCAGTTAAAGTTTAGAAAGGAGGAAACGCTATGGGAAATAAAGGTATTAAGAAGTTTGTTGTTGGTTTTCAGGTAACAGCAGAAAAGAAACAAGAGATAGAAAAGGTAGCAACAAATTACAGAGTTGATAAAATTACCGTGCCATTATCTTTGTCGCAGTTCTGCAGAGTAGCAGTAGATAAATTATTAAAAGAATTAAAGGAGGAATAAAATGTTCTTAAATATAATTTTTGCACTATTTATAATAATGATCATCCGGGGGATCTGCAAGCTCCGGAAAGAAAATATAAAAAGGAGGCGATATAAATATTAATAAAGGAGGATTCCCATAATGGATAAATATCTAAAATCTTTACAATTAAGGACTGTATTTTATAACATAATCCGAGCCGTTATATCTGATGTAAAAGAACAAAAACATGATTTTAATGACCCTATAGCATTACATCGTTATTGTGGAGAAAGGGCTAAAGAATTATTAAAAGATGTTACTATAAGATTTAAATTAGGGGAGAAGTGATAGTTATTTTATTTTGCGAGTGCGGCTTTCGGTTAATTTTAGTTGAATAAAGCAAGTAAAAATATTAAGGGGAGGAAAAAGTAAATGTTAGAAGAAAATCTTAAAGCAATCAAAGGCGCTAAACTTGATATTGAGCTACTTAGAAGGAAGAATGAACTATTGTGTCAAGAGAACGATACTAAAATTGAAGGACTTCAAGACATAATTCAATCTACCGAAGCAGAACTTGAAGTCGAACTTAAACAGTCTGGCGAAAAGAAACTTGAGTGTAAACTTGGCTACTGTGCTTACCGGGTTATGCCGGATAAGTGGGAATATGATGACCAGAAAATTTTACTTTGGTGTAAAGATTTTAAAATGCCCTATTACTATACTAAAGAGATAGTCAGAAAACTTGAACTTAAAACCGATATTAACCTTGGTAAATTAAAATCAAAAGAAGTTACTGGCATAACGGTTACTCCACAAGACCCCAAATTCGGCTACAAGCTAAAAGGGGGTCTATAGCCATGACAACACGTCAATTATCTAACAGGCATAATGGCCATACAGTAGAGGAAGAAGAACAAATCTTACAACAGAGGCAAGACGACATTGAACGGCACGGCTATAGCTACGCCTTCAAGCAGGATAGCGTGATGACATTTGAGAAGGCAGAATGGTTAAAGAAAAATAATAGGTTGGGAGGAAAAAGTAAATGAGTGCTGAAAATGCTTTTAGACAGAAATTTACAAGAATTAGCGGGTTGTCTTCTATAAGAAGGCTACCCAGACTTGGAAAAATTAGGCTGGGGATCAAAAAAGTATCTGCAAAGGGGAAGGAATATCCTTCTGAAACTAATTTGTTTGTATGCCCGGTAGAGGTAAAAAAGATTTACGGGGATGAACCGAAAGAATTAAAGATATCTTTTCCAATAAACGATCCAGAGGTAATATTTCCACAATGCTATAAATGGTATGGAAGCGGTAAGGGCTTAAAGTGCCGGGGTGACGGCGAAACTGCTTTAAGGCTAAACGAAGAAACCAATGATATGGAAGAAAGAAAATGTCCTTGCGAGCTTTTAGAAGGTGGTAAGTGTAAACGGGTTGCAAGTATAATATTTATGATGCCCGATGTTGCCATAGGTGGCGTATACCAGATTGACCTGTCAAGCTATCATAGCATTGTAGATATTAACAGCGGGATTGATTATGCCAGAGCCTTATTAGGTGACCAGATAGCTTTCGTGCCTTTTAAGCTAAAGAGAGTGCCAAAAGAAACCCATGCGGACGGGAAAAAACAAATCCATTATACCTTACAATTAGAACTTGATATTACAGCAGGACAGCTAAAAGATATTAGAGAGGGCCAAAAAATAGGTTATAAACCAAATAAGCAATACGAGATTGAAGCACCAGAAGAGGATAAAAACCCTGCCTACGACAGCAAGGAAGATGGGGCGGTAGTAGAAGAAGAAATAATGGAACCAGAAATTGAAGAAGAAGTTAGGGTGAAAAAAGAAGCCGAAGAAGCCGACCAGGCCGAAGCTAAACAAGAAGCACTAATAAAGGAAAATGAGGATATTGAAATTAGGCGGGCTGAACTAAAAAAAGAGATAGAGGCAGGTCAACATAATATAAAAACTCCGGCGGAAATAAAGGCTAAACTTGAAAAGAGGAATGCAATACTTGAGAATATTGTAAAGGTAGCAAAAGAAAATGACGCTCTTAATTGGGCTGATATAATTGCGATAGGCGAAAGATATAAAATATTCCCGGTGGGTTTAGTAGCCAGTCAGGTAAAAACAATAGTAGTTGACCATCCTGATAAATTACTGGCCTTGCTTCATGTTATAAAGACTGATCAGGAAGTAGCACCAGAGGATCTGCCAGCTGATGACAAGTTAGAAAGGATAGGTGATGAAGAGATAGATGCGCCGTTTACTGATGGGGAAACTGCTGATGAGGATGAGCCCGGCAGTAGTTACCTCAATTCCATACCCAAAGGCAAGGCAAAGTAACTTTTTCATTATGGGGATAGCTGATTTTGTTGCTATCCCTGGGGGGCAGGTTTGCGGTGGCTCTGTTTTCCTGCCCTCGCTATTATATTTTATTAGTTAGATTAAATAAGGGAGGTAAAAAATGTCAATAACCATGAAAGCCTTAAAGGCCAAATTACTGGAGGAACTTCGATTAACTGTTTACCTAAAAAATAGTTTTGAAAAGCCAACTGCCTATGAACTGGGAAGGGAAGATAACACCCGTCATGTGTTAGTACTACTTGGCTTTGATAAGGATAAGCTAATGACCGTAAAGGATATAGATGTGTTGCTGGGGGTGGGGAAGTGAAGATAATAAAGGTGACAAGAATTATTAAAATGTGCCTAAATTGTGATTTTAAGCAGACATTTTGCGAATCTGGTAATTGGGGGGTAAGATGTCTGAAAGAAAATAGAAATATTGCAGACCCAAACAATATCCCCGATTGGTGTCAATTAGAGGATTACAAAGAATGAAACGATTAATAATCCTAATTAAAATAATTTTCTTCATTGTTTCGTTCTATCTAATTTTTATCGCACCGGGAGCAGAGGCAGAAACAAAGGAACAGAAGTATTATCTCATGACGGTCACCGCTTATACTATTCACCCTAATTGCATATCCGACAAATGGAATGATGGTTTTACAGCTACTATGACACCGGTAAGAGAGGGTGTAGTAGCCATAAACGTAGACCTTGTAAACGGCAAGTGGAAAGTAAGAAGCCCATTAAAGTTAGGTCAGAAGATTTACATAGAAGGAATGGGTAACTTTTCGGTTGAGGATACGGGAAGGTTTGCGGAGAGAAACGAACAGCAAGATATATGGACAGTCGATGTTTATGTGAAGAGTTTAGAAGAAGCGAAAGAGATAGGAAGAGAAGTTAGGAAAGTCTATGTGGTGGGAGGAGAATAATGAATAGTGAGAATTTTAGATTATGGCTTATATATTTAAAGACACATCCCATTATAAGAGCTATAAAAGATTTAGAAAAGGATAAACAATAAAGTCAGATAAAAGACTATACCAAAATCATTATTTTATAGGAGGTGAATAATATGTCATTCCCACTATACCTATTTTACTCTGCGCTGTTAACGGCTATATTAGTGTTTTTTAAGCTAATATGACTATAATTATTCTAAAAGGAATTGTGAAATAATATTAGAGATACTATAAAAAAGGGGGGAGGAAAAGTAAGATGACTAATATAATATTAAATTATCAATATTTGAGACTTACTCTTTGGCATATTCAGGAAAAACTTATAGAAAATGAAATCGAAAAAGCCAAAAAGGAATTAGAGAAATTACGATTAGAATTGCACGAAGAGGAAAGGAAAAATATAATTGGCGAATTATTAGTTAAAGGAGGCCACTAATGATTAACGCTACAATCCTACGCATAATCAAACCACACCAGAGTTTGGCTAACGATACTATCAACCAACACGAGATCGCAGATGAATATATGTTGAGGCGGGGTGAGCCTATCACAGCTCGTAGAGTCCGGCGGATCATAGAGAAATTAATAGATGGCGGTGAGCCAATATTATCAACTCCACATAATCCTGGGGGCTACTGCTGGTATGGCAAGAATGGGGAGGCTTTGGAATGCTATAAGCGATTAAGGCATAAAGGGGTAAGTATAATGGTTAGGGCAAGAAAGTTAAGAAGGAATTGCCTGGCCGAGAAGGCACGGCAGGTTAAGCAGGAGCAGATGGAGATGTTTGTATAATTATTATTTTAGGAGGTGAAAAATGAAGTTAATAGATAATGAATTAATGAAACTAATCGAGGATGTCCAAATAGGAACTTGGGATTGTGAAACAGCGAAACGTCGATTTACCAAAAAGTATAAAGAGCCTGCAGAGTATAAAGAATTTAATTGTAAAACTAAAAAGATAGAAGTCGTAGACAATAAATCTATATCTCCGCAACCAATCCCTGGTGCAAAGGTAGAAATCTACTGGAAGCAATTCAAGGACCCAGACTATGGATATATTTTTACTCTTCCCGGTGATGATGAAGAAGATATTTTTATAAGTGGAATAATCCATATTCCATTTCCGCAAGGTGGAGAGAAGTGTCAAGACCCACCTGAATGGATTTTTATAGGTAGGCTTATATCATATCCAGAAGTTACTAAAGTCAAGATTATTGCTTAAGAAATTAAAAACAAAAATAAATCTTGACAACCTGTAATAAATAGTATATAATCTTTAGTATGGAGACAATTAATTATGTATAATATGTTAAATCGAATAAAACGAATAGACCAAAAGAGAAGGTTAGTTATATACATTCCCTACCAGAAGGTGGGTTTGTCTCCAATAGCTGACCTTTTTCTTTTGGTTTTTTTATTATGAGGTGAGAGTATGAAAGTTAACTGCTTTAATTGTGGTAAAGAATTTGAATGGGAACAGCCCGAAGAAGATTGGCGACTTTGTAATGATTGTGATGGAACTGGAACTGATGGGGTTGGCAATAAATGTATTTTGTGTGGTGGGTCCGGCGCCATAGATGTCAACGCAGACGAAATACCAATATGTGAAGATTGTTTAATGCTCGAAGAAGGAGAAAATTAAAAATGGATATTTGGAATATATTTGATAAGTATTTAGGCGATATAGTTTACCCTTATAAAAAGACTATTAGAAAAGATATTGAAGGCGGTTCTTTATATAACGAGGTCCGGGATGTAGTTAAAAGACACTTCCCGAAATCATTCAGAATCGAACAAGTTAAAAGGGGAGTTTATTATATTGCAATAAATAGAGATACTAATTTCAGTATGGCAAATATGGTTTATAATTGTGTGAGATAGCCAGATGGCGAATAAATGCTATACCAAAAACATTATTTTAAGGAGGTGAATCATGGATACAAAAGCAGCAATAAAGTTTTTAAGAAATCATTTCAGGATAGGGATATATGAAAAAATATCATTGGACGTTATTGTTCTAATTAAACAACTTGACAAGAAGGCTGAACGTGGCGAAAAGTTTGAGGTGATGTGGGGTGATTTTAAAAAAGCATGGAAGGGTTATAATTTATATAAACGAATAGGTAGGGATAGAAACGTTGGATATGATGTAAATAAAATGTTAAAAGAATGGGAGCAAAAACACTTCCTGAAACAAATATAATCCAAAATAAATCTTGACAACCTGTAATAAATAGTATATAATCTTTAATAGGAGATCAATATTATGGTTATTAAAGTGAATAAGAAAAATAAAATAAAGGGCATTAAAGGGGCTAAATATCTTAACCATACCCACCTAACCAGTGGGGTGATCTCCAGGTATTTAGCTTCTTTTTTTGCCCTAATTTTTTGCCTGCCCTGTGGCGTTCTGGCGAAAACGCAGGGGTGGTGCAGTTGCCAAGGGTCAGGGGAAGAACGAGGGTGGCAATAAATCAGGTAAAAATCCTGTCAGGGCAGGCAATATTTGAGGTATAAATTATATGGCAAAAATTGATGGTGGTTATTATATTAAAGCAAGGTGTATTCAAAATAGCGAGATAGCAATTATGCCTCCGTATATTCGGGAAATATGGGATTGGTTATTAAAAGAAGCTAACCATACAGATGGTAAATCTAACGGATCAAATATTAAAAGAGGGCAGTTAGTAAGGACTTTTAGAGATATACAAGAAGGTTGAAAATGGATGATTGGTTGGCGTAAAATGACCTATAAAAAGTTGCAATGCGAAAACGCAATGAACTTTGT
>SDBT01017197.1_pt1 | contig 11430 bp, 6 predicted proteins | sample 2277101 | NCBI WGS metagenome assembly SDBT01 (sample SAMN10404973, study PRJNA504765) | marine sediment metagenome | isolation source: marine sediment core GS10_PC15, 103 cmbsf | place: Arctic Ocean: Southern Knipovich Ridge | collected 2010 | reverse complement strand
GGTAGCCATTACTATAATCAGACTGATAACATTGGGGATGAGGTGGGTCAGGATGATTCTACCATCACTTGCCCCCAGGGCTTTGGAAGCCATAATAAACTCTTGAGTCCTCAAGGAGAGGGTTTGACTCCTAATTAATCGGGCTGCGCCCGTCCAGCCGGTAAAACCGATTACCAGAACGATAAAGGCCAGGTTGGGGCCAAAGATAAAGACGATGAACACCAGCAAGAGGAAGAAGGGGAAAGCCATCATAATATCGGTGAACCTCATCAGGATGTTGTCCATCCTGCCGCCCAAATAGGCTGACATGACACCGATAAGCGTACCTATGGTTAAAGCGATACCGGTGGCAAGTAAACCAACCTGCAGGGAGACTCTAGCCCCAGAAACTATCATTGCCAGCAGATCCCTACCCTTGTTGTCGGTGCCCAGCGGGTGTTCCCTCGCCGCTGTGATTGACTTGGTAATAAGTTGCTCCGTTTCAAGGTCATAGACTGATTCCTCAATAGTGAAACCCAACGGGGGCAGGTTCTTCTCTTCAAAGTTGACCGCGGTGGGGTCAGCAGTGAAAAACGGACCAATTATAGCCAGCAGGATGAGAAACAGGATAAAGGCTAACCCCCACATCGCCAGCCTGTTCCTCTTAACTCTCTCCCAGTAGTATTTGGTCAACCTCCTCCCGGCATAAAGGGGATAGATTACATATAGACCGGCTATCGTGCCCAGGGCAATATAGAGATAGACAATGGGGTCAAAGATTTTCTCCACCACGAAAACATCCAGCAGGAAGGCCGTGCCCAGAGAGGCACCCATCAGGATGAGAGTCAACCTTCTGATGCCGCCAACCTTTCTGGCTATGGAGTGGACACTATTTAACCGGTTAGTCATATCTTATCCTCGGGTCAAGGTAGGTATAGATGATATCGGTAATAAGGTTAGTCATCAGAATTAAAAAGGCTGAGATAAGGGTTACTGCCACCACTACCGCGTAATCACTGGCAAAGATGGCATTGAAGGATATCTGTCCTAGGCCAGGAATGCCAAAGATAAGCTCGGTGAGGTAAGCACCGCCAAAGACAATGCTGCCCAAATCAAACATCATAATGGTTATCAGAGGAAGCATGGCATTCCTGAGGACGTGCTTGCCGATGACCGTCCTCTCCGGCAGTCCCTTGGCTCGGGCTGTCTTGACAAACGCCTTTCTCAAATTATCCAGCATAGCTGACCTGGTATATCTGACGTAGCCTGCCAGCATTCCGGTACCAAGGGTAATCACTGGTAAGATTAGTTGCTTGAGATTAGCTAAGGAAACGAAGGGCAAGCTGGTATCATAATAGGTCTTAAACAGCCCGAACTTCACCGAAAAGAGCAAAATGAGCATCACACCCAGCCAAAAATTGGGGATGGATATGCCAATAAAGGAAAGAAAGGTGGCTACATAATCAGTCTTACTATACTGTCTGATGGCAGATAAAATGCCGATTAATATGCCCCCCACAGTGGCAAAGATAGTGCTTAATAATATTAGCTGGAAGGAGTAGAGCCAGTGGATCTTAATCAGCTCCATTACTGGCATGGAGGTGCTGAAAGACCAGCCCAAATTCCCACGTACTAGATTGCCCACATAGCTTAGGTATTGCTCATATATCGGCCTATCAAGACCATATCTTGCTTCTATAGCAGCAACTACCTGAGACACATCCTGCCCCTGGGCGGCCACATTAGCTAGATAATTATCAGCTGGCGAGGTTGGCCCAACTCTGACCAGAATAAAGGTGATGGTTAATATTCCCCAGGCGACGATTACGGCAAATAATAGCCGTTTGACAATGTAACCTCTAAGCCAACTCTTTTTCATCTCATTACTGAACAATCTGAAAAGTGTCTGCGGCTTATGCCGCCAGGTCGTCTTCAACCAGGTTGGTCGGAAAAGCTTACTTGAAGTACCACATGTGGTAGTTATACCCCATATTTATACCCGGTTCTATCCCCTTAACATTCTTTTGGAAGCCAGAATTTGCCAGTTGAAAAGCTAAGAAGTTCACCTGCTGCTCTTCGGCAATAAGCTGAGATAGCTCGGCATATAACTCTTTTCTGACCTTTTCGTCCAGTGCTTCCTCTGACCTCACCCTCTTGAACAAATTGTCAATCTGGGGATTGAAGGAGCCCCAGAAGTTCAAACCACCTCCAGTAGTATAAAAAACGTCCGACCCTGAAGGCGCAAGGGGGTTCGTGCCAAAACCTATTACCAACAGGTCCCAGGGTTCCTCACTTACTGCTTCGGCACCATTGTTAAATACAGGTTCCTGGTCTGTGCCGGGAACCTTATTCCTGAGGTATTTCCGCAACTCAGTTGCCCAGGGAACAAACTTAAGTTCTACCTCAATGCCGATAGCCGACAATTCCTGCTTTATTAAGTGCCCCACACTTTCGCGTACTTCATTACCGGAATTAGTTATTAAAGTTAGCTTCAGGGGCTCACCCTCTTTAGTTACAACTTCAATGCTGCCATCGGCCTCCTTGGTAGCAAAACCTGCTTCCAGTAAGATTTCTTTAGCCTTCTCCTTATCCAGTAGCGGCTCAACCCCATATTGGGCCAGACCTTTATCCACATACCACGGCGAGGTATTGGGTATAAAGCTGAAGGCGGGCTCGCCAAAGCCATAGAGCACCTGCTCTATCATCAGTTCCTTGCTTACTGCCATAGAGAGAGCCTGCCTCACCTCTTTCTGCTTAAGCCCTTCCCAGCCGTTATCTCTCAGGTTATAAGCCAGTAATAAATAGCCGGTAGTGGGCACGGTATGGACATTAATCTGCTCCATCCCTTTGAATTTACCTACTTTGTCGGGGTCAATGCTAGTAGAAGTAATATCCCCGGCTTCCAGGGCAGCATGGACGATAGCTGGAGTGCCAAATATCTTGACGATATATTGCTCAAAATAAGGGGCCCCGGTATCCTTGCCCAAGTAATATTCAGGGTTTCGCTCCACGACATACTTGTCATTTCTTATCCACTCCACAAACTTATATGGCCCCAGGTTCCCGGTATAGGTCAAATTATTGAATTCCGGAGCCTGGGTAAAGGCTTCGACATCACCCTCATATTTAACGGCGATGTATTTGGGATAGGGGGTCAAACCACGCACAGTATAGATAAATTCCGGGTCAACCGCCTGGCGGGTTATGGTAAAGGTAACCTCATCCACTACCTCAGGGATGACAAGCACTGTCTCGCCATCTACCTCTTCCTGCCAATCGCTCTTGTAGGTGTAATTGAGCCAGTCGGAGAACATCAAGTTGTTCATGGTGTAGACATAATCCTCAGCAGTAACCTTAGAGCCATCACTCCACCTCAGGTCGTCTCTAATGGTCACGGTATAAACCAAACCGTCTTCACTCACCTCAACATCTTTAGCGGCGCAGCGCAACTGGATATTCCAGTCATTATCATAAGTAACCAGAGAATCCAGAGTGTGCCCGGCATAACTTAAAGAGGCAGTATCGGCTGCCAGAATCCAGTTCAGTGTTTCCGCATCCCCCGCCGATGTTCCCGATATATAACCCCCCCCAGCCTCCCTAGCCTCCCTGCCAATATAGCAGGAACTAGCGATTAGGCTTATTCCAATTAATAAGAACAGAATGATTTTCAGTCTCTTCACTTGCTCTCCCCCTTATTTGTCTTCCGGTTCCCTTTACCTTGTCCCTTTTTCATTAGTATTATAAGACATTCACTTTCTTACTGCACGTTTGCCAATTAGGTCTGTAGTACTTCCTACTGTCTGGGAGCTTTTTGATCTGAAGGATCGCTGTTTTCTAATCTGTCTCTGTCGCCATAAATTAGGCATTAATTCGCTTTAATCCTGAAACTTCCACGCTTGGCTACGTGTTTGAAGCCATGATATATCACCAACTCGCCCCGGCTCCTTTAAAAATCGATTCCCTAGTAGATGGTGCTACTAACTTGCGGGTTACATGGAGGACAGAGGAGACCCACCTTCTATATCAGAGAGCGCACACGGCGCCAAACGTGGCGCTTTTCTGTGAGGGATGGTATCACAGGACCCAGATTCAAATTCTTTGCTCGGAACAGCTAGGGACCTCGCCCTGTGTGCCCAAAACAGCGGTTTTGATTAATAGGGCGTAATAGAGCCTTAAAGCCCGATAAAGCCAAACAATGCACCTATGATATCGGCGAAATAGGCGTCATTATCCTCAACTTTCCTTCTACCCCGAAGTTCCAGGAACCTAGCCACACATAAGCGAGCTATATATAGCCGATTGAGGCGGGGCTCTTTAAAAACAGGCTTCTTGGTGGATGATACTACTAACCATGACGTTACAGGCTGCGTCCACAGCTATGGCTTGGCCAGAATGTGTCTATTACCTGAACCATTGACAAGCCGGAGAGAGATGGGGGGCTGGGCGGTCTTTGCAGGCAACGAGATATTACAACCTCACCGCTAGGCGAGGGGGCGGTATGATTAGTATTATTCACAGGGTATTCCTATTAACAGTTTCTAGTCCTATCATATAACTATATAAGGGTGGACGGGAATAGGACTCACTAGGCGTGAAACTGCCCTGCCAGTCCTATCTTGATATCTCTCTAGGCGTGCAGTCCTATTCCTATTTTCGATAGGAATACTCCCAAATAGGACTCGCCTCCTTCCACGCCTACTTCCTCTCCTCATCTCTCCCCTCATTCCACGCCATCCCCCCTGACTTCACGATGCTTATCATTTCTTCCCTCTTACCCCGATCGACCATATCCTTGCCCTCAGCTTTGAGCAATCCATCTTTGACCAGTTTCTTGACTTGACTGTATGCCCGACTTTTAGACAGGTGAAGCTCTTCCATTATCTTCTGGACTACGAGCTTACGCAATATCGGGTAGGAGAGTGAGTCCAGCAGCTCCCGCATCTGAGGCTTAGTAGTACGAAATATCTGGTAGGTCTCAGGGTCGAAGCTTATCTCTATCTCCCCCTCGAAGCCACTGGCACTGACTGACCTCTGCTTTGTCCACAGTAACTTTCTAATGTCCTTTTGCCCAGTTTCTTTCTCAGCGATTACTGTGCTGGCAGCATCGAAGATAGCCATTGAGCCTCGTGGTCTAGCCCTCTCTGCCCACCCGGTATGCATTATGTAGAGAATAGCCATATCAAACTCTGACATCCATCGGCGGAAGGGAAGTATTACATTCTCCATCATCTCGTTCTCTCGGTTCGGGTCTCCGCCGTGAAAGCTGGCGTGGTTATCGACGATGAATAGCTGAGGGCGGATTAGGGAGAGGGTGTTCTCCAGCCTCTGTTGGTTTCTCCGACTATCCATCGTAAAGCTGCTCAGGTTAGCCAGCCATAGGTTATCTTGGGCTGCTTCGGGGTAGTGCTTGGCTAACAGGTTATATCGCATTCGGAGCTCATACTCGCTCATCTCCAAGTCCAAGCAGAATACCTTAACTGCTTCAGGCACGGCATAACCAAGAAATGGCTCGCCTGCTGCAGCACTCATTGCCAGATTGTCCCTCACTGTAGACTTGCCCACTCCGCCAGAGCCGATAAGCAATGTAAGGCAACCCTTCATAACCCAGCCAGCAACTATTGGGGTTATCTCCTCCACTGGCTCATCAAGGCATCCTCGCAATGTTTTGAATTCAATCGTCTCTTCTGCAATCGTCTCTTCCGCGGTTTCATCTTCCCTGTAGGAGTAGGCACTCCTGACACACTTCTGCACCTCAGCCTCAGGAAATGGTGGGGTGCACTTCAGGGCCCACCCGCTCAGCATCGCTACTGCCTCCTCCTCCCGTATGCCCTTTTCTCGATAGTGGGCAGCCAGGCTGACACAGGTGTTATCCCTGCTCCCCTCAGCTACTCCCTCCAAAGCCTCAGTTACCCAATCCCCCGGCGCTAGTTTAGCCTCCCTCTTCCTCATCTCCTTCGGCTCGCCGATGTATTTCCTGACCCATTCCTCGAAGTCCACCTCCGCAGGTTCATCGTATAGCTCCAGCCACTCTCGCTGGGGGGTGTCTGGCATGATACTCAGTTTGTTGGTGGCGTTAATTCCCAGCTCTTGAAACTCTTCCGACAACCCCTTGTTATATTGAGCGATGGAGAAGAGCCTCCCCGTTGCTCGCAAAATAGCGTGGTAACCTCTGGCACTCTTGTAGATGCAAGTCCCTTCAGGGAATGCCCCCTTCTGCTTAAGTAGCTGATATACCTCTTCGGTGTCGAGGTCGACGCTGAACAGGCCTCCCTTAAGGATTATAGCCAAGCCCCATGCCCGATACTCTTCGAACCATCCTTTTATCTCCTGCTCAGTCGGCATAACGGTCTTGTAAGGTGCCCATTTAATCTTCGGTTTCTTATCTTTCCCGATAGGGATAACAGAAACATGCCACACCCTGGTGTAGAATTCGACATGGCTCTCTTGTCCCCAGCCATTAGTATCTATTTTCTCCATATCCTCTCCATTATAGCTCATATTCTACTAAAGATAACCCCTCTGAGCTTCCCCGATTATCCGCTAGGCTGGAACGAGAGGGGGCACACATGTAGCCTTTGTGTCCTCCTCGACCTTAAGGACACCTTACCTAGCTCTCCCCTCGGCTAAGTGAATGGGCAAATACCCTATTAATAGTGTAGGTGCAAGCATTGGGTTTTGTCAAAGCCTGGAGAGTCGGTAAGGGTCAATAATTAGGGTCATAGTACCGAAAATAGTAACCCTACCCCTATTGCTCTTGATTTCGAGCCAATAACCTCAGGGTTATGAGCCCAATCAGCGTAAGTTATTCACTAGCTCATATAACAAAATGATGTTTTGTTACCACAACGGCAACGATGTCGGTGGTGGTGAGCCACACTGTAGAAAGGCTAGAACTATTAGCAAGGCTTTTGCTTTCTAACAATACTGAAGCTAAGTGTTGCAGGCCTGGTTTGCTTACTTTCCGAAAATATGCCCAGTCTGATAAAGCCCCACAGCTGCTATCTAATCGCTCATAGGATATAGTCTGAATGCGCTAGCACTAGTGAATGCAGGTCCAAGCTTGTACCTCTCCTGATACGTTGTTATTTCGTCAGGCTGTGCCGTTGCTTCGTGCCATGTATCTCTCGCTCCAGTTGGGTCTTCTGTCCACGATATCCCGGGCATCCTGACTCCGTCTTTATCCATTATCGCAAATTGAATTGGGCTCCCAATGGTTTCATATTTGGCTTCTTTTAGGACTACCTCTTGCATGGTAGCGACTACTAACATCCCGGCATGTTCTGCTTGTGTTTGAACCTGTAATCCGGGCAACCTCTGTAATATCGGATAGCGAGAGCGTGTAGCAAACTCCTTTTCTACAGCCTCACTAATTCTCTGGTTAACGGCAGTCTCCAAATCTTTATAGGCCGCTCTTACACCAATACCGTGCATTCCCTCAATAAAAATAGGGGAAAATTTCGGGGAGCAGAAATACATCAAGTTAGCCTTGCTGGATTTGTCGCATGTACCGATAAGGAAGAACAAAGGAAATACCTTGGTTTTTCTGCTTTTCTTGTGGTAATTGTAGATTCGTTGGAACGTCTGTTGCGTCGTATGCAGACTTGTAGTGAAGTTCTTATTCCTTAGCTTTCTTAGCTTCTGTTTCAGCTCACCAACGCAGTGTTCGGCTGAAATAACGTCGCCAGAATATACAAGCGCACTGTCTGGAGTGAGAGGAAAGACTTTGGTTCCAATATTTTCGAATTCATATTGATTGTTAGGGTAGTACTTGGTCCACCTGCTGTCGGTGACAAACAAGACGGCTTGCGGTAAGTCCTTTTGAAATAGAGACAGCTTGCGCAGACTTCCCCAAGGATATTTTGCTCCTATCGCTAGCGTCACTTGATGTATCCGCTCCTTACGCGCAGAAATGAAGCCATCATTGTATCAAGAAGGATTATATCGCAAGAGAATCAAACAAGGAAGAAACATCTTGGCTAAATGTTCAACTCAATCAGGATCATCGCGTATATTCAAGCACCACCACCTGTTGACAGTCAACTTGTGTAAGATTATCCTAAAAGTGAATTAAGTCGTATTCTGTATAGGTATAAGCTAGACCATGTTCTTAACCAAGCCAACATCAGAACTCACATACGAGGACATCGAGGCTTTGACATCGTCAGGTGAACCTGAAAGCATTATGCTCGACTACAAGAAGATGATATCAGGCTCAGAACATGACAAGGCAGAATTAGCAAAGGATATTTGTGCGTTTGCTAATTCTCAAGGGGGAAACCTAGTAATAGGTGTCGAAGAAAGGCATGGCAAACCTGTTCACCCTCCATGTGGAACAGAACGAATGCTTGAAAGGCAGAAGGTGGAAGAATGGGTCGAACAAGTTACTAATTCAAACATAGCACAAAGGGTTCTTACGGATGTTAAAGCTATTTCAATTCCGAATTCGGATTTATGTATCATAGTGGTGCATGCGCCCATGAGCATTAGAATGCCTCATATGGTTACGTACCAACGAGATAACAGATACTACAGGAGGATTTTTAAAAGGCACCAGTATGAATCTTTGCCCGCAGAGGAGTATGAGGTAAGGGAAATGTTTGAAAAGGGATCAAGAATGATAGATAAAGTTGTGGCCTACTTATCATCTCAGGGATATGCTGACCCGTCAAGTAATACGTTTGCCGAGAACACGTACACAAAACGCCTAGGATTGATTATTCATAGAGGAAAGGGTTTGCAACGCGAGATAGTGCAAGCGTGTCATTATGCGACGTTCGTGGCTTGCCCCAACCTCTTGACGGACGAACTAATTAACACATCCAAAGATGAGCTTTGGAATTGGCTGGACCCCAATAGTAGACGATATCCACCTGACCCGGGTGGTATCTTTCTACCTACAGATAAACATACAACGTTAGAGGGCATCGTGCTTGTGGAGGAAAGATATCATATCAAAGACACCAGAACTGAATTCATTGGAAGGTTCTTACGTATTAATCGCAACGGTTACATTGAGTTAGGCTGTAACCTAGCTGACCAAGAGGAGGACGATGTTGCATTTGCATTCGTGCCCATGATTGGACTCTTCTGGCAATTTCTGGGTTTTGTCACAGACTTATACAGGCTAGAAGGCATATATATGCCACTTAAGGTAATGCTGAATATGAAAGGCACAGAGGGCCTACTATTGTACAATCTCGGTGAAGGCTGGCTAGAGCCCTACGGCGACTCCATACGTTCGTATCGACCGACTTGCCTTGAGCCTAATATTCAAATTGTAGAGGAACTAAGAAGTGCGGCCGTGGATGAAGACAACATTTCTGGGATAGTTAGAGAGGTGGCTAAGCGTGTAGACAATGCATGGGGCCAGCGAGAGCCTCGCTGCTACAACAATGCCAATCGCGACCCGGACAGACAGTTTCCCGTAAAGCAGATGCGCAGGTACTAAGGCTCGAGGTAGTTGCCGCAACGTTTTTCGCAAAGGTTAAAAGCGAATTCCAATAGACTCTCAATAACAGCGTCTCTACCATGTCTTGTATTATAGTGTAGAGGTAACGACCTTCGCCATACTTGAATGTAACATTCTGACGTTTTGTTACCTGCGATATAACCTACGAGTGTATAACCTAAAAGCTGTTAGTTCAAACCGCCAAAAAGCCAACACAGGGCCTCGCCCCTAGCTGTTTCTGAACAAAAGCTGAGCCTGGGTCCTTAGATACCACCCCACCCCGAAAAGCCCCACGTTTTACGACGTGTGGCGACTGTGATAGGGATGTGGCGTTGAGCCTCCCCTTACTTTGACTTCACCCTCTGAACTTGATTTCAGCTTTATAGTTGCGGAATAAGTCAACCAGGGGGAGCTTTTTTATTCCCAGCCACCCTTTTTGCCGTTGGCGCTTGGGCATGTGTTTGCGCCTGCGGCCTTCGGGTTATGATTCTGACAAGCTACCATTACCAAATGTCTATTACACAGAATGACGGAATGTGCGGTCTTGAAAGATGATGATTGGTTTGATGGGGAGACCGAGCAGCCCCGAACAATAGCTTGGTTTGTGTTTTGTTTAATTCAGAACCACTAATTATCCCCTATTAAGTGGCTTGCAGTCTAACATCAAGACTGGACCAGTTGGTGGGGGCAAACTGTGCAGTGGTAGGAAAATTTTATTTTAAGAAACTATATGTTCCTTCTCAAGAAACTCAATGCATTCCGGGATAACAAAATCTGGAACAATATCATATTTCATTAAGTCAAGACCAAACATAAAATCATTTTCGACATGAAATTGTTCATCAATATACTTAAGCAACGTGTCATCTTCAATCCTCGTTCTCAGGTTCAGAACTTCAACTAGTACCCTAAACACTTGAAGACGAACATAGGGATTCTTGTCCTCATTGAAACTTTTCAATAGATAGTCTTTTGTGAATAGCTTAGTTGAGTAATCACTATAGCTGAAATCAGCAATGTACTGCTTAATGAATTCTCCACCCGATTCAGTTTCTGCACTGGTTAGTTAGTGCCATTTCTCAACTCCGGTTCTGGTTTCCCATGTAGCAAGGAAGACAACATATTGTAGGCGAAGTTTAGCGCAGTATCATCATTTGGCATATGTTCTAGTAGCTTCCTGAGGCTTGCCACTCTGTGAACTATATGTAGTTCTTCGTTCCTAGAGTCCTCCGCAAGCAGTTTTGGGAAAGACTTAATATCGGCATCAGATATTTCCTTTTCAGATAGCACGCCAGAGTCATTCTGAAGAAAATATGCAGAAACAGATGTACCAGCGGGCTTATTGACCTTTACGAAATCAATAATCGGCTGCAAATCATGCGTAAGCATTAGAACTGTTTTTTCATTAAAGCTGACTCTCTTAGAAGAGAATAGCCGACTGATAATCGCATATTTCTTATTGCTATCGAAGGAAGAAATTGGGTCATCTAGTATGATAAGGTCTGGTTTTTTACTTAGTGCCTCGCGCATAAACAGAACGAGAGCGAAGGCATTTCTTTCGCCCCAGCTCAAATGGTCCTTGATATCCTCAACTTCAACGAGGCCTTTCGTCTTTGAGATGTACTTCAATATGGTTCTAGATACGTCTTCCGACTCAGGTGTGATTTCAAAGCTGTAATTGATACCCGCCGTAAGCAAGAAATTATTAATATCATCAACCGCATCCTTGCTTCTGCCAACGATAAAACTGGTGAGTTCACCAATGTCACGCTTCAGTGATTCAGTCTCCTTTTGTACAGCCCTTATGTTTCGGTTCGCCAATTCTACGGAATCCTCAAATCTTTTATTTCTGAATATTTTAAGGTTTGACATATCAATGACTAGCTGTGTTAGCTGTTCATCTAGCTTGGAGATGTCGTCTCTTCTGACCTGGTGTGAATTGAAATCCTCTATCCTTGTAATCCCATTTACCAAGACGTCCAACTCAGAATGAAACATAGTGA
>SDBT01017196.1_pt1 | contig 11431 bp, 10 predicted proteins | sample 2277101 | NCBI WGS metagenome assembly SDBT01 (sample SAMN10404973, study PRJNA504765) | marine sediment metagenome | isolation source: marine sediment core GS10_PC15, 103 cmbsf | place: Arctic Ocean: Southern Knipovich Ridge | collected 2010 | reverse complement strand
TGCGTAGCGTTCGGACTTCTATTTTTTCATTAATAGAAAGTGCCCTAATCTACTTCTTTATCAAAAACAACTATTTTATTCACTGAAAGAAAAAATGTTAATATAAAAATACCATTTAAAAACTCACTTTTTAAATAGGATTTTTGAAGAGTCTAAAATCAATACTTTGAAAGATGTATAAAAGAAGATATCCGAAAAAATCTTCCTCTTCTGGTGGATACTCCTCATCTTATACACCATACTCTTCATCAAATTCTATAAATTCTATATCAAATTCTATAAATTCTACATATCCATCAAATAGTTATAAATCTTATTCCCATAGTAACAATTCTTCAACTAATACATCATCTAATACATCATCTAATACATCAAGAACTTATACTTCAGATTCATTAAATTCTTATACAGATATTTCAAATACTTCAGATGATGCATCATGTGATGACTCGTGTAATGACTCGAGTGATACTACATCTTTCATTATTTCTACTACACAGAATGATTTTTTTGTGAGACAAGTAGTACAGAAAAATCACTTCAGACCTTATGAACCTGGTGATAGTTCATATGATAATTGTGAAGATGTTAATAATCTTGAATGTAATTTAGGAGATTGGGCCTTTGATACTGTAAATTCAGGTTTAAATTGTCCTAAAAGACCAAGATGTTCTACCTTAGACCCTACTGTATGTCCTAATATTAATGACAGTTTAACTAAAGCAGCTTGGGCTGAAGCTCCAGTAATAGATTGTTTTTATGATAAAACTAAGTTTACAACAGCAGAGGATGTAAATGAGTATATTGATGCATTTGGAAAAGATGATGTGTATACTAACCAATTAATGCCTCACTTTTGTACTGAAAACGCTTTTACTATTGCTGGTAATTCAGATGAAGCACAATTATGTACTGAATGGGCTGAAAATAATCCTTCATTAGTTCAAGCTACAATTGATGCTAAATGTTGTTTAAAAGATAATACAGGTGATGAATGTGCATGTAATGATCGTTTCAATAATCCTATCTATATTGATATGAAAGCTGATTCACGTTTAAAAGATATGGATGATAGTTGTTGGTGGAGAGACTGTGATAATACCGATAATCCGAGTATTGCAATTAGTGCAGGTGTTGGTAAATGCCCTGTAAATATATGTGATATTCTAAATGAAGTGTATAATGATAATCAACTATTTAATAAATATACTGTATCCGAAGTTGAAAATGTTATTGTTGAAGGTTGTGAAATAAATCCTAGTGTACCTTTTAGAATAGGAGTTGTTAAAAGAAAAACAAATGTAGGATTAATCATACTATTTATCATCTTTATTGTATTTATTATCGCATTGATACTATTTTTGGTGTTTAGAAATCGATCAACTACCACCTCTAATACTACTGCTACTAATGTTGCTGTAATCCCTACTAATACTAGAACTGTAATATCAACTCCAGTTCAATGATTTAATACCGTATTAATACAGATAAAAGTAAAAACAACTTATTTACCATTAAATAATGGTAAAAGATAATAGACAAAAATAAAACATAGAGATAATTTTCCGTAAATGAAACTGACAAAAATAATTTTATTTGTCTTTCCCTACATAGATTATCAATAAAAAATACTCTTATCACTAATCAAATGGAACTTATTAAATATTTTAATCATGGAATAGATGTAGATGATTATATAAATGTATATAGTGAAACTAAATTAGCAGATAAGAAAATTACAACAAAATACATAACGAATATAAGATATATTTCTAAAGCGTTATTATTTGGCTTATTAAGAGAAAATTATAGAAGTCATTTAGCTTTATATGATAGTATAAAAGGGTTATCATTTGATAATATTAAAAAAGATTTATACTTTAGATTTTATTTTGGGTGTGAAATTTGCTGTAGAGAAACTAGGCTTTATGTACTATGCAATTGATTATGTATTAGATACTAAAAGTTGGCAAAAACTCATTTGAAAAATTAATCAATGTAAACACAGAGATCAAGTAATTTAATACAACATACATATTTAAGCAGAAAATCAATAAATTATCTATAAACCATTATTACAAAAATAAATGTAAAATTATTTTAAAACACAAATAAAAGCAAATAACCGAAACGAAAAATGTCTATATACCAATTTTCTAGATTTCCTGAGGAATTGTTACAAGAGATATTATTACAAAGCAATTATAATAATATACACAAATTATGTTCTATTTCTAATGATTTCAAGAGTATATGTATATTGAATAAATTTTGGAGAGCTAAAATTATTCATGATTATGGATTTAATCCACCTACTATAGGGTTAACACAATCTTTAGAAGAGATTTATTTAAATCAAAATAATATTTTTTCGTTAGGTAATAATATTAGTGGTCAATTAGGACTTGGTGATTACGAAAATAAAAATTCTCCAACAAAAATAGATGGTATTAAAGCTAAATCCGTTTCTTGTGGAGAAAATCATACACTATTAATTGATTTGAATAATGATGTTTGGGCATTTGGTGATAATTATAATGGTGAATTAGGACTTGGCGATAATACAGATAGAAATATACCAACAAAGATAAATAATATTAAAGCACAATCAGTTTCATGTGGTGATTTTCATACAGTATTAATTGATATGAATAATAATGTTTGGTCGTTTGGTTTTAATGATTATGGTCAATTAGGACTTGGTGATAATACAGATAGAAATGAACCAACAAAGATAAATAATATTAAAGCCAAATCAGTTTCATGTGGTGATTTTCATACACTATTAATTGATATGGATAATAATGTTTTATCATTTGGTAAGAATAATTATGGTCAATTAGGACTTGGTGATGATACAAATGTAAATGAACCAACAAAGATAAATAATATTAAAGCCAAATCAGTTTCATGTGGTGATTTTCATACACTATTAATTGATATGGATAATAATGTTTGGGTGTTTGGTAATAATTATAGTGGTCAATTAGGACTTGGAGATAGTGGAAATAATACAAATAGAAATGACCCAACAAAGCTAAATGGTATCAAAGCTAAATATGTTTCATGTGGTGGTACTCATACAGTATTAATTGATATGAATAATAATGTTTGGTCATTTGGTGATAATAGATATGGTCAATTAGGACTTGGTAATAATACAAAACGAAATGTACCCACGAAGATAAATGGTATTAAAGCTAAATATGTTTCATGTGGAACTTTTTACACTATATTAATAGATATGGAAAATAATGGTTGGTCGTTTGGTAATAATAGACTGGGTCAATTAGGACTTGGTGATAATATAGAAAGACATGTACCAACAAAGATAAATGATATTAAAGCAAAATTCGTTTCAGGTGGTCACGATTATACACTATTGATAACAGGAATATCAAACTGAAAACTTTAGAGTTATACACTTATCTATAAATTATTATAGATAAAATTTTTCAAAACAAAAATATATAAGAGTGTATGGAAAAGTACTTCAAATTTTACCTGGAAATTTTATAATATATACTACATTAAAGTAAAAACTATTCTCATTCTATCTTCTCTTTCTTTTTAAAGAGAAAATCAGAAGTACACTTATTTACTTGAGTGACAAAATCTTGAAGATTTCCTCCTAAGAGTGACAAAATCTTGGAGATTTCCTCCTAAGAGTGTATTTAGATTTATAATAGTTAAATAAAATATAATATAATAGTATGTTATTATATTAATTGATAAAAAATCCAGAGCTATCTATGACAAAAATGATTTTAAATTTTTGTTTACAAATATAGTAACAGTTTATATCATTTGTTGGTATGTATTACACTAATATGACAATTAGTTCTTCATCTAAATTCTTTAGTGGTGATAATGTAATTAAAATTTACACTTCTGATGGATTCTTTAAAGCTTGTTTTAACTCAGATTTTGTTAATACAATAAAATCAGGTATGGGTGATACAATACATGTTCCATTTACCACAAAAGAAATCAAAGAGTGTTTAAAAATTATGCATGGTAATCTCCCGGGATCTGATGATTCTGTAAGACTGTTTTTAAAGTTCGCTAATTTATTGGCTATTGATTTGCATGTGGATTATAGACGTAAATTACTTGTTAGATGCACTAATATCAAATTAATTACATTAAAACTATAAGTGTATAATAAATATAATAGCATATGCTATTATAAATAAAAAATTGTTGTTATATTTATTACAAAAATGATAAATATTATTTTTGTGTTTATAAAATAAGTAATTTTCATTTGAATCAAAGATCAGGGATCTTCGTCTCGAAGATTTTTGAATAAACTTGTATGGTAGCTATCATTATTAAAGGAAACGTTATGATGGTGACTGGTCCCAAGAATTTATTGATGGTGTTTTAGCATTTGTTTCAAGGGAGAGAGTAAATTTTGGATGGAAAAATGAAAGAACATGGAATAAAATACTTAAGGTGAAGAATATACTTGATGGAGAGGATATAAAAGTTAGTCATGACGCATATTTTAAATATTTTATTGGTCTTTCCCTACATAGAGTATCTCTAAAAAATACTTCTATCACAAATCAAAAAGTACTCACACAATATTTTAATCATGGAATAGATGATTATGTAAATAAAACTGAATCAGTAGATAAGAAAATTACGAAAAAATATGTTACAAATATAAGATATGTAACAAAAGGATTAGTAAATGGATTATTAAGTGCTAATTATCGTAGGCATTTAGCTTTTCATGATATCACAAAAGGCTTATTGTTTGAAAATATTAAAAAAGTTTATCCTTTACATGTTCATACACATTTAACACTTTAGATTTTATTATGGGTATACAATTTGCAGCAGAGAAATTAGGCTTTATATACTACGCTATTGATCGAGTCCTGGATACTGATAATTGGAAGAAATACTTATTATCAGGAGATAGTTTAATTATTAACAAGGTGGAAAATATCTAATAAATTAAATCTATATAATAGTATATGCTATTATATTACCTATTTCCGATGTTATTATATTACCACATCATAGATATAACGTATAATGTAATCTTCATCGAAAAAGTAGAATTCTCCGCACTCCATTGCCATATCTTCTAAGCTGGTGTAAGTATCTTTCAATAAATTATTATAATCGGTTAAAGTGAAGTCTCTTCTTGTTGAGATATCAGATACATCATATTTTAACTCTTTTGCTGCTAATCTCCATTTCTCTAATACCCAAACTCAAGGTAATTGGGTATTAGAGTATTAATAACTTGACTTAGATTTAATACCAATTCATTCTCATATACAAAAAGAATGGAACTATCAGTTTTCTCCCTAATCATTTCACCTTCTTTAAATTTTCTGATACCATAGATATTCATACACACTTCAAAATAGTAATGTGTAATCCCAAGGGAGAATTGTTTGGATATTTCTTCTAACAAATCAGAGGAGAGAGGAATATCCTTTGTTATGGTGATAATTTTAGAATCAGAAAACTTTTCCATATACCAAGTATAAACTTTGAATTTCACTTCATCCTTATTATCAGATAAAGTAATTGTTGATGGAGTATCACTACCATCAAAATCACTTCTAATACACTTTAAAAACTTTTCAAAATCTTGTTTATATCCTTTAAAAAAATAACATTATAGCAATCATTACCCATTATTAATCAAATACTGATTTAAGATCTAGCGATCGTAAGATAACTGATTAATTAAGCACTATTAGTTAATAAAAATGATTATAATAAAAATGATTATAATAAAATCATTTTTGAATTATAAAATATATAAGAAACAGTTTCTTATATTATCACTTAATCAGATTTAAGTTTCAATATGTCTGACCAAGATTTACTTAAGTGTGATTATCTCTTAGATCTTCCAGAAGAGATTCTTCTTTATATATTAACATTATGTAATCCAGAAAGAAAAGCTTACACAAAATTTTTATCATATAGTTATGTTTCTAAATATTTTAATCAGCTTTGTTGTGATATAATATCATATCTCAGTATTAGTGTGTCACAAACATATATAAATTCGTTGGATCCATCACCAAACATTGATAATATATTATCTCTTTTAGCTGATAATACACAAAAAAATATACTTAAAAATAACTTTAATCATAACATTTTAATTAGTAAGAAGAGAGATAATAATATATTATCAAATTTTAGAAAGATACAATCTCTTTCCTTAAATATGTCATTTCATATACCATCAAATGCTATATTAAGTTTAAATCAATTACAAACACTCTCTATATCTAATATAATAGGATGTTCTAATTCAATAACGAAATTGTTAGAATCTTTATCAAATAGATTAGAATCATTACATCTTATAGATAATATAGATATTAAAACTATCCCTAATTCTATTATAGAATTAGAGAAGATTAAAGAATCTTACATTTATGCTTAGATACGACACTTTATCATTTAAAACTGGTGAAATTATAGAGATAAATACATCAGATTCCGAGTTATCCTTAGTAGATAAGTTATCTATACAGGATAGATTTCCGTCATTAGAAAAATTTACAATAGGTACGCGCGGAGAAGGTATTATTGATTGTCAATATTTACCATTATCCATTAAGTCTTTATATATGAAATATATAAATCAACTATAATATTAAAAATATCTAATTTACCAAATTTAATAGATCTCACTACAGATGGTAATATTAATATTAAATTTGTTGAAGAATGTAAATTAGACTCAGTAACTGTAAAAAATAATAGTATTTTTTCTAAAATAGATTGTCCTCCCTCTATGATAATCAAGAAGCTTCATGCATTTAATGTTTATCATTTGAAACTTGATATGTTGGAATCTATTTCAAACAATATTTTAACTCTTATTATTGATATTAATATATTTGATAATAGATATACTATACCGTTTATGCCTAAACTAAATATATTAATTTTAGAGGGTGATATTAGAATGTATAATAAACCTATTATACCACTTGATAAATTCCCATCTTTAAGAAAAATTGAGAGTACTTGTGTTAATTCCCATCTAAAAATTGATGGTACAGTATACCATATAGATATAGAAGATCCAACATTTTATTCATTATTGGAAGATGTATTCATAATAAAAGATACACAAATATTAAGTATTATATCTAAACTATTATGTCTAAAAAGTTTAACTATACAAAATATAAAGGGATTTACTAAATTTCAAGAATACACAGATACACCAGATTATATAAAAGATACACCAGATTATATAAAAGATACACCAGATTATATAGTTGAAAGATCAATTCTTGGGCAATTATGTATAGAGAGAGATATCCAACTTAATATATTAGATTAAATACATATAATTTTTATGTATTTAGTATCATAACATCTCTATTTATAATTTATCTTATCCTTTCTACCACCTCTATTCTCTTTAAAATTTTAAAGAAAAAATTATTCTCACTTTTTAATATTTTTTTGTTAACTTTATAATTACCTGTAGATCATAAAAGCTTAAAAAAATATCATCATAAAATCTATAAATAAAATAATAAACGTATATGGAAATGAGTACTTCTTCTTCACCATCTTTATCACCTATAAGCGATAATCAACCATCATCTTCATATTTTTCAAATAATAATTTATCAATGAGAGAATGTAATACATGCTCTTATGAGTATCCAGATGGTTATTCGTCGGATTTAGAAAAAGAATCAAATCTAAATGAATCATCCAATATACTCTCCAGAGGTGATAAGCATAATACCAATTCATATGAATCATCTCAAAGTTCATTTCCAAATCCCCGATTAGATGAAGATACCCCCGAGGAAATATTTAATATATCAAAGATATCAGATGGTAATAATATTAATGATCAAGCTTTTGGATTACCAGATCCAGGTGATAAAACAGGAGCAACTCAATTAATGAATGGTGCAGTCAATTACTCAATAACAACTACCGTTCATGAAGAGAATGTTTTTAATTATGGTCAATTTATTAATGCTATTAATTTTGGTCTTTCTGGTAATGATACTACTCTAACTGATGATATAATTTGCGGACATGAGGTTATTTTACAAACAGATACTGCTGCTATGTATTTATCTGAATATGAAAGTACTGGTACAGCAGTTAATAGTCAGCTAATATTAGTAGATGCTACTAAAATACTTGATTATGATGGAGAACATCAAGATATCCCTTATGGTCAAATAGATGCTGATGGATCAGGTAATATACACGCATCATTAAGATTTACAGGAAGAGCAGCATTTAATAATGGTCGTAAGATAGATTCATGTAATGGTAAAGATGTCTTATATAAAACAGATACTTGTAGAAAAGTTGATTGGCATGTACAATTTCGTAATGTTATTAATCTAACTATGAATCATAAAGCTGATAGTTGTGGAAATGTGTATGTTGTTGGTGCTTATGAACATGAATTACATGCAACTGGTAGTGCACAAAGAACTACTAGACTGTTAACTACACGAATGAAACAAAACATGTTCCTTGCCAAAGTTGATTGTTGTGGTAAAATTTTATGGGCAATTGATGCTAATGATAGACCAAATTCTAAGAAATGTACAACATGTACTCACCAATGTAGTAATGTATGCTCTTCTAGTTCAAGCGCTAACACTAGCACTAATACTAACACTTATACTTCTAACTCTAATACGTGTAATAAAAAATGTAATAAATGTCCAAAAGATAATACAAATACTGATAATTATGTAGATGCACAAGGATTAACGTTATCAACTTGTGATGAAAATCCAATCCTAACTGGAAGTTACTCCAAACATGTAACATTTGAAAAAGATACACTTACTAATGAAGTTGCGAGGGCTAATGCGTATGTTGCTGAATTTACATGTGAGGGATGTTTTGTTATGATGTATGGACCAACACATTGTCCTCGTTCTAATAACACTTCTGCTAATAGTTGTTTACAGCCATCTGACCATTTTCTATTAGGTGAATCTATTGATGTTGATGCTAATGATGAAATATATTTTACTGGTACTATTAAAGGTAGATTCAGATTTGACAAACATATAGAGCCAGAAACTGTTAATGTATTAGATGATTTCAATCAAGGTATGTATATATCTAGAATAAGTAGAGGAGCTCAAGAACCAATGTGGTCTACTTTAATTTTAGCTAATGTTCCTCCTGCTAATTCTTTTTTTCCTAATATAGATGCTCAACCAGATGGAAATATATATCATGCAGCTCAAACACAAGGTAAAGTAAGTTATACTAGTACAATTAATGTGATTCTTCCTACTATTGAAATCCCAGGATCTGGTACTACCGATCTATATTCTGGTAATATATCATCTACAGGTACATGGCTTTGGACTAGAACCGAAGTAGGTACTGTCAATAATGCTGCTGAACATCTAGCAGCCAATTCTGGATTTTCACATGTTGCTGGATCATTTATAGTAAATCAAACACAAGTTGATCCTTTTGTTGCTCAATCATTAAAGTGATTAATATTTTATATGTAATATATAAAGAATAATAAATCTATCACTCATATAACTTCTCCTAAAGTTATATACGATATAAATAATAAGAGATATCAAAAAGCTTAGATAGAAGTTATATATCTCATATAACTTCTTTTGAAGTTATATGTAATTTTTATTATATCGAAGTATATTTTAATAGACAAACACTCTAATATTGAATTAATAATGGATATTTTTGGATTTTTGAACTCTTTTATATTGGGTAAATATTCACTTCAAAATATATATGAATAGGAAATAGACTGATATTCCATTTTTCTTAAATATAATATATTTGTAAAGGTTTCATATATCTATTTTAGTCGCTATATGAATAAAAACTTAGAAACAGTTTAAAAATTCAATATGTTTATTTAATGAGTACCCTATAATAGATTAAAATATGAATTATTTAGTTGCATATATTAGCATATTAAATAGATCTATCTATTATATTTAGTATCACATATAATAAAAAATAAGTGATTTTAAAGTAGATTGTATTTTAAGTAATGGTGTTTAAGTAATATATAAAATACTTAACATATAAAATATTAATCGATTAATCGATTATAAAGTAGATTCTAGTTCAAATATAATGGTTTAATCTATAAATATATGATTTAGTATCAAACATGATAACAACTTTAAAAGTGTATTATATTACAAATAAAAGTGTGTAAGTAAATCATTTGATAACCTATAATAAAAGTATAGTATTTATTTTTTATTATATTAAAGTATATTTTAATAGATTAATCCTTTATTGTTCAATTAATAATGAAAATTTTTAACTTTTTGAACTCTTTTATATTGGGTAAATATTCACTTTAAAATATATATGAATAGGGAATAGATTAATATACCATTTTTCTTAAATATAATATATTTTTATAGACTTTTCCTATCTATTTTAGTCACTATACGAATAAAAACTTAGAAACAGTTTAAAAATTCAATATGTTTATTTAATAAAGAACCATATATCTCTTTAAATGTAAATTATTAAGTTGTATATATTAACATACAGTTCCAGTATAACGATTATATTTGGTATCAAATATAATAAAACCTGTTAACTTTTAAGTAGGTTATATTTCAAATACAAGTGTTTAACCTGTCTAGATCTAACTCAAATATGATAAATTGTAATAACTTTTAAAGTATATTGTAGTTCAAATAAAAGCGTTTAACCTATAAAATATAGGATTTAATATGATAAATTGTAATAACTTTAAAAAATATAGTGTAGTTCAAATAACAGTGTTAAACCTATAAATATAGGATTTAATAATAAAATTGTATACTTTATTTTTACAAGTTTTACCTATATTTTAATAGGTGAAATCTCTAAAATCTAATTAATAATGGATATTTTTAACTTTTTGAACTCTTTTATATTGGGTAAATATTCCCCTATCTTAAAATAAGATAGGATATATGAATAAGGAATTGACTGATATTCCATTTTTCTTAAATATAATATATTTTTATAGACTTTGAATAGCCAATCATACTACAACTAGATCTTAAGATCTAGAAAAATTTAGAAATAGTTTTAAGTTTATAGATTAGTTTTTAACGAGGAACCGGAAATCAATTAAAATGTAAATTATTCAGTTGTATATATTATCACATTAAATAGATCTATCCATTATATTTAGTATATAATATACTAAAAATAAGTATTTTAAAAGTAGATATTAGTTAAAGGATACACATTTAACTAATATATAAAATACTTAATATATAAAATACTAACTAAATTTAAAGCAGATTCATATTCAAATATAATGGTTTAATCTATAAATTTAGTATAATAAATATTAATCATTATAAAAATATATTATATTTAAAATACAGATGTTAACCTATAAATATAGGATTTAACACATAATACTAAAAGT
>SDBT01017195.1_pt1 | contig 11431 bp, 8 predicted proteins | sample 2277101 | NCBI WGS metagenome assembly SDBT01 (sample SAMN10404973, study PRJNA504765) | marine sediment metagenome | isolation source: marine sediment core GS10_PC15, 103 cmbsf | place: Arctic Ocean: Southern Knipovich Ridge | collected 2010 | reverse complement strand
CCGATGATAAATCCTGGAAATGGCTTGCGAATCCAAGGAATGATAGCCATAGATGCGGTCAGGCTTGTCCCTGGCTGGGAAAAATGGTTCGTTTGAAACCAGATCCAGGCTTCCGGAAAGGATTTTCCCCAGTCCTTTTCGGTGTATCCTCTGCCTCCGATAAAATCAATGACCTTGGAGTTGACGGTTAGCACACCCTGGATTTCATGGTCCAGGCTGACGATACCATGAAAGCACTCCATAAAGGGGATCCATGCATACCAGCCCATTATGCCTGGAGATTTGAGTGTGACCGGCCAGGGTTTAAGAGAGTGGAATTTGAGATTTCCGTTGATAGACAGCTTTGGGCTGTTGATATTTAAACTGATAGCATCTGATGTAAAGTGGTTGGGGCCGATCCAGATGTCAAAAGCAGTGTCCGCCGATCTAAATGCAGAGAGGGGATAAGTCTTGTATTCAACGATTCCTGTGCGTCCCTCGAAGATCTGAACAAAGGCGTGGCTTTCCTCAGGATTTGTATTTATTTGAACACCCGGGATGACTGCAAAAAAATTCTGTTCGTCTCGATCGACGAGCTTGAAATACCATCCCTCAAAATAAGGCGGTTTTTTCTTTTTTCCTTGAAAGGCTTCAGGATGGAGAGTGGTTTTTATCTTTTGGAAAATTTTGGAAGACTGCACTTTATTTCAAATCAATCTAGATGGGTCAAATTTAGAGGATTGAACAGAAGGCACCCAGTTTTTTTATAAAAAGGTGCTTTGATAGAGGAGTAATATTAATGATATTCATGGCCGTTATATTCAGCCATTTTAGCTTAGTTTAGGATGAAATGCTATTTAATTTTTGAGAGCTGTTTTTTTAGGTCTTCGAGGATTTCTTTAACTGTTTTCTCTGTATTTTTGTCTTCTTCGCTGCCTTTAATATTTATAGTAAAAATTCCGGCCTCTTCATCGATCATGGATTCAACGGTGTATCCCTTGGGGAGATCTTTCTTCAGCTTATTAACGATCTCTTCATATTTGTTTTTGTTTTCGCTGTCGAAATGGGCTTCCATACTTATTTGGAATTTTCCCTCGTCGGTGGTTACAAAAGCGAAGTTTTTATGGTCTTCAATTTTTTCGATATCCACAATAATGTTCTCATCCTTATCGAGATGAATATCTTTGACATATGTATGAAGATTGAGTGAGATATCCTTCAGTTCTGCCGACTTTTCCCTCAGCTTCTCACTGAGTTCCTTAAGAACTTCTTGTACTTCTTTGAGGGTTTTTTCCTGGTCGATTGTCTTTTCCTTTAGATCTTTCTCCTCTCTCATGATCTTAATTTTTTCATTGACCTTTTGTATTTTCTCTATCAATTCCTTTTGTATCTCATTCACATGCTGAAAAGATATTGCGATATCCGGGACAACGTGTATATTTACTCGTATCGGTTCGATATTGACCACTGCATGGGGTTCAATGTGTTCGTCTACTTGCGGTGCGATCTTAATCTTTTTCGTTTTGCCTTCTATTTCCGAAATATAGATATCGATATTTTTGTTCGGGATTTTAATCTTAGGCGCGACATGAATATTTATGGCCCCATGCGGCTTTTCAAGTTTTTCTATGTGGATCTTTGGTGCTTTTACATAAAAAACATTTTTGTTGTCTTTGTCTCCTTTCTTTCTATAAACGGTATTATAATTTTTGTTGTCTTTATCTCCCTTTATTTGATAAACCACATTATAATTTTTATTCTTTTTATTGGATGTGCTGATATAGAAGTTGAACGCTTCCTTATCGTCTTCTTGAAGTAACCAGCTGCCTTTTTCGTCTTTTTGCAGAACCAATTTTTTGTCATCAATGAGTAGAGTAAACTTTTTTTCATTGGAGTCTTTGTCGATATGAATTAGTATATCTCCATCGATTTCTGAGATATTGACTGTACCTTCTTCATTAGTGGAGATGATGAATTGAATTTTTTTCCCATCCTCGATTACCCAGGTGAGCTTTTTTTCTTTCTTCTCCTCGAATTCCTTTTTTTCCGTCTTTTTTGTCGTTTTCTTTACCTGCTTTTCCTGCGAAATGATCTCGTTTGTGGAAGCTTCAGATTGAGAAGGACGGGCCAGTCCTATAAATGCAATGGTCGTAATAATTAGGGATGAAAGCAAAATTTTGGTTTTCATGTTGAACTCCTTTGGTTTTAATTGATGTTTGAGAATGGCAATCAACCTTTCATTCAACTGGGATTTCCCGACGGCTCCAAGGGCGGCGGTCGACGGATTCCAGTGGAACTGTCCGGCCTTTTTTATCGATAAAAGATTGACTGCGTAAGTCGATGGCTTAACGCCGGCTTTAAGGACAAGTTCATCACAGGCTTTTTCCTGTTCCTTTTTCATCATTCTAAAGGCGAACCAGCTGAGAGGGTTAAACCAGTAGAGCGCGACGCTGCAGCGTGCAAGGATTTTAACGAGGAAATCACCTCTTTTGATATGAGAGAGCTCATGAAAGAGAGCGGAGGAGCGCTGATCTTGAGTCCAGTTCCTGGATTCAGCAGGAAGGATCACGACAGGTTTTATTACCCCCCAAGTCAAGGGGATGTTCACATTTTTATGGCTGAAGAGGCTTATTTTTCTTTTGATGGATATGGCTTCCAGGAAGCGATTCAGAAGCTGCCGCCAGGAAGAGCCTGATATTCTCTGGCCCTGTCTGGTCAGCCTGTGTGCGCCGTAAAGTCCGAAAAATATCCTTGATAGTAACACAATCAATCCCACCGACCATATTGCAACAAGCAGTAGGCCAAAAAATCCTTTAGAGGTGAAATATTTTGAGAGAAAAAAAATGAAACGACCATTTTTCTCCAATTTTAGCGCTTTCAGTTGTTGATCAGCCAATGAAGAGCTGATAGAGTTTAACGGGATTGATTTCTGCCTGTCCTGATCCCATCGTTGTGATATTTGAGAGCGGCCTTCACCGGTATGCCAACTTGGAAGCAGTCCTGTTTCCCATCCCTTAGTGAGAGTGGAAAGGATTGGGAACAGCAGCAAACTTATGAGAGATACTGAGAGGAGAAAATGCCTGAGAGATGCTGATTTTTTCCGAAACAAAAAGACCAGCACAAACGTAAATATGAGAATAATAGAACTCTTGATAAAGAATTCACTGATGAGGTCGAGTCCTTTAATCTCTGCAAGAAATTCCATTTTTATCTGCCTTCGTTCCGTGCTTTTTTGATCAATTTAGTAAGACGCTTGTATTCTTCCTCAGATAGGTCCTCTTCTGAGATATTGAGCAGAGCCGCGACGACCTCTTCTGTGGAATTGTCGAAAAAAGTTTTTAAAACATGTTTGAGCGCATTCTGTCTTGCCTCTTCACGGGGAATAGTGGGGGAATAGATGTAGCGCGGGCCTTGCTGCTCATGAATTAGATGTCCTTTTTCTTCAAGCACGCCGAGCAGCGCTCTGACAGTCGAGTAGCTGGGAGGATCCGGGATTAGCTCGAGAACCTTGGCCACCGTTGCTTCATTCATTTCATAGACGATGTCCATGATCTGTCTTTCTCTGCGGCTGAGGTTTTTCAGAAATTTCATTTCTATCTCCTGCTCACATCGTATTTAAAAATATGCTAATTTTTTAGCATGTTAAAAATATAGCACTCAGTGTGCCACTTGTCAACACTTGGGGCCTGGCTTTGATAATGTGAATAACTTTTTAAGGTTCTTCTCCCGATTAGTTGATGCAGTGTATGCAAAGGATTCGAGGGTTCAAGGGTTCCTGGGTTCTGGACTCCTTTTTTTATGATTATAAGCCGTTTACTCAAATCCCTGATCTCTTGAATTCTTTTTTATTCTTCTTCATCATTTCACTCGAATCCTTGACCCCTAGAATCCTTGAATCCTAATATCCTCTCAACTCTTTTGGAGATGATCCCTTTTTAATTGAAGCGATTGATTACGTGATTTGAAGGCTGGATTGACGAAGCCGTATTCAGGTGTTTTGTGTTGGTTTAACCTTTGTTCGTTTCAGGGTGTCGATATTAAAGCCCTCAAAATTAATAGCGATGGCGATTTTTGTGAGCAGGGTGAAGATCAAAAATCCGATGGAGAAGATGGCGACGGCGATTTTAATTTCGATCAAGGAGGGCCGGTAAATGTAGACCTGTCCCAGTGTATCCGGGGTGAATCCGGGAATCAGAAGGGCGATCCCTTTTTCAATGTAGACACCAAACCAGATCAAAACGGCGCCGAGATTGAGTGTGATGGGATTTTTTCTGGTTTTAGGTATCAAGAACAGAAAAAATGCCACTATACTGAAGATCAGGGAGGTCCATCCATAGAAAACGATATCCTTGTTCTCGCCAACCCCAACAAACAGATACTTCAGATGAACCAGGTGTTCTGTGTTGGAATAGATTTCTTTAAAGACTTCGGCAAAGAAAAAGAAAAGGTTGATAAACATGGCATACGCCATCAGTTCCGCAATCTTCCAGATAGCTTCGTTCTTGATTTCAAAACTTGTGGTTTTTTTCAATATCTGAAAAAGGATGATCAGAACGGCCGGACCTGAACAGAACGCCGATGCAAGGAATTTTGGAGCCAACAGAGCGCTGTTCCAGTAGGGGCGTCCGGCAAAGCCATTGTAAATGAAAGCCGTGACAGTGTGAATACCGATAGCCATGGGGATGGAAATAAGGATGAGGGGCGTCAGCAGTTTTTTTCTAGGCTCTTTTTTATAAAAAAGAGAATAAAGCAGATAAGAGACCACTAAACAATTTATGGCGAAATATATGAGCAGAACCAAAGTATCCCAAGCCAAAAGGGATTGAGGCAGGTTCAGTTTCCCGACTAAGGGGATCATATGCCACAACCGCAGAGGATTTCCGATATCGACGATGACAAAAAGTATGACCATAACCATGGCGCAAATGGCCAGTAGTTCTCCAAAGAGAACGACCTCCTTGAGGGGCTTCCAGTTATAGATGTAAGCCGGAATGACGAGCATGATGGCCGCAGCCGCGACTCCGACCAGAAACGTGAAGTTTCCAATATAAAAGGCCCAGGATATGGGATCTCTCATATTTGTGACCATCAGTCCATGCTTGAGCTGTTGGATGTACCCGCTGGCTCCCCATGCTATCAATATGGACAAAAATGCCAGCCACGTATAATAACGTCTGCTTCCTTTAATTATGATTTTAAAACTTTCTTGGATAAGCCGGAAAAATTTCACCCTGTCACCTCTTATTTTTTATCAAGTTCCGTAAAAATAATAGAATTTTGGCTGCGTATTGAGTTCTTCTTTGAGAATAAGTACCCTCTTGTTTTCAAGGATATACCTGATTTCGCTGTCCTTATCTAACAGGTTTCCAAATTTCCGGGCACCGACAGGACAGGCTTCCACACAGGCCGGATAGAGGCCTTCCCGGGTTCGTTGGACGCACCATGTGCATTTCTCCACAACCCCCTTCATGCGGGGCCTGTTGCCAAAATAATGTGTTTTGGAATTGGCGTCTTCGGCAGGAAGTCCGGGTCTTCCCCAGTTGAAATGGCGGGCTCCGTAGGGACAGGCGGCCATACAGCAGCGGCAGCCTATGCACCAGTTGTAGTCGATAACGATAATTCCGTCCGGATCTGTGAATGTGGCGCTGACCGGACAGCTTTTAACACAAAAAGGATTTCTGCACTGCTGGCATCCCACGGGGACGTAAAAATGGCCTTCATTAGGAACCTTCTCATGGTTGTAGTAAAGATTGGCATGGACGAAGTCGACACCTCTTTCCTTTTCCATCTCCAGGACCTTGATCCAGAGGATTTGAGGATCCCGGGATTGATTATTCTCTGCTTGGCAGGCATAGACACATTTTCTACACCCGATACATCTGGAAAGATCGAGGCCATAGCCGAACAAGGTATTTGGGATGGCTTCTTTGGTGGAAACCGTAAATGCTTTTCCGTATTTTTCGGAATATTCGGTTTCAAGACGCTCGATGATCTTTGCGATCTTTTCCTTTGACAGCGAACGAAAATCTCTTTGAAGGAATTCCTCAATAGCGGCTTTATTCCCGCAGGCGGCGAGTGCTGCTGCGGAGGATGTCACTGCCGCGGCTTTGAGAAATGACCGTCGGTTTAATTTTTTTGGTGAAAATGTAAATTTCTGTATGCTCATTTCTTTTTTCCCGGCCTTATTGGGGGGGGCTCAGGTTTCATTTTTGGAAACTTCGGAGAATGAGGATCATGGCAGTGGGCACATAAAAGATACTGTTTCTCTCCATTCCACTGTCCCGTTCTTCGGCCGTGAATTCCCACTTTCCAATCTCTGAGTTTTGGACCGTGACACTGGCCGCACAACTTGTAAGATTCGCTGAAATCGATCAGTTTACCGCTGGCTGAGTGCAGCATGTCCCGGTTTTCAGCATCATGACAGGCCATACACCATCGGTTTTCTTCATCATGATGAAGGACGATATCATCATGAAAGTCAACTAATTCCCTGCGCTCAAGGTTGGTTTCCATATTGGCATGGCACATAGAACAGGGGAAGGTATCCTCATTGAGAGGAGGAGGAGGTACCTGGATATCTTTCTGTTCTTTGCCTGCAGCCTTTTGTTGTTCTTTTTCTGCGTTGGCGGCCTGATGGCCGGTTAGCAGCAGTGAAGTGGACAGGATCAGGACAAAGAGCAAAACGAAAAACCAGGAATTAAACCAAAATTTTTTCATTTTGTCTGCCTTCTAGTATTAATATAAAATAACCAAGTATAATAGACTTTTACTATTATAAAATTATCAGGATCAAAGTCAATAAAAAATGCAATAATTAAAGGGATTAATAGGGGACAGTCCCCACTTTTTTATCAAAAAAGTGGGGACTGTCCCCTATTAATCCCCTTTATTGTTTGAGTAAGATCAGTTTGGCGATTCGGCCATCGGCGCCGGCCGCCCAACCAACCTTTCCTGTCTTTTCAATACTCAAACAGAAGTAACCATCATTGTTGAGGGGATTCCAGTTATTTCCATCATCAATAGTGATATCAGAGCCTCCTCGTCCTATGGCGATATAGGTCGAGGGTGTTCCCGGTACAAACATGACGCACGACCTGTAGCCCCTGACGCTGTTTTCTGAGATTGTCGTCCATGTTTTACCTCCATCCCCAGTTATGGCCGTACATAGATTTCTATTTTCCGGATCCCGGTAATCGCCGCCCACAATGATACCATTGTCAATATCCTTAAAAGCAATAGAAAAAATTCCCTGTGAGGGGAGCCCGCTCAACAGAGGAGTTTCGTGAGCAATCCAAGTTTTTCCCCAATCGTTTGAGTGGTGGATCCTTGCGGCAGCTCCACCGGTTCCAAACCAGACATGGCCTTCTCCTTGAACAGTCAGACAGGTTCCGCTCGCCGCAAATCCCGCTTCATTTTTCAATGCTATCGGACAGTTTTCCATGGGAATTTCCTCCCAGTTTTCGCCCGCATCAAAAGTTCTGATGAGAAAAAAGTGCCCGTCGATCTGGTCGCTTACGGCAATACCCGTGTCTTTATTCCAAAAAGCCATGGCATCAAAAAATATTCCCTCAGTCTGATTTGAATATTTCTCTTCCCAGGTAGCCCCTCCATCTAGTGTTTTGAAAATCATGGCCGGCCGTCCGGCGCTGAGTACGAGAGCCGTATTTTCATCAAAGGCCTCTATGTCTCTAAAATCCAGTTCTTCGTTCCCGGGGATTCGTGAAGCAGTCCATGTTTTTCCCCCGTCAATTGTTCGGGCAACCGTTCCAAGACTTCCACTGATCCAGCAGGTCTTGTTATCGACAGCCGAAATTCCCCTGATGCTGGCTTGAGTCCGGCTCTCCTGGATTTCCCATTGAACGAAAAAAGATTTTTTTGGTCTCTGTGCTTCCGTATCCAGCCAATCTTCTAAATTCCGGACACCCTTATCTTTAAACTCGACCCAAGCGTCATAGAAGGATTGATTATTGAGTTCGGATTCCTGGAGAACCACAAGGGGCCTCTGCTGGCTTTGAGCCGGGAGAGATAAAACCAGAGAAATTAAGAAACCCGCTGCAATTCCCAGTGATATTTTTTGGAGAAATTTTGCTTTTTGTTTCATGGTTGTGATGAATTATATAGAGATTGATCTGCAGAGGCAACACATGTACATTTCACTAATATGACGTATGTATACAATTTTGGTTGGCAAAAAAGAGATTCCAGCCGCTTGACTGTATTTATAATTGTACATATATTGAAATTATCAGGATGTTTGAGAATGATAAAGGAGATAAAAATGAGAAAACATCTAGTTTTTTTGATAGCTTGTATTTTACTTTCTAGCTCTATCTTTGCAGGAGTGGTGAAAAAGACAAAAACCAATGTCACATTCGGAAGATTTGGGACTTTTTCGGCCCTTTTCACCGATAAAATTTCTGTGGATAAGAAAAGAACGGAATCAGAAATTGCCTTCAAGGGAAGGGGACTGGGAGGTCTCGTGATGAAGGCTTTCTTCAAGCAGGGAGAAATCGGAGAGATTGTCGATTTGTCTACTCAAACGATCTGTAATATCAATCATAAAAAAAGGACATATGTGCTGTTGCAGATGGGTACAATGGAAGCGGGAGAGGGAGGGGCCGTTTCTCCCTATGAACAAGGGGAGATGGAAGGAACAGAGACCTCTGTCAAGGTTATCCGCAGTGAATTTAAGGTCGAAAAAACTGGTGAGACAAAGACGATAAATAACTTTCCCTGCGAAAAATATACCATAAGCTGGATTACAGAGTGGGAGAATACCGAGACCGGACAAAAAGGGACTGACCGCCTGCTCTGCGACTTGTGGACAACTCCGTTCACCGATGAAATCAAACAAGCTCAGCAGGAAGAATTGAATTTCTCTAAAGAACGTATGTCGAGTATGGGTTTTGAATACAGCGAGCTGCAGCAGGATATTCTCGGTACCACCTGGATGACAATGTTTGGAAAAATGGACCCACAGAGCTCTTCCCCTAAAACAAGTTCCATGGAATTGTCCGAAGAAATGGGAAAGATAGAAGGCTATCCGGTCATCATCGACGGAAAATATTATTCCAAAAAAGAAGGCGGCGAGGGGGCCGCAGGACAGGAGGAAGAGGGAACAAATGTCAGGAAGATGCTTGGTAATTTTGCCAAAAAAACACTGTCGAGGAAATCAAAAGCATCTGCTGATGAACCGGCGTTTGCTTATTATACAGAGTTATTGGCGTTCACTCAGGAGAATGTCGATCCCAATGAATTTCTGCCACCGGCAGGATATAAACAAAAAGAAAAATAGAAATTTAATCATGAATGCACTCATCTAAAATTATCCCCAAAGACTATTAACTGGAAGAATAAACTCAGAGATTATGACTATTAATAAAAGTTGAGTTTATGCCAAGGAAGAAGGACTTGCGTGCTTGGAAAGACCGCAAATAAATCCGAAAAAACGATTCAAAATCCGGAAGATAATATTGGATTGATGGAAAGTTTTGTACTATAATTTTGCATCTTAAATGAAAAAAACTCGTCTTTTCCTGGCAGCCTTGTTTCTTGTCATTTTATTTTTTTGTGTTGGAATTCAGGCCGCAGAGCCTCCTTCACTCCAGGCCCTCCGTACAGATTCGAATTCTAGATAATTTTCATTTTCATCCAAGATGCAGAATTGAAAAAATTAGCGACTGCACAACCCGGCGGCACAAGCTTATCGCATGACTTTCTCAGTTTGTCGTCAAGGCTTTTGTCCGCTACCGGCAGCAGATCCTCCAGCTGTTGGAGTGTGCGGGGTCCGATGAGTGGAGCCGTGATACCGTCCTGATCCTTGACCCATAAAATAGCAAGCTGTGAGGGAGACATTCCCGCGTCTTTGGCCAGGTTGACAAAGCGGTTCCCGATTTCTATCCCTCGGTCAGTTATCCGTTCGGCGTAAATCCCGCCCCTGAGCGCGGCCCGGGATCCTTCAGGGTAGTCCTCAGCGGAGGAGTATCGGCCGGCCAGAACTCCCTGGCCCAGTGGGGCCCACGCCAGAATACCCAAGCCATATTTTTTGCAGAGAGGGACAAGCTCGTTTTCGATACGCCTGTCCAGCAGATTATAGGGAGACTGCTCTAAGATATATTTGACGAATCCTTTTTGTTCGCTGACCATTAAGGCTTCCATCACCTTCCAGGCAGGGTGTGTGGAACATCCCACATGCAGTACCTTCCCCTGACGGACGAGATCGGTGAGGGCGCCAAGTGTTTCCTCAATGGGAACGACGGTGGAGGGGCGGTGGATCTGGTAGATATCGATGCGGTCCGTTTGAAGGCGGCTTAAGGAATCTTCACAGGCCTTCATGATGTGAACGCGTGAGTTGTCCCTGTCATTTGGGCCGGGACCTGTGGGGTAGAACACTTTAGTGGCCAGAATGACTTCATCCCGTTTTTTGTTCAAAGCTAAAGCCTTGCCGATGAAAGACTCGCTTTTGCCGGCCGCATAGGAGTCGGCGGTATCTATGAGGTTAATTCCTGCATCTACAGCACGATGAACGATCTTTATGGAATCCCCCTCAGAGGTCGGATCGGCAAAATTAGCCGTGCCTAAACACAGAGAGGACACTTTAATTCCGGTTTTCCCAAGAATACGGTATTCCATTTATTCCATCCTTTCGGTGATTTTTCTGAGGATGTTCATTTGAGCGGAAAATTGTCTTTAAAGACCGCCTGAAATTCATCGATGGGGATGGGTCCGGTCTGAAGGATTGTGTCCATAAAATCCAGAATCTGAAAATCCTCCCCGCGCCGTTTCAACTCGGCCTCATAGACTTCATCGAACATGCGGTATCCTAGGAAATAGGAGGTGATTTGTATAGGGGATCTCAACAGACGTCCCCAGAGGCTTTTTGCGAATTGGGGGGCAAGAAGGGATGTCTGGATCGAAAACTCAAGCACTTGTTCTTCGCCCCATCCGTTGCAGTGAGTCTGGATGCTTGTGTAGGCCCGGTTGGCGTTTTCCAGCTTTTTGCGCAGTTGGGCCAGCTTGGTCAGTTTGTTGAAGTCATCCCATCCTGCTTCGAGAGCGACTCGTTCACACAGCGTGGCCCAGCCTTCGGAATAGGGCCTGTACGAAAAAAGGATACGGACAGGGTGCGAATTTTCACGAGTGAGCTTCCTTTGGATGTAGTGGCCGGGGAACAATTCATGGATGACGATGAATTTCTTAAAATGGTTATTAAATGACCGCCAGAAATCTTCTTTTTCATTCTCCGGAAAAGAATCGGGGATAGTGGCCAGGTACCAGGTTGTCCAGGGATTGGGGTGAAAGGGGGGTGGGGGAGACACAAAGCCGATGCGTGCCGAAGCGCCCGAACTCTCCGGGGCTATCTCTATGCTCAGAGTTTGATGTTCAGGAAGGGTGGCGATCTTTTTTTCCCGGACAAACTCTTCGGCCTCTTTAGCAAAACCCCGCAGCAGTT